>ODAI011264761.1_pt1 | contig 17713 bp, 12 predicted proteins | sample 1539321 | NCBI WGS metagenome assembly ODAI01 (sample SAMN02144231, study PRJEB22623) | gut metagenome | biome: sheep rumen | host: Ovis aries | place: New Zealand | reverse complement strand
GCGCACGTGGCGGATGCACACGCGGCCGTGTGTTTCATGCGTTATCTGATAAAAAATACCGAAAAGCCGTGATGTTGTCCGTGGAATGATCCTGCATATGAGCACAAAAAGAGCATAGTCAGCGCATACGCAAGCTGCGCTTACTATAAACCACAAACTGTGTTCGCTATCCCGATCGCCCGGTTTAAAATCGGACATACTCCACGGAAATTACCTGCCATACCGGCAGCAACCTTCCGTTTCAACGCATATCTTAGTGCAGTCAGTACGCTTTCAGCGCACTCAACAGGTATTATTTTACCATATATTTCGTTAAATTGCAATAGAGAAGACGCTAAAGTTTGTGGATTATTTTGTAAATTTTTCGTGAACGATATTTTTCTTTTAATTATATATCCCCTTCCGCTGATACTAAAGGGGCAGTCCCGGACCGCCCCTTATATATAATAGTATCACGCAACAAGTCCGGAACGCTCGATACCTTCGGTGAAGTACTTCTGAAGGAAGGTATAGAGCACCAGTATGGGTGCTATGGAAAGCAGACAGCCTGCCTCTTTCCATACTATCTGCTCACGGGGACTTATCTTCACAGTGGCGTCATTGAAGAGCGTCTCACTGAGCCTTACGTCCAGGTCGTAGAGCATCGTTGCTATGGTGTTCGTGTTTGTAAAGAACGTTGTGCTTACGTAGTAGTCGTTCCAGTACCACACTACTGAGAAAAGGAATACTGTCAGGAAGGACGAGGCCGCATTGGGTACCATTACCTGTATGAACGTCCTCAGCGGTCCGCAGCCGTCTATGTAAGCCGCATCCTCAAGCTCCTTAGGCAGTCCCTTGAAGAACTGGCGGAATATGAGTATCATAAGTCCGGAACGGATGCCGTTGGCAGTCATGGCCGGGAGATACATGGTCCACATGGAGTCGATGAGGTTTATCTGTGTTCCCAGGAAAAATCTGAACTGCATGAACAGGGGCAGTGAGATTATCTGTGTGGGCACAAGTATCATCATGATAACTACCACGAACAGCAGCTTCTTGCCCTTGAAATTGAACCTGGCAAAGCCGTAGCCCGTTATGGCGCAGGACACTACCTGTACGAAGGAACAGCCTATATTCAGTACCAGAGTGGTCTTGAGGGTGTTCCAGAAGTCCATTGCTCTTATGGTCTCCTTCATGACGGTGAGGGTGTAGTGACGGGGTATCCACATAACTGTCGGGTCGCTCATGTCTGTCCTGTCACGGAAGGCACAGCTCACCATGTATATCAGCGGATAGAGTATTACGAATCCCAGTCCGAAGAGTATGACGAAGCGGAAGAAGGGCCACACCTTATCCATGAGAGCCTTGCGCTTTACGTAGCTTCTCTCCTCTCTGGACATGGACTGCATACGCTGCTTCTTAGCCTTTTTTCTGGCCGCTCTGCCTGTCTCTATGACCGGAGCCGCAGTTGTTTCCGGCATTATCCTCACCTCCTTATTCTACCTCATAGTAAATGAACTTATTTACTATGGCTGTGATTATGCCTATGGCTGCAAGGACTATCGCGAAGTATATCCATGCCATTGCAGATGCCTGACCGAAGTGCCACTCGCTCTTCAGAGTGAGGATACGGCTCATTACGGTGTTCATAGGGCTTGTGAATGTGTCGATAACTGTGAATATGAGATTTGCAAGTATGAACGGGCTCACGTAGGGGAAGGTTATCTTCCAGAAGTACTCCCAGGCTGTAGCTCCCTCCATCTGAGCCGCCTCCTTTGCAGAGGGCGGGATGTTCTGGAGTGCTGCAAGGAAGAGGAGTATCTGTATTCCTGAGCTCCACACGATGCCGAAGATGTTGTCGGCTACCGTGGTTATGACCGTGCTCATATTCTCGCTGAGTCCGTAGATGCCAAGGAACTGCATCAGCTCGCCCACCAGGTCAGTCGAGAACATTGTAGAGAACTGCTCAGCGCCGGAGTTTCCGGTGGAGTCCATATCGCCGTTGATTATCTTGAACACAGGACCAGTTGCGATGATGACCGGCAGGAAGAATATAGCTCGTGAGAGCACCCTGCCCCGGAATTTCTGGTTGAGTATGACTGCGATGAACAGTGAGAATATCAGTATCAGCGGAGTTTTCCAGAGGGTCTCAAGGAGCATATCCTCCAGATAGTCCGTGAAGTTCGGGTCGGTATTGAAGGCGTAATCGTAGTTGTCAAGGCCTATCCACTCGGTCTTTAACTGACCTGTGGTTATGCTGACATCATTGAAGGAGTACCACAGTGATTTTCCAAGAGGTATGAGGAAGAACACTATAGTTCCTATCAGCCACAGGGAGATGAATCCCAGGCCGTAGAGTGCCTTTCTGCGCTCGTAGGGTATCCTGCTGACTCTTGTCTTTCCGGAAGTCTCAGGCTCGTGGGAGGGTGCATCTCCTGCTTTGAGCGGAGGGAGCTCCGGAGCGGCAGCTGCCTTTGCGGTCTCATTCTCAGTGATGTTATTTTCTTCGCTCATCAGAATCTCACTCCTCCTTCCTCTTCGAGCTTGGACAGATTGTAGTACTGACCGTTGAAATCAATGGACCTGTCTGCGAAGTCTACCTTTATCACTGTGCCGTTGGAATAGGTGGTGGTGATAAGGTCTCCCTCGTTTTCTACCTCATAGCCGGTGATGAAAGCGTCGCTGACGTCCTTGAGTATGGGAGCCATGAGCTCATACTCGGCAGAGGCTGTATCGGTCCAGTTTGCATAGTTTGCATAGTAGAAAATGTCGTACTCCGTATCCTTCAGCTCACTTGTCTCCTCCCAGAGCATATCGTAGCTGAGGTTGCTGCCGGTAGCTGCTGCCATAAGGAGAAGAGTCTCCGAGTCAGCATCGCCGTTGACAGCGGTAGTGGAGTAGGGTATCACTCCGTGCATCACGAGCTGGTAGAATGGTATGTCCTCATCGAACATATCGAACTGGCTGGATGTGAGAGGAACTCCTGTTATGTGGCTCACATATGGCAGAGCGTAGGCATTTGCGCTGTCTGCAAGCATACCGTTGTCCAGTGATGAGCAGAGGTCCGCATAGCTGTCTGTGAGTCTGTTCATTGCGTCGTAGCGTGAGATAGCCTTCTTGCCGTAGTCTCCGTAGAGGGAGGTGGTAAGGTTTGCCACCGATACTCCATCCAGGCCTGCGCCGGAGTAGCTGTCAGCCAGGTCCCCGAATATCTTTCCGAAGTAGCTGGGCGATATGAGGGACATATTCTTCTTGAAGCCGTCCGGGATGCCGTAGGCCCTGTCATAGCTGACTATCCTTGAATAGTTGCCCGAAACTCTTACTGCGGTGCTGGTGAATGAGTAGTAGCCGTTGCCGGAGTAGAAGTCACGGTTATCTGACACGGGATAGAACTCTATGCCGTTATCCTCCATATAGTCCTTCAGCTTGTTGAAGTTCTTTGTTCCGCCGAGGGTCCAGGAGGGGTCAGCGTCGGTATCCACCTTGTTCTTTATGCCGTCTGAGGTCCAGTTGTTGTAGGACACTACCATGTCATCGACTCCGCCGCTCTTCAGCTCAGCAAGAATGTCCTTTGCCTGGCTGTAGTCGGTTATGGAGGTCTTCATGGTTATCGGTATGCCCAGTATTGGCTTCTTTTTCAGCACTCCGCCGTAGAGGTCAACATACATGGGTGCTGTATCAGCCTTTGCCTTGACAGTGACTCCCCCTTCGTCCAGGAGGTATTCACGGTAGCGGGCAGCTATGTCAACATAGTCGGCATCCTCTTTGGCTATGGGGTAGTAGCGGAGCTCGATGTCGTCGGACTTTATATCGCCGCTCTCGAACACTGTGAGCTTCTGGTTGCTGTTTCCGGACATATAGTAGGTGTCCGTGCCTCTGAGAGTAAATGTGAAGTTGCAGAGGTTGTAGTCAGTCTTGGACTGCTTTGAGGACTTAACAGACAGAGTAGCGTTGGAGTCGCCCTTTGCGGCAACTACCAGCATTGCGTTGTCCTCCTTGACTATTCCGTATACAGGCAGGTATATCTGCTCAGTCACAGCTCCCTTTGTGGTGGGGACTACTGTAACATCGGAGCCGTAGACCTTCTGCATATAGGCATTGGCTATCATGGTGCGGTTGTTGTTGAACCTTACCAGGGCACCGCTGCCGTCGGGGATGACGAAGTAGCCGTCCTCCTTGCTGTTTGCCGCTCCGAAGCCTCCGAGGAGGGTCATCTCAGTGGCGATGTTTGCGGAGTTGGTCTCCTCTATGTCCCCTACCTTCAGGCTTGCCTTCAGGTAGTCCTTTTCAAGGGTGTACTCCACAGGGAACTTGAAACCGGACCGCTGATAGTCATATGTGACTCTTACTCCTCCGGCGATATTGGTGACGGTCATCACACAGTCGTCGGTGTTGGAGCGGATAGTATTGTTGTTGTTGCGCTTTTCGGGGATACCGAAATTCATTACCGCTGAGGACCGGAGCTCCTGTACCAGAAGGTCAGTAGCGTAGGTGTCCTGAGTGGCATCTATAGGTGATGACCACCAGATATAGCCGGTCTCCTTGTTTTCAAGGCCGATAATGGCATTGGCGTCGTCTACCAGCATACGGAAGCCGTCGTTCTCGGCAGCGTATCTGTACACTCCGTAGTAGTGGTCCATAGCCTCGGATACCCATGCAAAGCTGTCGCCCTTTTCAGGCCGGTAGACTCTCATACCGTCCTCAGTGGAGTCATAGGTGTAGGTCTCCTCCACCTGCTTTTTGTCGGAGCTCATTATCTCCAGAGTCTTTCCGCCGTCTGACAGGAAGGCATTCTTGCTGTCAAGGGTGGATATTATGAACTTTATCTTGGTGAGCTTTCCTGTAGTCTCATCCAGATTCACAAGGTACCTGCCCTTGTCGCTCTCGTAGGTGAGGACGTCCTTTTTGCTGCCGAGCTCCTTGAGCTCTGCCACAGCCTTTCCGGACTTCTCGTCGATGAGGGCGCCGTCGCCCAGCTTCTTCACCAGGTCTATCTCGTCCTCGGCAGCCTCCTTCTCGGCCTCCTGAGCCTCTGTGAGCTCGTCCTTGCGGCCCGGCTTCTTGCCGTCGGAGAATCCGTGGGCTTTCCATATCTCTTCTTCGTAGTCATCACTGCGGATGTAAACTTCAAGTCCGTCGGAGGTGCCTGCAAGAGTCATGTGCTCCTTTACTGTCTCAGGGTCGAATTCCGGAGACTCCACTGCCTCCTGACGCTTTGAGCCCTTGGTATCCTGTACTTCCTCTTCTCCGGACTCCTCCTCTCCCTCTTCAAGGGCGGCCTCATCCGGTTCGAGAACGTCGTCTGCATAGATGTTTCCGCTGACGCTCAGGCTGGATACGGCGAGAAAGCATATCAAAAATCGTTTTATTCTATTTCCCATTAGTATCACCGCCGTTTCATCAGACTCTCAGCCTGTAGGATATCTCAGTGTAGATAGTGGAAATGAATATCCATATCTGCTGTATCAGTGACATGAACAGTACCAGCAGGAACAGCATTATCAGCATTGCCACTATAGTAAGGATTATTGCGAATACAGTCTTTCCAAAGGAGTACTGGTGCACCGACTTGATAGCCGAGAACAGCAGTACTACCGACCACCCCACTCCGATTATCTGGATAGCCGTCATGAACACCATCTCGTCCCTTATGAGGACGTGGGAGAGAAGTACGTTTATGAAGAGCTGTGCGATGTAGGGTATAAGGGCATATGCACTGTAGATGCATATGTTCTTTACTGTGCCCTCGCCGTCAAGGAGAGTACAAACGGACCAGTTTCCGATGACCCATGCGGCGAAGAGCACAACGCTCTTTACGATATAGGGGATGATATTGAAGGTCTTGTCGTAGGCGACTCCGAACTGGAAGCCGTAAAGTCTTCCGTCGAATATCTGTGCAACGAACAGGAGGAACACGATAAGGAATGCTATCTTAACAGAGCCGGACTTCTTCCAGCGCATATCCTCGAAGCCTTCTATAGGATGAGTGACAGCGTGTTTCACCCATTCCCTCTGAGTAAGGTCCATCATAAGGCTCAGCCCTCCTCCTTCTTCTTGCGGTCTGCCTCGTCTCTGGCAAGCTGCTCAGCAAGAGCTGCCGCCTCGGCAAGACGTTTCTTTTTGCGTTTGCGTCCGGTTACGAACAGGACTACTATAAGTGCAGCCACAACTGCGAACATCTTTGCGAAGTTCTTCTTCAGGAACTCCATTCGGTAGCCCTCGAAGGCACGGTTGTAGATAGCGGGAGCATCCGCCAGCTTTGCGTACTTCATGGCTCCCTTGTAGTCGCCCTTTCTCAGCAGGGCAGAGGCAACTCCGATGTATGCACGGCGGTAGTTTCCGTCTCTTTTGAGCACCTCATACCACGGCCCCAGTGCCTCCTCGTAGTAGCCTGCGTTGTACTTTGCTGTAGCCTCGTGGACTATCTCTCCGAAGGAGGTCTCTGTGAATACAGTCACCGTGTCCTTACCGGAGTCCACAACGTATAGGTTGCTGCCCATTGACTCCAGAGCCGCAACGGAGTCGAAGCCTCCGAGCTGCTTGGCCTTTGTACCTACGATGAACAGCAGGTTGCAGTCCTCGTCGTATTGGAATATCCTTCCGGTGGTGTAGTCAAGGCAGTTTATGTTGCCGTCCTCAGCGATGTCTATATCGACTATGGCCGGCTGGAGCACCACATTTGAGGAGGTGTCATACATGGGAGTGTAGTCTCCGAAGGTGAGCTCCAGATTTGCGAAAATGTTGTTTCCGGCGGCATTGAGCTTCTTCACGGTATCTGTAGTCTGTGTTGATGACTGGGTACAGGTAAAGATGAAGTCACCGTCGATGTCGAAGCTGGTTATTCCGGTAGGGACGTTTCTGGCCTTCCGGGCCTTCTTCTCCTCTGAAACGAAGAGGTTCTTTATATAGTTGCCTACTATCTCAGCAGTAGGCTGTACTCTGTTTGCGCCGTAGAATCCGGTGAACTCGCCGTCCGGGGAGAACATTGCGGCACCGGTGGTGATGTTGTTGAGCACCACGTAGACATTGCCTGCCTTATCGGCTACCACCCTCTGCGGGAGGAAGGTTCGCTTCTGGTCATAGACCTCGGAGGCTGGCTTCTTTATCTCGCTGATGACGTTTCCGTCCTTGTCGGAGATGAGCACTCTCGAATTTTCGTTGTCAGCGATATACATATAGTCATTTTCCGCCGATATGTATATTCCCATAGGCTTTTTGAGGGTAGTTTCCGAGCCGTCGGGCATGGTGAACCTGTCATAGACCCTTATCACCTGGTCAAAATCGCTGTTTACTGCTATGATGCGGTTATTTCCGCTGTCAACGATATAGAAGTTCTTTTCGTGGTCGCAGAAAATGTCGCTGGGAGCGTCCATAGGACCGATGCCAAGGTCATAGCCTGATACGCTTTTCTCAGCTATATAGCCTGCCTGTGAGGGTATCGCCTCACCCCAGCGGTCGTAGTTGTAAACGTCGTAGGGCTCACCGGCAGATGCGGCCAGCGGAAGCACCGCTCCGCAGAAAAGGGCTCCGGAGAATATCAGCGGCAACAGCTTAGCTCTTTTTTTCACTTTCTTCATCCTTTCTGCCTCTTAGTCCTTGATGCCGGAATGTGCCATAGTCTCTATGACGTTCTTCTGAGCTATCATGAATACGACGATAGGCGGGATGAGCATGAATACGGCTGCCGCCATAGCCACGCCTGCTCTCGCAAGTCCTGAGGACGCTGCCTGTGTTACTACTGTGGGGAGCGTCTTGTACTGCTCCTGGAAAACGACTGTACCGGTCTGGATGTTCCATGCTGCCTGGAATGCAAAGATTATGAGGGTCATGAGAGCCGGCTTCTGGTTGGGCATAACTATCTGCCAGCAGATGCGGAAGAGTCCTGCACCGTCAACCTTTGCGGCCTCTATCATTGCGTCAGGCACCTGACCTATGGACTGCCTCATGAGGAAGAGTCCCATAGGTGAAGCTATGGAGGGAAGTATCAGAGCCCAGTAGGTGTCTATCATGTGGAGCTTTGCCATTACTATGTACTGCATGATGTAGATTACGTTGCTCTGGTAGAGCAGTGCAACTACGATTATGCTGTTGATTATCCTGCTGCCGGGGAAACGGCATTTTGCCAGTACGAAGGCTGCCATTGAGGCGAACACGCACTGTGCTATAGTTACCGTGGCAGTAACGAAGATGCTGTTGAACACGTATCTTGAAAAAGGTACACGGTTCTGGTGAAGAGTCGCAAACATATCGCTGAAGTTATCCAGCGTAGGCCTTATGGCATAGAGCTTGGGAGGGAAGATGAACAGCTCCTCCACAGGCTTTATGGACATTACTATGGTGAGGTAAATGGGAAGTACCATGAACAGTCCGAGGATAGTAAGGAAGAGGAATATAGCTACAGTTCCGCCTATCTTTCTTCCGGCCTGCTTGTTAGACGCTTTCAGCTTTGCAGTATTCACTTGTGCCATTGAAGCGCCTCCTTAGTCCATGTATTTGCTCAGCAGCCGGCTGATGAGCTTGTTCAGGGCGTACATGACCACGAACAGTATCATACATATGGCTGAGGCATATCCCATTTCATACCTTCCCCAGCCGTAGTCGTAGGCATGGGTCATTATCGTATGTGCCTTGTAGTCTGTGCTGGGGAATCCCACCAGGTTCTGTGCAACTGTGCCGGCGGTGAATGAGCTTACTATCTGCATTACCGCTGCGAACATGAGCTGGGGTCCCATGGAAGGGATGACTATATATATGAGCTCCTGCCAGCGGGTGCGGATGCCCTCGATAGCGCCGGCCTCATACATTGAGCGGTCGATGTTCTGGAATCCTGCACGGAGAGCAAGGAATCCGGCTCCCAGTGATATCCAGAGCTGTACTACTATGGTGACTCCCAGAACGTACTTCGCATCGGTGAGCCACTGGATAGGTGAATTTATAAGTCCCAGATTGATGAGGAACGAGTTGATGTAGCCGTTCATATCTCCGCTGAAAATGAGCTGCCATACTGTGTATACGTTAGCCATTGAGGGAGCGTAGAATATGAGGGTGAAAACTGTCTTGAGCTTCGGATGGAGCTCGTTGATGAGCCATGCCAGCAGGAAACAGAGGATGTAGCTGACAGGTCCGGTGAACAGTGCAAATACTATTGTCACCCTTATGGACTTGATGAATATCTTATCCGAGAGGAAAAGGGTAGTATAGTTTGAAAGTCCGATGTACTTGGGAGCCTGTGCCATGTTGAAGTCCGTGAAGCCCATAGGCAGGGACATTACAACAGGCACCACCGTGAATATGATAAAGAATATCATAAAGGGGGCAAGCATAGCATAGCAGGCCTTGTTCTGTTTCATGGAACGCCACATCATCGCACGTTCTTCCTTTTTGGTCTTTTTGCCGATGTCCTCGGCTTTCATCTGTGCCAAATGCATTACCTCCTTTCTTTAATCAGTGCTGAGTCCAAGGTTCTCACGCTTTCTGGTTATCTCGTCGTTGATGTCACGGTTGTACCAGATAAGTGTATCACGGGGATTCTGGAGCTCGTTTACTGTCTCACGGAATGCGTTCATGATATTTCTTGTTACTGCATAGGATGAGGGGATGACAGGTATCTCCACAAGCTCCTCCTGCTGGTCTCTCAGACGGGCTATCTGGTCGTTGGACCATGAGAGCTGTCCCAGAGCTTCAAGGTTTGCTGTGTCGAAGCGTCCCATAGTTCCCAGGAGTCCCTCTATCTGGGTACCGTACTGCACCTGGGTCTCGGTCTCGGTGAACCACTTGATGAACTTCCATGCATTCTCCTTATTGCCCACCTTCTTGAAGATGACAGCACCTGCGCCTGAGGAGTTGGCAGCGTGTGAGACTGTGCCGTCCTCACGGACTGTTCCGGGCACCTGGCAGAAGTTCCAGAGTCCCTTTATCTCAGGTGATGCAACTGAGAGCTGGTTGAAGAATGTGTAGTTGGCAATTACTATGGGGTACTCGCCTGTTCTGAAACGGCTGAATGCGTCGTAGGTCTGAACGAAGCTGTACTTGGTATAGAAGTCGGTCCACTGCTCGAAGGCCTGGACTGCCTCTATGGAATCGAAGTTTGAACGTGTCTGTGCGTCGTTGTAGTAGTTCACACCCTTCTGGAGGAGGAGCATAGCAAAGGTATGTCCGGCCTCGGTGGCAGGTGAGATATTTGTAGGCGGGAGGATGAGTCCCACGTTCATGTAGTTTCTCTGGATAGCCGGGAGCATATCTATGAGGTCGTCCCAGGTCTCCGGAGGCTGGTCGTAGCCCAGCTCGGTAAGGACGTCCGTCCTGTAGAACATCATCGGCCAGGTCTGACTTATCGGCAGGCCGTAGCAGCCGCCGTTGTAGGAGTACTGTGTCGTAGCGTTCTGCTGGAACCTCTGGGTGACTTCATCGAAGTCGTCGAATTGCTTCAGGTCTACCAGCAGGTCACGGCAGGCCAGGTTCACGGGGAATTCTCCTCCCAGGAACAGAGCTACGTCAGGGCCCTTTCCGGCAAGAGTGGCCTCAACGACACCGCCCACAACGAGGTTGACGGATATTGGTATGCCGTACTCCTGCATGAACTGGTTCTCGGCCATTTCCTTTACTACCTGAGCCTGGTCACGGCCCAGTGATACCCAGACGTTTATAGCGTCCTCGCCGGTAACGTCTGAGAGGGTGGTGTAGTCCTCGAAGAAGGAGCCTATGAAGGCATCCCAGCCGAACTTTATGGACTTGCCCAGCTTTTTCTTGCAGCTTGTGAAGTCCTTGTCCTTTGAGGCGAACTCGATGTAGTCCACTTCAAGGGGCTGGTCACGGTAGTCTCTCATCCATGAGGAAATAGATGTGATGTTGTCCTTTATCTGTGAGAGGTATGACGGTATCTTCAGAGGCTTGTCAACGCACTTGTCAAGGATGACCGTCATGGTTTCGAGAGCGGCGGCCTCTGAGCCAGCTGAGCCGGAGAGGTCCTCTATCTCGTCCTGTATCTGTTTCAGCTCCTTTGAGAGCCTGTCGAACTCATCCACCAGCTCCGGTATCTTCTCGTGAACGTAGTAGTCGGTGTACTGGTCCGGTGCAGGGCCTGTTATCATGAGCACCTTGCGGTAGTAGGTGTTCAGGTCCGCTACCACGTCCTCCAGCTTCCGGAGGGAGTCGCCTATCTCGCCGGGAACGGCTTCAAGGGTTATGGTGTGGTCAACAGAGGCATCGAGGTATACATATATATAGTCACCATCTGCCTTGGGACTTGCAACGTCCCAGTCATTGTCGTAGTAGAACCTAAGCTGGTCCATTTCCTTGCAGGGGACCTGGCCGTCGATGTAGATGCGGCGGTTGGAGTAAAATCCTCTCATCTGGTTCTGACGGGACTTGATACCTATTTTATACCAGCCGTCATTGCCGATGTCCTCCTTTGGGATGACCCATGTGACGGACTGGAGAGCCTTCTGCCAGTTGCCGCTTCCGAGGGTATTGTAAACTACCTTCCTGGGGTCTGAGGGAGACATCAGGTAGTTGGTATTATCATATGTAGGATAGAGAGTGGAGTCCGACTTGTACACAGCGTTCTCACCCTCTATGCGGAAGAGCCGTGAGGGGGTACTGTCCACGGTGACAGGAGCCTTTATTGAAGAACTGTACTGGCTGTAATCCGGGAGCTCCTCAGGGTTTGCAAAGGTAAAGCTCTCGACAGCGACCTGTGCCCGCTCGGAGGTGAAAGTCACCTCGTGCTCGCCCTCTTCAAGATAGAAGAACAGAGGCTGGCTGAAAAGTCCGTCAACATCTCCTGCCCAGCAGGTCTGCCACATCTCCTTCTGTATCTGCGAAGGTCTTACCTGATTTCCACGGGAGTCCTTGTATATCTCCTGCTCGTTGACCCATACTCTGTTCAGAGTGAGTCGGGATGCGGTATCATAGGGCAGTTCGCCGTCTATCTCCATGGAGAGCTCGATAGATGAACTGTTGGAGATGAGTCCGCAGTAGGTGATATTCAGGCAGTAAAGACCTGACTCCTCAACGTCTATTTCGTATGAGACCTTGCCGCCGCTGCCCTCCCAGATGAGGACGTCGTCCTTGGTGACACCGTCGGCGGTATAGGGACCTGTAACGAAGTCGCCGTCACAGGATGAGTAGTCCGTACCCATGACAGTGACGGACTTATCCGGACGCTTATCTCCGGAATGAATATCATAGTAGTCGCTGAAAGACAGGAGGTCCGGGTCTATAGGCTCTATAGTATAGTAGTCCTCCTTCATGGCAGCGAGGGTACCGGCTGAGGGGACGTACTCCTCATCGGCATCGTCCTGAGCCGCAAAGGCATTCAGAAAGCCTCCGGGGCCTGCGGTCACCACAAGGGACATGATACCGGCAGTCAGGCTCCTGCATAATTTTTTTACATTCACATATATCCACCTTTCCCGCAAAGCGTGAAATATTTTCAGATACGACAAAAAGACCCTAAACACGGAGAATTCCGAAAAACGGTCTATCCTTACGTCAGGGCATAGAAAATACACCGCATTCTCCGCCCGGTTTTGAGAGGGTACCGCAGCGGAAAAGCAGCAAAGCCAAAGACTCCTGCAAAATCAATTTCCACGAACTCAGGCTGCCTATGCCTACACGTTCATAAATTTGCCTCCGTGACTTTTGCCTTTTAAGTCCGGCGGGCAGTATGCAGTCTTGCCAAACTGCATAAATCCTTCTCACTAAGTATATCAAATTTATTTGATATTGTCAAGGATGTCAGGGCAATATTGATATAAATTTTATTTTTAATTTGAATCCTTTAATTTGTTTGCTTTTCAGATTTATTAAATATACACCAATAATGTTGTGCAAATTTATAGAAAGTCACAAAATCTGAAATTATTTAATTATCAGATTATAATTTTATTGCTATTTTGGGCAGTAAAAATCAGATAAAGCTGAACTTTGTCAGAACCTCACAAAATGACGGTCCGGTTTTTGTGCAGGCATACAATGTTGCAAAGTTTCCTTGGCAGGCTCTTGACAAGTTCACTTGGCAGTGGTATACTAAGTCCAACAGAGATGCAAAGTCTGCTTGGCAAAGCAGCCGGCTCATCTGCATGATATAGGAAAGAGGTAATCAATTATGACAAGGGAAGAAATACTTAAAAGAGCTCAGCGTGAATCATCTGAGAGAAAAATGGACGAAATGGAGCACTCTCAGTTCGACCGCTCCTTCTACTGGGCATTTATGGCTGCAATGGGAATGATGTTGGTCATTTCTATGATAAGACTCTACAGAGAAGAGTCCTTAAACGATATTGCGGCCACAGTGTTCACTGCCGCCTTCGGCGCATCAGTCTACAGAGCAGCAAAGTGGAAAAAGCTCTCCTACGCTGTGATAGCTCTCATAAATCTCAGCTGTGCAGTTCTCGCAGTTGTACAGTTCATCAGCGGAAAGTAAGGTGGATGCTTTGGATGACAAACTCGTTCTGAGGAACGACCTCAAAAGGATACGGCAGGAGCAGAAAATGTCTCAGGCACAGCTTGCTGAAATGGCAGGAGTGTCGAGAAACACTATCAGCTCCATTGAGACCGGACAGTACCAGCCAACAGCCAAGCTGGCGCTGATACTCTGCATAGCTCTGGGCAAGAAGTTCGAGGAAGTATTCTACTTCTGATGCCAAAGGCCCCGCTTTTCACGGCGGCACCTGCCCTGCCCTTTACGGCAGCAGCGGTACTAAGAATAATGATGCGGTCAGCCGCCCGGACATTGACAAATATGCTGTGCTGTGGTATCATGAAAGAACGGCAGTATGCCAAATGATATAAGATTATTAAGGAGGACCCCATGGGAAATGTACTCGAAGTGAAAGGGCTCTCAAAGCAGTACTCAAAGGTACTTGCGGCCGACAAGGTCAGCTTTGAGATCGGTGAAGGCGAGATATTCGCTCTCATCGGACCGAACGGTGCCGGAAAAACCACCACCATACGCATGATATCCACCCTGCTGACACCTACAGCCGGAGATGCCGTCATTGCAGGCCACAGTGTTGTAAAGGAGCCTGAAAAGGTCAGGGAATGTATCACATACCTCCCCGACGAGGCCGGTGCCTACAAGAACATGACAGGTATCAAGTACCTCAGATTCATGGCCGGACTGTTCCACACAGACCTGGACGCCGTCAACAAGAGCGTCGAAAAGGCAAAGCAGATATGCGGCCTTGGAGAGCGTCTCAATGACAAGATAGGCAGCTACAGCCGTGGCATGATAAGAAAGCTCCTGCTGGCAAGAGCCGTTATGACCGGTCCTAAGCTGGCTATACTCGACGAGCCTACCAGCGGCCTTGATGTACTCAACGCTATTGAAATCAGAAAGATGATAAAAAAACTTGCCGCTGAGGAGGGTATGTCCTTCCTGCTCTCATCCCACAATATGCTGGAGATAGAGTTCGTCTCAGACCGTGTGGGCATCATCGCAAAGGGTCACCTTATGGTCACCGGAAAGACCGATGAGCTCAAAGAGAGATATAATGCGGCAAACCTTGAAGAGGTATTTGAAAGGGTGGTGTTAGAGAATGAAGTTCATTAACCTGCTCAAAAAGGAGCTCAGTGAGCTCATAAACCTCCAGATGATACTCAGCCTTGTTATCACCATGGGAATATTCATGGTACTTGGCGGTGTCATGAAGTCCTCTATCAATGAGGCTGTAGAGGCTACCAAGAACGTCACTATCAACATCTGTGACCGTGACAAGACAGACTTCACCAACGACATAATGGAAGCTCTCCTTGCTGTCAACGACGACCCCGACGAGAACACAAAGGTCACACTCAAATCATTCGAGACCACCGGTTCTGACTACGCAAAGATACTTGAGGACAATGACATTACAAATCTCGTCATCATCCCTGAAGGCTTTACTGCTGCTATCGAAAAGAATGAGCGTCCTGAGCTCATCAGCATCGAGCGCATGACCTCCGCAGCTACGATGTCCAACATCACCGCCGGAAATAACAGCGCTATCAGCCTGATAAGCAACTGCGTGGCATCCACTATCGCCGCTGATACAGGCATAACAAGTGAGCAGTACGACCTCATGGAGGTCCCTGTTTCCATAAGGAGCAATACCGTTGTTGACGACAAGTCCGCTGAGGTGAGCTCCGAAGCTATCCTGGGCAAGATAACCATTCAGAACATGATACTCCCCATTATCGTTTTCGTACTCATCATGCTCACTTCCCAGATGCTCATGAGCGCTATCGCCAATGAAAAGATAGACAAGACCCTTGAGACCCTCCTCTCCGCACCTGTGTCCAGACTGGCAATTATTGGCTCAAAGATGCTGGCTGCGGCTATCATCGCCCTGATAAATGCGGCTGTGTTCATGGTGGGATTCTCAGTATTCGTATCCGGCTCCACCACTGAGATAACCGAGGCTGCCGGAAATATCGTCAACGGCTCCATTTCCCTTGACGAGGCCCTGTCTCAGCTCGGCATCGCACTCAACGCAGGTGACTACATCCTGGTAGGTCTCCAGCTCTTCTTTACCATTCTCATCTGCCTGTCAATATCCCTCATACTGGGCGCACTGGTAGACGACCCCAAGAGCGTACAGAATATGCTCATGCCTATCATGATGCTGGCTATAGTCCCATACATGATATCAATGCTGGCAGACATAAACGAGCTGCCTGCTCCTGTGAAGATACTGGTATACGCAATCCCCTTCACCCACACCTTCACAGCGATACCCAACCTGATGTTCGGTCACACAGCACTGTTCTTCTTCGGACTCATCTATCAGGTAGTGTTCTTCATCGTATGCATGATATTCGCTCTGAGGATATTCATGACAGACAAGATACTGACTATATCCCTTAACTTCGGTCAGAAGAACAAGTACAAGAAAAAGAAGAAGGGCGCTCCTGCTGAGGATGAGGAATAACTCAGAAGAGCTCAAATAACCCGTTCACAGCCATGCACAGCAGTACTCCTGCTGCTGCCGGAAGAATGAACCCAAGGGCGGTCCACCTGAGACTGCCCGTTTCTTTTTTTATGGTCAGGCAGGTAGTCGCACAGGGGAAGTGGAAGAGCGTGAATATCAGCATACACACCGCAGTCCTTGTGTCCCAGCCGTTTGCAAGAAGTATCTCCCGGAGCTGACTTCCGCCGGCCTCCGAAAGAGTTCCCTGAGAAAGGTAGGTCATAAGTATCACCGGCAGGACTATCTCGTTGGCAGGTATCCCCAGTATGAAGCCAAGAAGTATGGCTCCGTCAAGTCCCATGAGCTGACCCATAGGGTCAAGGAAGTCCGCCGCCTGTGAGAGCAGCGTCTCTCCGCCTGTTCGGACGTTTGCCAGCACCCAGAGAAGAAATCCGCAGGGAGCTGCGGCTGTGCAGGCTCTCCCAAGGACAAAAACAGTCCTGTCAAAAACAGACCGGACTATGACCTTCCCTACCTGAGGGCGGCGGTAGGGCGGAAGTTCAAGGGTAAAGGAGGAGGGCACTCCCCTGAGCACTGTCACTGAAAGCAGCTTTGAGGCCAGAAGTGAACCTCCGGCTCCGAGAAGGAGGACTCCCAGCAGCATAGCCGCCGAGACCGCCGAGGACACCGCCCCTGAGGACACCGTGAGGAACATGGTGATAACTGCGATGATAGTCGGGAAACGTCCGTTGCAGGGCACAAAGCTGTTAGTCAGCACAGCAATGAGCCGCTCCCTTGGGGAGTCGATTATCCTGCATCCCGTAACTCCGCAGGCATTGCAGCCGAAGCCCATAGCCATGGTCACAGCCTGCTTTCCGCAGGCTCCCGAACAGCGGAAGCAGCGGTCCAGATTGAAGGCTATCCTCGGCAGGTATCCAAGGTCCTCCAGCAGTGTGAACAGCGGAAAGAATATGGCCATAGGCGGCAGCATCACCGATACCACCCAGGCCAGTACCCGATAGACTCCCTGTATCAGTACACCCTCCAGCCACTGTGGTGCACCTGCGGAGAGCATTGCCGCGGACATCCTGCTGCCCAGTCCGAAGAGCAGCTCCCCCAGCAGCTCAGAGGGACGGTTTGCACCGGAAATAGTTATCCACAGTACGGTCCCCAGAAGGAGCAGCATCACCGGAATGCCGTAACGCCGGCTGAGAAGTATGCTGTCAAGTCTGCGGTCCCTGCGGCTCCGGGGACTTTCTGTGTGCCGGACAGTCCTTTCTGCTATCATACGGCTGCGCTCCACGTCGGCTGCAATGACCTCCTCCCGGACCTTTTCAGGGTCAAAGCCAAGTCCGGCAGCAAGCTCCGTGAGGGAGTCCCATTTTTCATCGGAAATATCAGCTCCTGCCCTGAGGAGGTAGTCCCTGTCCCCCTGCAATGCTCTGAGAGCAAGGTCACGGGGGGAATATCCGCTGCATACCGGCAGCTCCACGGCCACTTCCGCCGCTGCGGATTCAAGCTCCGGAGAAAGCGCCGTCAGAGGCACATCCTCCGGCGGCGGAGCGTCTATAAGCTCGCAGAGCCTTCTGCACATCTCATCAATGCCCCTGCCCTTTCGTGCGGACATCCCTGTCACCGGGACTCCCAGCAGCATCTCCAGTGCTTCAAGGTCCGGGACTATCCCCTTTTCTGCGGCCTCGTCAAGGAGGTTCACACAGACCAGCGTCCGGGGAGCACAGGCAGCAGTCTGTATGGCAAGGCTGAGACAGCGTTCAAGGCAGGTGCCGTCACATACTACTACGACTGCCTCTGCACCGCCGAAGGAAATTATGTCAGATGCAACT
>ODAI012451696.1_pt1 | contig 17714 bp, 16 predicted proteins | sample 1539321 | NCBI WGS metagenome assembly ODAI01 (sample SAMN02144231, study PRJEB22623) | gut metagenome | biome: sheep rumen | host: Ovis aries | place: New Zealand | reverse complement strand
GGACGCCTCAGACTGTAGACAAAGCTCTGCGACCAGGGAAAGGCCTGCAGGGGGAGAGCGCAGAGAGGGGGCGGGGGTACCCTTTCTGCGTTCAATCAATACAAAAAGGGAACTTTTTTCAGAAGTTCCCTTTTTGCTGCTCAAGCTGTCGACACTTTGTCGACAGCTTGAGGTGTCCGGCGTTGGCCGGACACCTGTTTTTTACAGTTTTTTAACCTTTCTCCGTCCTCCGGGTGTATAATATAGAAAAACATCAGGCGGAGGGAATACCATGAGTAAACGAGCACTGGTCGTTGAGGACGACAGCAATATTGCAGAGCTTCTGCGCCTGTATCTGGGGCGGGACGGCTTTGAAGTGATGATCACCGGCGACGGCGCCAAGGCCGAGAGCGTGTTCGACCTCTTCACGCCGGACGTGGTGCTGCTGGACATCATGCTGCCCGGCAAGGACGGCTGGCAGATCTGCCGCGACATCCGCAAGAAATCCTCGACGCCGATCATCATGCTGACGGCGAAGGGGGAGACCACCGACAAGGTCAGCGGCCTGGAGATGGGCGCGGATGACTATGTGACCAAGCCCTTTGACGTCAAGGAGCTGATCGCCCGCATCCACGCGGTCATGCGCCGCACGGACGCGGACGCCCCGGTGGAAAAGAAGCTGAGCTTCGATAAGCTCGTCATCAATCTCGATTCCTACGAGCTCATTGTGGACGGCAAAAAGGTCGACACGCCTCCGAAGGAGATGGAGCTGCTGTTCCATCTGGCCTCCTCGCCGAACCGCGTCTTTACGCGCAACCAGCTTCTCGACGAGGTCTGGGGCTTCGACTACTTCGGCGACTCCCGCACCGTGGACGTGCACATCAAGCGCCTGCGCGAAAAGCTCGAGGGCGTGTCGGATCAGTGGAGCCTGAAAACCGTCTGGGGCGTGGGCTACAAGTTCGAGGTCAACGAAGCATAGCGTTTCAGCGATAAAAAAAGTACGGGCCTGTGAAAGAAGCCTGAAACAGTGGTTTGTATCGTAGGGGCGCTTCACGAAGCGCCCGCGCAGGGTATCCTTGGCTTTTGCAGTAATAGTGGGCGAATTCGCAGCAATTTCTGCGGATTCGCCCACTATTTGCGATGATTTATAGCCTTTTCCGCCGGGCGCTTCGTGAAGCGCCCCTACCGCAGGAACAGGCTTTTTTTCACAGCCGCTTCTTTTTTCCTTCCAACACGAAACACTACTCCGGCCGCCTGCCGTCGCAGAGATAAAACACCGTCAGCAGGCCGGGGCCGCAGTGCGCGCCGATCACGACGCCGAGGGCCGTGATGGTGATGCGCCCCACCTGCGGATAAGCCTTCTTGATCTCGTCGCGCACCCACTCCGCGTCGGCGCGGCAGTCGGCCTGCAGGATGTGGAATTCCAGACCGGTGGGATCGACGTTTTTGAGGTCGTTGAGCACGCCGCTGAGGATCGCGTTGAGCGCGGCCTTGCGTCCGCGCACCTTTTTCGCCACGTCCAGCGTGCCGCCGTCGGGGACATAGAGCACGGGCTTGATGTTCAGCATCGAGCCGACCAGCGCCGCGGAATTGGACACGCGGCCGCCCGCCTTGAGATAGTTCAGATCGTCCACCGTGAAGCGGTGGGCGATTTTCAGCTTGTTCGCCTCGCCCCAGGCCACGGCCTCGTCAAAGCTGCGGCCGGCCTCCTTCAGCCGCACCATCCGCTCCACCAGCAGGCCGAGTCCCCCGGAGATGCAGCGCGTGTCCATCACGTAGAGCCGCTGGTCGGGGTACTCGGGGCGGATCATGTCGGCGGCCTTGTTGGCGTTGGCAAAGGAGACGGACATCTTCTGGCTCATGTCGAGGAAGATCACGTCCTTCCCCGTGTCCAGCTGGCCCTTGAAGAAGTCGTAGTAGATAAACTCGTTGATCATCGAGGTCTTCAGCCGGTCGCCCCGGCGCATGCCCTCGTAGATCGCCTGGCGGCTCTCCTCCCGGCAGTCGTCCTCGCAGAGCTTGTCGCCCACGGTGTAGCTGTAGGGGATGAAGGGGATCTGGTGCTCGTCCAGGTAGGTCCTCGGCAGATCGGAGGTCGAGGAGGTGGCAATGATATAGTCTCGCATGGAATTGTCCTCGTTTCGTCAGTATAGTATGATTATACACCAGAAACGCCGCGCGGGAATGCCCTGCGCGGCATTTTTGGGAAAATTATGTAATCACCAGTCGCTGTCCCAGTCGGTGTCGCCCGCGTCCCAGCTGTCGTAGTCGTAATCCCAGTCGCTGTCGGAGTCGTAGTCGGACTCGTCATAGTCCTCGTAGTAGCTGCTGTCGCTGAAATCCGAAACGGCGTAGTCGCTGTCGTAGAGGCCGGACTCGTAATAGTCGTTGTAGTTTTCCTGCAGCTCGCTGTCGATGCTGTCAAGGATCACCCAGTCGAGCAGGGAATCGTCGTAGGCATACCAGTCGTCGTTCTGGTAATAGTAGTAGCTGTCGTTGTAGTGATAGTAGCCGCGCTCGGGCGAGCGGTCGAGGCGCTTGAAAAGCGTGAAGGCCGACACGACGATGACCGCCCAGAGGATCGGACTCCGGAACAGCTCGAGCAGCTTGCTCCCGCTGCCGCTGCCGCCGCCGGAGCTTCTGGTCCCGGCGCTCTGCGCGCGGCGGCGCTGCGCCACCTCGTCCTTGAGCTTGAGGTAGATCTCCCGCACCGCGTAGCTTTCGTCCGGCCCGCGATAGCGGACGGCGCGGCTGCCGTCGGCCTTGTTCTTGTACACGACAAAGCAGCCGTCCGTGTCCTGAAAGATGCCGAAGGCGCGGGCGCCGGGATAGTCCTCGCCGATGAAAAAGCGCATCTGCTCGAGCGGCATGCGCCGCGCGAGACAGAAGACCTTCAGCTCCTCAATGGTCTGCGGGATGCCGCCGCCGGAGCCGCCGCTTTCAAACACGGGCGCGCCGCAGCCCGGACAGACGGCGTCGTCCGGACTGAGCGCCGAGCCGCAGTATTCACAGAACTTTGCCATGTCGTACTCCTCCTTACTTGTAATACAGACCGAAGATCTGCATCCCTCTTCCGCTGTCGAGGAAATAGACGCGGTACACGCCGTCGGCCACATTGTGCGTGCCGTTGGCAGTGCCCTCGGCGTGATAGGCCACCTCGACCAGCAGGCAGTTGGAGGCCAGCACGCGCACCTCGCCGGCCTCGGCGTCATAGCTGACGTTGGCGTTGCAGGGATCCCAGGACACGCCGTCGTAGGAGTCATTGATGAGCTTGCGCGCCTGGCAGTCGCCGGCGACATGGTCGAGCACGCGCTCCTTGTTCCGGTAGGTGTCGTAGTTGCCCATCATATAGTAGCGCAGCAGATCGTAGATGAAGTTCTCCGCCCGGGACTTGTAATTCTCGGCCTCATCTCCGCTGAGAACGTAGAACACGACGCCGTCCTCGTCGGTCATTGTCTGGATATCCTCGGGAGGCACGGCCTCCAGCTGCGGCTCGGTGAGCTGCCCGGTGACGGTGTAGGTGTTCCAGGCGATCGGCTCAACGATCCGGTCGGCGTAATCGGCCATGTCGAAGAGCTTCAGCTCCTTCTCCACGGAGCCCTGGTCAAAGGGCTGGCCGTTGCAGAAGATGGCGTAGCCGTCTGGCGCCTTGATCGTGCCCTCGTGCGTGCCGTCCAGATGGATGCTCACCTTGCTGACCGCCCAATCCAGCCCGGAGCCGCTCAGCTCGATCTCGGCCAGCGTCTCGCCGCCGTCCATGAGCACATAGCGGGGCGCCTCCTGCGTAAAGTCCGCGGCCTTGTAGGCCTGAACATTTCCCTCGCCGAAGCGGGTCTCCATCACCTCCCGCACCTGCGCGGGATCGTCGTAGCTCTCCGGATGAGAGGAAATCCACTGCTCGGTCCAGTAGTCGGCGTCGGCCTGCCGGAGGAAATCCTCGAAGGCCAGCTGCGGCGCGCGGTATTCCGCCTGCTCCTGCGCAAGCTGCGCCTCAACGCGCGCTCTTTCCTCGGCCTCCCGGTCAAGCCCCTGCTGATAGAGGTCGAGCCTGTACCAGAGCAGGGCCAGGATACCGATGCAGATCACGCTCAGGATGACAAGGTAGACGCGCAGCCGGCGGCGGAAGAGCCTGCCGAGCTTCACCCGTTTCACATTTCCGGCCATCAGTTGCCCACCCCCTCTTCCAGAACCAGGATACAGGTACACATCGGCCGCGAGCCGGTGACCAGGTTGGAGTTGCGCGTGATCTGCTCTCCCTGATAGATCATGATCGAGGAGGAGCCGCCGTCGAGGTTGCCGGCGTTGACCGCGCCGTATTCAAACAGCAGCTCGGCCAGATCGTCATAGGTCGCGCCGAGGCTGTCGGCGTGGCGGCCCTCCACCACGAGCAGCAGCACCGCGCCGTCGGCGCGCTGGCCGATGCAGGTGCGGGGGTTGATGCCGCCGCCGAGGTTTTCCAGCTTCACGCCGTCCTTGATGAGCACCGGTCCCCAGGGAAAGCTGACCGCGGTCACCAGACCGAGATTGAGCGCGTCCTGTCCGGTCATATCCCCGACATGCAGCACATGGTCTCCGTCAAAGCCGATGACGTCGACGTAATACTGACCGGCCTTCCCGTAGTGGATCGCGCCGTCCTTGATGACAAGGCCGTCCGGCGTGCTGCCGTCGCCGCCTCCGCCGTAGTCCTCAAAGGCGCCGGCGTTCGTGCCGGCCACGGCGTGATATTTCTCGACAAACTCCATCAGCCGCAGTCCGCCCTTGCCGTACACGTCCAGCGTGCCGACGACGACGCGCGAGGGATCGTGAACGATCATCAGCTTGCCCTTGAAGGTGGGCTCGCGGATGTCGATGAGCTCGATCTCCTCGGTCGCGGTCTGAGCGGGGATCTGGACGATGGGCGTGGCCTCGGGCGGCGTCTCCGTCTCGCCGTCGGCCGGCGCAAAGCTCAGCTCCCGGAAGGGAAGGGACTCGGACGTTTCGCCCTGCGGGTTCATGATCTCGTCGATGGTCTGCGCGGGCAGGAACCAGTGCGGCAGGAACTTCATGGCGCTCGTCTCCTTCATGGAGAGCACGAACAGCTCGCGCGCGCGCTCCGAGGGCCCGTGCGTCAGCACGGTGCACACGGCGAACAGGAAGACGACGACGATCAGAAGTGTGGAAAAGAAGACGGCGAAAAAGCGCTTGACAGAGCGGATAAAGCGCTGAAACGGCGTGAGCTTGCGCTTGCGTCGTCTGGGGCGCGGTTCGGTTTCATTCTCAGGCATAGGAATCCTCCAAGTAGTTTTTGCAAAAAATTACTATATCAGATTATGCCCCGATTCGCAAGGGCAGGCGGGAAATATTAATGGAAACAAAGAAAAAAGGGGAGGGAGAGTTAGGAGTGAGAAGTGAGGAGTTGGGAGTTAGGAGTGAGGAGTTGGGAGTGAGGAGTTGGAAGTTGGGAGTGAGGAGTGAGGAGCGAGGAGTGAGGAGTTGTAGGGGCGATTCATGAATCGCCCGCCCCGCACGAACCCCGTCTCTCCGCAAAAACCCGGCCATAGGCTCCTCGACGGCCCGCTTTGCCGGAACCGCCGCCCTCGCAACAGAAAAGGATCAAGAATAGAATCCTATCAACTCCTAACTCCTCACTCCTCACTCCTCACTTTTACTTCTCGCTCCTCATTTCTTCCCAAAACGCGCCCGCCGTCTTGCGCATCTGGTCAGGCTGTGGTAAAATACCTCAGTTATTATTTGTTGCAGGAGGCGTCAGTATGAGCCTGATCCGTGATCTCTCCCTCGCCCCGTCCGGCGAGATGAAAATCCAGTGGGTGGAGCGCCACATGCCGGTTCTGCGCGGCATCGGCGAGGATTTCCGCCGCACGCGCCCCTTCGAGGGGCTGAAGATCGCCCTGTCCGTGCATCTGGAGGCCAAGACCGCCTATCTCTGCCGGGTGCTGGAGATGGGGGGCGCCGAGATGTATGTCACGGGCTCCAACCCGCTCTCCACGCAGGACGATGTCGCCGCGGCGCTGGCCTCAAAAGGAATGCAGGTCTTCGCGCGCTACGGCTGTTCGATGGAAGAGTATGAAAGCTGCCTCTGCTCGGTGCTCGCGCCGGGACCGAACATCATCATCGACGACGGCGGCGATCTGGTGCACCTGATGCACACGAAATTCACGGAGCTCATCCCCGGCGTCATCGGCGGCTGCGAGGAGACGACCACCGGCATCCACCGCCTGCGGGCGATGGACCGCGCGGGCGAGCTGCGCTTCCCGATGGTGCTTGTCAACGACGCCGACTGCAAGCACATGTTCGACAACCGTTACGGCACGGGCCAGAGCGTCTGGGACGGCATCATGCGCACGACGAATCTGATCGTCGCGGGTAAATACGTCGTCGTCTCCGGCTACGGCTGGTGCGGCAAGGGCGTGGCGCTGCGCGCCAAGGGGCTCGGCGCCAAGGTCGTCGTCACCGAGACGGACGCAGTGCGGGCGCTCGAGGCCGTGATGGACGGCTACGAGGTCATGCCGATGGCGCGGGCCGCCCAAATCGGCGATATCTTCGTCACCGTGACCGGCTGCGCGGGCGTCATCACCGCCGAGCACTTTGAAACGATGAAGGACGGCGCGATCCTCTCCAACGCCGGGCATTTCGACGTGGAGGTGGACATGGCGGCCTTAAACCGCCTCGCCGTGAAGAAATACGACGCGCGGCACAACATCCAGGGCTATGTGCTGCCGAACGGCAAGACCCTCTTCACCATCGCCGAGGGCAGGCTTGTCAACCTTGCCGCCGGCGACGGGCACCCGGCCGAGATCATGGACATGAGCTTTGCCGTGCAGGCGCTCGGCGCGGAGTATCTGGCGCAGCACCGCGGCGCGATCGCCCCGGGCGTGCTGAACTTCCCGCGCGAGCTGGACGACGCCGTCGCCCGCCGCAAGCTCCGGGCCATGGGCGTCGAGATCGACAGCCTCAGCGACGAGCAGCGCGCCTACCTCGGGGAATAAAGGCAATCGAATCATGAAAGGAGGGGTCAGCGTGGACGAGCTGGAAGCCCTCGAAACCATGGACTATGAGGCCCTGCAGGAGAAGCACAGCGACGAGCTGCTCGAGCTGCTGGACCAGAAGAATATGAAGGAGCTCAAGCTCCGCATGGAGGACATGAACGAGTTCGACCTGGCGGAGTTTCTCAGCGAGATCGACGACAAGCGCATGGCGATGGTGTTCCGCCTGCTCAACAAGGAGCGCGCCGCGGAGGTTTTCGCCAACTTCGAGCCGCCCGAGCAGGAGAAGATCATCAACTCCATCACGGACTCCGAGCTGACCGGCATCGTCGAGGAGCTCTACGTCGACGACGCGGTCGACATGATGGAGGAGCTGCCCGCGAACGTCGTCAAGCGCGTGATGCGCGCGGCGACGCCGGAGACCCGCGCCCTCATCAACCAGTACCTCAACTACCCCGAAAACTCCGCCGGCAGCATCATGACGGCCGAGTTTGTCGATCTGAAAAAATACATGAGCGTCAAGGAGTCCTTCGCCCGCATCCGCCGGATCGGCGAGGACAAGGAGACGATCTATATCTGCTTTGTCACCAGCGCCCACCGCAAGCTCGAGGGCGTCGTGACGGTGAAGGATCTGCTGCTGGCAGACCCCGACACGGTGATCGAGGAGCTGATGGACCGCAACGTGGTCTTTGCCTCGACGACCGAGGACCAGGAGAGCGTGTCCGAGAAATTCTCGGACTACGACCTGATGGCCCTGCCGGTGGTCGATAAGGAAGGCCGCCTCGTCGGCATCGTCACCGTCGACGATATCATCGACGTCATGGAGCAGGAGGCCACCGAGGACATCGAGCTGATGGCCGGTATGCTGCCCTCCGATACGCCCTATTCCCGCACCAAGCCCTTCGACATCTACAAAAACCGCATCCCCTGGCTGATGTTCCTGATGCTCTCGGCCACCTTCACCAGCATGATCCTCACCAATTTCGAGGGGATGCTGGCCGTGGTGCCCGGCCTCGTCGCCTTCATCCCGATGCTGATGGGCACCGGCGGCAACTCCGGCGCGCAGTCGGCCACCGCCGTGATCCGCAGCCTCTCCCTGGGCGATATCGAGCCGAAGGACGCCCTGCGCGTCATCTGGAAGGAATGGCGCGTGTCGATCCTCTGTGGCGCGACGCTCTCGCTGGTCAATTTCGGCAAGATGCTGCTGCTCGATATGCTGATCCTCGGCAATCACTCCGTCACGCTCTGGGTCGCGGCGACGGTCAGCCTCTCCATCGTCTTTATCGTCATGTTTGCCAAGCTCGTCGGGAGCCTCCTGCCGCTCGGCGCCGAGAAGATCGGCCTCGACCCGGCCGTGATGGCCAATCCCCTCATCTCCACGCTGACCGACGCGGTGAGTCTTCTGATCTACATCTACGTCGCCAAGCTCATCCTTCATATATAGACTATGCTTGCTTTATTTGAAAAACTGCTGATCTTCGTCGCGCTGATGCTCGTCGGCTACCTCGGCGCGCGGCGCGGCTCGCTGGGGCCGGATTTCGCCCGCGGCGCCAGCCGCCTGACGCTCAATGTCTTCATGTCCGTGACGATCCTCTACTCGGTCGTCAACAATCCGCCTGCGCTGAGCGGGGGAGAGCTGGCCTGGGCACTGCTGGTGGCCTTTCTCGTGCTGGCGCTGGGCTACGTCTTCGCGGCGCTGCTGACGCGGCTGCTGCCGATCGGCCGGGAGCGCGCGCCCCTCTTTGAGCTGCTGATCTCGGTCATGAACCCGATGTTCATCGGCATCCCCGTGGCGGAGATCCTGCTCGGCTCCCAGGGCGTGTTCTACATCGCGCTCTCCAACGTCTTTTTCAACCTCCTGCTCTTCACCTACGGAGTCTGGCGGCTGAAGAAGGGCGAGCGCGGCGGCCTGCGTCTGAAGGATATCATCTCCGCGCCGCTCGTGGCCACGCTGCTGGCGCTGCTGGTGTTCCTGCTGCGCCTGCCCTGCCCGGCCCTGCTGCGCGACGCCCTTGCCTTCGTCTCGCCCGCCACGGTGCCGATGTCGATGGTCGTGATCGGCGCCTCGCTCGGGCGCGTCAGCCCGGCGGAGGCCCTCCGCGAAAAGAGCCTCTATCTCGTCGCCGCGCTGCGTCTGATCGCCATGCCCCTGCTCACCTGGCTCCTCTTCCTCGTGCTGCCCGCCGAGCCGACGCTGCGCGGCGCCATGCTCATCCTCAGCGCCTGCCCCAGCGGCGTCATCGTCAGCATGCTCGCCCTCCAGTACGGGCGGGACGCGGAGTACTGCTCCAAGGGCATCCTGCTTGACACGGCGCTCTCCATGCTCACGATCCCGCTGCTGATGTCGGTTTTGATCTGAAAAGGCTTGACAGGCGGGAAAAACCTGCTATAATACCCCACGACAACTGAACACCTTATCAAGAGCGGTGGAGGGAACGGCCCTGTGAAGCCCGGCAACCTGTGCGAGAGCATAAGGTGCCAAATCCGGCGGTGAAACGAAAGATGAGGCTTAATGAAGCATTCTTGGCGCCCTGTCGGATGACGGGGCGCTCTTTTTGCCGCCAAAAGGCCGAAAAAAGAATTATGTCAACCAAAATTTCGGTTATGTAAACTAATAATCGCTCATAAAGAGCAAAAAGGAGATTCAAATGAGCCATTTTCTGTTCACTTCCGAGTCCGTTACCGAGGGTCATCCCGATAAAATCTGCGATCAGATCTCCGATGCGATCCTTGACGCCATCCTGGCGCAGGACCCGATGGGCCGCGTGGCCTGCGAGACGGTCGTCTCCACGGGCCTTGTGCACATCATGGGCGAGATCAGCACCGACTGCTATGTGGACATCCCCAAAATCACCCGCGAGGTGATCCGCGACATCGGCTACGACCGCGCCAAATACGGCTTTGACTGTGATACCTGCGGCATCATCACGAATATCGACGAGCAGTCCGGCGATATCGCCATGGGCGTTGACCGCGCCCTTGAGAGCAAGACCGGCGAGGACGCGGAGCTCCAGAACGGCGCGGGCGACCAGGGCATGATGTTCGGCTATGCCTGCGACGAGACCCCGGAGCTGATGCCGCTGCCCATCTCCCTGGCTCACAAGCTGGCCCGGAAGCTCACCGAGCTGCGCAAGAGCGGCGCGCTCGGCTATCTGCGCCCCGACGGCAAGACCCAGGTCACCGTCGAGTACGACGAGGACCGCCGCCCGGTGCGTGTGGACACCGTCGTCGTCTCCACCCAGCACGCCCCCGAGGCGGAGCTGGAGACGATCCGCCGCGACATGATCGAGCAGCTTATCGTGCCCACGATCCCGGCGGAGCTGCTGGACGAGAACACCAAATACTATGTGAACCCGACCGGCCGCTTCGTCATCGGCGGCCCGCAGGGCGATTCCGGCCTGACCGGGCGCAAGATCATCGTGGACACCTACGGCGGCAGCGCGCCCCACGGCGGCGGCGCCTTCTCCGGCAAGGACCCGACGAAGGTCGACCGCAGCGCCGCCTACGCCGCCCGCTGGGTGGCGAAGAACGTGGTCGCGGCGGGACTTGCGCGCCGCTGCCAGGTGCAGCTGGCCTATGCCATCGGCGTGGCGCACCCGGTCTCGGTGCTGGTCGAGACCTTTGGCACCGGCGCTGTTTCCGACGAGCGGCTGTCCGCGGCGGTGCAGCAGGTCTTTGATCTGCGCCCGACGGCGATCATCCGCGACCTTGACCTGAGAAAGCCCATCTACCGGCAGCTGGCCGCCTACGGCCACATGGGCCGCGAGGAGCTCGGCGTGCGCTGGGAGCAGACCGACCGCGTCGACGCGCTCAAAGAGGCGCTGCGCTGATGCACATCCCGAGCGGCGCGAGCCAGACCCTTGAGGTGCTGGACTTTGAAGAGGCCCTGGCCCTGTCCGGGCAGGGCGACGCCTACGACCGGGAGACCTGGCTGTATGTGCCGGATTTCTACACCGAATACCGTTACATCCTCGGCACACGCGGGTCAAATCCGCTGATCTGCATCGGCGTCAACCCCTCCACCGCCGAGCCCGGGAATCTGGACAACACGCTCAAATCCGTGCAGCGCATCGCCGCCGGCAACGGCTACGACAGCTTCATCATGTTCAACGTCTATGCCCAGCGCGCCACGCGCCCGGACGACATGGACAGGGAGTGCAACGTCCGGCTGCACCGGGAGAATATGCGCGCCTTCGCCTATCTGCTCTCGCAGGTGGGGGAGGGGCTGCACCCGGCGGTCTGGGCGGCCTGGGGCGCGGTGATCGAAAAGCGAGGGTATCTGCCGGACTGCGTGCGGGATATGGTCGAGGTCGGGCGGCGCTTCGGCGCGCAGTGGCTCTGTGCCGGGCCCTGCTCGAAGAAGGGGCACCCCCACCATCCGCTGTATCTGCGCAAGGACGAAAAGACCCGCCCCTTTGACGTGGAGGAGTATCTGAAAACGCTGTGAAACTGATCGATGAAATCAAAAGCTACCGCCCCTGCTGCGAGCAGGAGGAGCGGGACAGGGCCGTGATGCTGGCCTTTCTGGCCGCGCATGACGACGCCTTTTCGCGCGAAAACCTCGTGGCGCATATGACGGCCTCGGCCTGGGTGGTCAATCCCGCGCGGGACAGAGTGCTGATGGTATACCACCGGCTCTACGATTCCTGGGCCTGGACGGGCGGCCACGCCGACGGCGAGACCGATCTGCTCGCGGTGGCGCTGCGCGAGTGCCGGGAGGAGACCGGCGTGCGGCACGTCCGGCCGGTGACGGAGGAAATCTACTCGCTGGAGATCCTCACCGTGGACGGGCACGAAAAGCGCGGGCAGTATGTGCCGAGTCACCTGCACCTGAATGTGACCTATCTGCTGGAGGCGGACGAGCGCGACAGTCTGCAGGTCTGCGAGGCGGAGAACAGCGGCGTGCGCTGGTTTTCGCTCGAGGAGGCGCTCACAGCCCCGAGCGAGCCGTGGATGATCGAGCGCGTTTACCGCAAGCTGAACGCAAAGCTGCCGCGCTGACTTGACACCGCCGCCCGCGCGTGATAAATTGTATAGGCACCGCGCCGGTGTGGTGGAATGGTAGACACCAGGGACTTAAAATCCCTTGACTGTTTCAGTCGTGTGCGTTCGAGTCGCATCACCGGCACCAGAAAAGCACCCCCAACCGGGGGTGCTTTTTTGGTGCTGTAGGAGGCGGGCGGCTGATAGCCGCGCCTTCGGCGTAATCGGAGCATTCCCGCAATCGACCCGCGCAGACTGTGATTGCTTTTCTCCGCGCATGCTGATACAATAAATACAAACAAAACAGAGGAGGGCGGATATGAATACCAGAACACTCAAACAGATTTTCAAGGATACCGATTTCGTGCACCGGAGCGGCACGCCCGAGGAGCTGCGCGTGGCGGAGTACCTCAAGGCGCGCTGCGAGAGTCTCGGCGTCGAGGCGCGGATCGAGGGCTTCCGCGTCCCGATGGGGGAGATCGAGGAGGCCCGCGTGCTCGCCGACGGCAAAGAGATCCCCTGCAGGGGCTTCTTCTGCTGCGGCAGCGGCACGGTGGAGGGCGAGCTGTATTACATGCCCGGGCAGGACAAGGTCTCCGTCGCCGGGGCGAAGGACAAGATCGTGCTGATGGACACGCAGGGCATCGGCTTTTTCACCTATCACGATCTGGTGCAGGCCGGGGCGAAGGGCATTCTGTTCCAGTACGGGAATATGTACTACCCCAATAAGGACATCGACGAGCGCGACCTGCGCGAGCACGTCGTCGGCGAGGAGAAAAAGCTCCTGTGCGCGATGATCCATTCCTCTGAGGCCGTCGAGCTGGTGCGGCGCGGCGTCAGGCGCGTGAGCATCACGGTCCGGCAGCGCGAGTATGACGGGCAGTCGCACAACGTGATCGCGGAGATCCCCGGCAAACGCGAGGAATTCATCACGCTGACCGCCCACTATGACACGACCGCCCTCTCCCACGGCTCGTATGACAATATGTCCGGCTGCGTGGGGCTGCTGGGCGTGATGGAGGCGCTGCGCGGCAAGACACTCAACTACGGCCTGCGCTTCGTGTTCTGCGGCAGCGAGGAGCGCGGCCTGCTCGGCTCGAAGGCCTATGTCCGAGACCATGAGGCGGAGCTGGAAAAAACCGCGCTGAACATCAACCTCGACATGATCGGCACGATCATGGGCAAATTCATCGCCTGCGTGTCCGCCGAGGACAAGCTCGCGCACTATATCGAGTACATGGGCGCCGAGCTCGGCTTCCCGGTGGCCTGCCGCGTCGGCGTCTATTCCAGCGACTCGACCAGCTTTGCCGACAAGGGCGTGCCCGCCGTGTCGCTGGCGCGCATCGCCGGCACAAACGTCGCGCCGATCCACTGCCGCTATGACCGCCCGGAGCTGCTGAGCATGGAGCAGCTGCAAAAGGACATCGCCTTCATCACGGACTTTACCCGCCGCATGGCGGACGCGGCCTGCTGCCCGGTCTCCCGCGAGATGCCGGACAAGGTGAAAAAGGAGCTGGACGAGTATCTGTTCCGCAAGAGGAAGAGTTAAGAATACAGGAAACTATTTAGTCGCCCGCAGGGCGACTAAACAGTTACGTATACAGTTCCGGGTGCCGCGTGAAGCAGAAATAGGTCGTGCCCGCGCCGTTGGAGAAGCGGAGATAGTCCCCGCCCTCCTGCGGGCGGTTGGACTGAAACACCACGGTCGGCTCCATCAGACGCTCGCCCTGCAGCAGCCGCAGCGCGGCCTCCACGCTCTGCCCGCCCGGGTCGAGCAGATCGCGAAAGCGGTCACAGTCCACCCCGGCGTACTGCCCGGGCTGAAAGACGACCTCCTCGAGGCTGTCCGGGAATTCCGGCGAGGCGACGCGGTTGAGCGCCACCTCGCCCACGCAGACGCGCCATTCCAGATCAAGCTGCGCGCCGCCCGTCTCATGCTCGATGAGCTTGGCGAGCAGCAGGAGCTCGTCAAAATCAATCCGCGCCGAGAGCGAATTGCGGTCGTCGAGCCATTCGTTGTAGCAGATCGCCGCGGCGCGGCCCGCGTCCCGGTCGCCGCAGCAGGCCGCGCGAAAGAGAATATCCAGATAGTTCTGCTGCGGGTCATAGTCCGCGGCGGCGGACGCGGGCGCGGACAAGAGCAGCAGCGCAAGCAGCACGGAAATCCAGCGTTTCACCGGTTTCCCCTCCCTTACGGTTTTGTCAACAGTATACGCGGCCGCCGCGGCGAAGAGCGTCGGATCCGGAGGGAAGAGGAAAAAGTGTGAAAAAATTGCGCGCGGGACTTGGAGAATCGCCCCGAGCGGAGTATAATACCGATGCTATACAATAATAAATGGAGGATCAGCGCTATGATTATGGATTGTTCCCAATATGTCGGGCCGTGCAGCTGCGGCAAGGACCACGAGCTGGAGACCAAAATGGTCGTCGTCGAGTACGACGCACTCAGCCGCTTCGAGGAGTATATGGCCGCGGCCGGGCTCGCCGGAAAACGCCGCACCGTGGTTTACGACAGCAATATCTATGCCCTGACCGAGGGCAAGCATGTCAAGGCCGACCAGGAGATCGTGCTGCCCGCGCAGGGCCTGCGCTCCGAGGACGTGCTGATCGAGGCGATGATGGAGCAGCTCGACCGCCCCGAGGTGATCGTGGCCTTCGGCGCCGGGACCATCATGGACTTCGGCCGCTATCCCGCCTACAAGCTCGGCATCCCCTTTGTCGCGATCCCGACACTCGCCAGCTCCGACGGCTTTACCGCGAGCATCTGCTCGGTCATCCTCAAGGGGCAGAAGAAGTCGATCCGCATGAAGGCCCCCGCCCTGGTCGTGACCGACCTCGACATCATCAAGGGCGCGCCGATGCGCCTCGTGAGCAGCGGCATTAACGACATTCTGGCCAAATATATCTCGCTTGTGGACTGGAAGATCGCGACCCTCGTCTCCGGCGAGGACTATTGCCCGATGGTGGCGGGACTGGCGCAGGAGGCGCTGGAGATCATGCGCGCGGCCGCGGATAAGATGGCCGCGACCGGCGTGGTCGACCACGAGGCGATGACGATGGCGCAGATGAAGAGCGGGCTGACGATGCAGCTCTGGAGCGATTCCCGCGCGGCCTCCGGCGCCGAGCATCTGATGGCGCATCTGGTCGAGATGAAGCCGCCGCGCTTTGAGAAGGCCGAGGGCATCCACGGCGAGTGCGTCGGCGTGGGCACCTTCGCCTGCGTGAAGGAGTACCACCGGCTGGCAAAGCTGCGCCCGACGGCGAAGGCCTTCGAGCCGCTGACGCGCGAGTGGGTGCTGGAGAAATTCGGCGAGCGCCTCTGCGACGGCATCATGAAGGAAAACGCCAACGACGTGCTGGGTACCTTCGATCCGCAGAACATCGTCGACCACTGGGATGAGATCGTCGCGCTGATCGACACCATCCCCCCGGTCGAGGAGATGGAGGCCCTCTACAAGGCCTGCGGCTGCAAGTACCTGCCCGAGCACATCGGCATCGACCCCGCGCTCGGCGACGAGATGCTGGATATCTCCGCCGCGATCCGCAACCGCCTCACGCTGATCCGCATGAAGCGCGTGCTGGACTTCGGGGAATAAGCGACAGATAGGAAAACAACCGGGAGCCGATCGGCTCCCGGTTGTTTCATGTTGATCAGTATGCAAAGGGCTCGACGGTGTAGCCCGCGTCGCTCAAAAGCTGCACAAGGCCCGGCTCGTTTGCCATGTGGGCAGCGCCCACGGCAAAGAAGACGGTCTGGCCGCTCGAGAGGTATTCCTCCGCCTTGTCGCGCATGCCGAGGTTCCGCTCGTCGAGCAGCTGCCGGTTATAGTCCTCCAACAGCGCGATCTGCTCCTCGGTGTAGTCGAAGGCGGCCTCGTCCTCTTCCTCCTCGCCCGCCAGCAGCGCCCAGAAGGCCTCGCGGTCGCCGGAGAGCCAGAGCTCGTACATCTCGGTCAGTTCCTCGTTGTAGCTCTCCTCGCTCTCGAGGGCGGCCTCGATCTGCATCAGATACAGCTCGTTGTCGAAGCTGTTGAGCAGATTCATCTGGAAGCTCGAGGATTCCACGTCCAGCACGGGGATCTCGCGGTCATAGGCGCGGTGGATGAGCAGGCCGTCCATGCCCAGCTCGGTGTCAAGGTCGGTGTAGCACATCAGCATCGCCGAGTCCACCAGCTGCGCCCACATCGCCAGGTTGTAGCGGCTGAAGATGCCGGGGAAGAGCCCCGCCTGCTGCAGCAGCTCGTAGGAGCGGGTGTAGAGCTCCTCGGGCATGTAGTCGGAGACGGTGCTGCCGTCGGTGAGGACATACTGCGTCATGTCCTGCATGGCGGCCTGGGTGTTCTCGGTATAGGCGACCGTGTCGAACTCCACCGCGAGGGCGTCGCAGCTCTCGAGCACCGGGGAGACAAGCTCCAGCACCTGCTCATTGCGCTGATCGCCGACGTGGATCGTGCCGAAGAGGTAGAGCGTGTGGCCGGCGTCGTCCGTGACCTTCCACATCAGCGGAGAGACCGGGCCGCTCTCGGCCGGCGCTTCCGTTTCGGCGGGCGCCTCGGTCGGCGCGGGTTCCTCAGTGGGTGCGGGTTCTTCGGTGGGTGCGGGTTCTTCGGTGGGTGCGGGCTCCTCGGTGGGTGCCGGCGTTTCGGCGGCGGGCTCCGCCGTCGCGGCGGGGGAGGGATTGCGGGTGCAGGCGGCGAGACTGAACAGCAGCAGCACCGCCAGAAGCAGGGATATCCAGCGTTTCATTTTTTCTCCTTTTCCGGCTGCCCGAAGGGGCGGACAGCCGATCATTGATGACCTGCGCGATTATAGCACAGACGATACGGAAAGGCAAGAAAAGGGCCTGTGAAAAAAGTCTATCGTAGGGGCGCTGAACATCGCGCCCGTGCAGCGAATCCTTGGCTTTTACAGTTATGGAATGTCGATCCAAATGCCCGTATCATGAATGGACGCATTTTCCACACTTTGGTAGAAGCTTTGCGCCTCTTCGTTGTTCGCCATCAATGCAATCAACACGCCAGCGCCTCGCTCCTTGCACGCTGCTCTCAAGCGCTCCAGCAGAGCCTGCGCAACTTTATGATGTCTCTCGCTTTTCAGAACACAGATCCAGTCCATATAAGCGCTGAAACAGGACGCGTCACTTCTGCTGCTGATGAGAGAGGCGTCGATTCTGCCGATCACTTTATCGTCTTTTACAGCAATAAATGACATCGCTGTATTGAACCGCTCGTCCTCAAAACTCTGTTCCAACTGTTTTTTGTATGTATCGTCCGGCTCCCAGTAATATGTATCCGGTTCCTGTTCTCTGAGCTCACGCTCAAAAGCGATCACTCTGTCGATATCAGTTTTTTCAAAAATCTTTATTTCAAACATATTTCGTTTATCAAATTCGGTTCTTAGCCTTCGCCTTGATTCTTCTTTACTGTATTGACCGAGGAAACAAGCATCCTGCGAAGAGAGCCGCAAGCATGTATGAGCGGGGATACTGTATCTGAGGAAATAAACTCAGACTTCTGCAAAAGCTCAAGCCAGTATTCTGTTTCATAACACTCTTTCAGAGCAATCTGCAATTTTGCAATAAAATCCGCTCTGCTGTGTGCATAGTTTGCTTCCCGAATATTTGCGCCGATACTTGTCGCAGACCGCTCCAACTGATACTGTTTTCCAATAAAATGCTTCATTTTATTGGAAAGGCATCGAGTAAAACGCCCTGCCAGTTTTGTGCCTCAGGGCACAAAACACGTCTCATGCAGTCTCCGACGCGCCTTC
>ODAI010032098.1_pt1 | contig 17722 bp, 15 predicted proteins | sample 1539321 | NCBI WGS metagenome assembly ODAI01 (sample SAMN02144231, study PRJEB22623) | gut metagenome | biome: sheep rumen | host: Ovis aries | place: New Zealand | reverse complement strand
TTCGTTGACTGCGTATCTGTATTTCTATCCAGTTGCAGTCGGGGCCCATTACTGTGACTTGCAGAGCCTGATAGCCGGATGGCTTGGGATGTGTAATCCAGTCACGTATGCGGTCGGGATGTGGACGGTAAAGTGATGTGATGACGTTGTAGATGCGCCAGCATGTGAGACGCTCGGTATCCATATCTGAATCGACAATGAGCGGAGTTACTGTCTGCAACTGCTCAGCAGTCATAGGTTTATAGACAATGCGGGCTCCGAACAGGTCCATGATGTCGTCAAACAGGTGTCCCCGGACCCTCATCTTGCGCCAGATGCTGTAGATGCTCTTCATGCGGAACTTAAGGTCATACTCCAAGCCCATTGAATCAAGCATGCTTTGTATAGGCAAGGTAAAGGTCTTGAACATTATCTGGCACATTGCCTCGTTTTCCTGCATCAGGTGCTTTATCTCCCTGTAATCTTCGGGATAACCGTACTTGACGCTGAGTTCCTCAAGTTCGTGCTGGATGTTGCTCAATCCCAGTTCTTCGGCTATGGGAGAAACATTTTGCAGAGTGTCATCGGCCAAGGCACGACGGTCACTCTGCAACATCTCGCAGCAATTATTATCCTTTGCTGCAACGGGCGTTCCGTTCAAAGAACGCATTAATTCAAGCCTCTCCTGTATCTGGCCGACTTGCATCTACTCGAAAATGAAGAGTGAGAAGAAGCCTGTTATGGTAAATACCTGCTTGACATCCGGAGTAACATTCAGTATTGTTACATCACCGCCCTTTGCAATAGTTGCCTTACGCAGGGAAAGGAACAGGCGCAGACCCGAGCTGCTGATGAACTCGAGTTTCTCGCAATCCAGTACGATGTGCTTGTCTGCGGCATCCATCAGCGGCTGCATGTCAGTAGCAAATTTCACACTTGCTGCTGTATCCAGGCGACCAACAAGGGTTGCCACAATTTTCTCATCGCTGTTCTTAATACTTAATTCCATATTGTAATAATGTTTATTTCGTTCCGTTTGGCCAAATTCTATGGCAAAGATATAAAATTTTCACTAAGTGAGCTCATGAGTAAAAAGATTTTTATACCTTTGACGTGCTTTAAAGTATAATATATGACATACAACGACACTCTGACATTGGTAAACAGGACCGAAGAAGTGGAAAAGCTTCCCATTTTCCTGGAAGCCTTGTGCGAGGCAACAGGTTGCAATCCGGCGGTATCATTTAACCTGAACCTTGCCCTTGAGGAAGCGGTAGTAAACGTCATAGAATATGCTTATCCCAAGGATGGCAAGGAATATACCTTTACGCTGAATGTACAGACCCAGCAGCAAAACGGAGCAATCCTGCTTACCTTTACCCTTACTGACCAAGGAACGCCGTTCGACCCGACACAGACAGATGACGTGGATACCACGTTGTCGGCGCAGGAGCGAGAGATTGGCGGCCTGGGTATATTCCTGGTACGTCAGTTGATGGATGACGTTTCGTACCAATACGTAAACGGGTCAAACGTACTGACGATGACAAAGAGGGTGTAAGCCCTATCACCCCGCCTCGCGCAGACAGAGGGAGTTTTTTTAATGTTCCAACAGGAATTTCTTGAATTCGGCAAAGTCCCTGCTCATTGCGACTGACTGCTTAGTGCCGCTCATGAAGGCTTGCAGGCGTTGCGGTATTGCAACGTCAACACCACATATCTCGTCCACAACTTGCTTGAACTTAGCTGGATGAGCAGTTTCCAGGAAGAAGCCTATTTCGCCCTCACGCAATCCGTCCCTTAACGCCTGATAGCCGCAGGCACCGTGAGGATCCAGCTGATAGCCCGTCTCCTGCAGACACTGGCGCATGGTAGCGGCAATCTGGTCATCGGTGTATGTAGCACCGCTTATGTCGGCACATATTGCTTCATGACTGCCACCGTACAGGTCATATATACGGGCAAAATTACTTGGGTCACCCACATCCATTGCATTGGCAATTGTCGCAACGCTGGGTTTGGGATTGTACTGACCCGTCTGCAGGTACTGGAAGAAGATGTCGTTTGCATTGTTGGCAGCCACGAAACGCTTTATGGGCAATCCCATACGTTTGCCGAACAGGGCACTGCAGATGTTACCGAAATTGCCGCTGGGAACACAGGCAACAATATTCGGGGCAAGTTCAGGACCTACCATTCTCTTCAACTGTGCATAGGCCCAGAAATAGTAGAATGACTGTGGCAGGAAACGTGCGACATTTATGCTGTTGGCTGATGTCAGCTTCATGTGACCGTTCAGTTCGCCGTCCATAAATGCCTGTTTGACCAAAGCCTGACAGTCATCAAACACACCGTCCACCTCGATAGCAGTTATATTCCGTCCCAAAGTCGTGAACTGACATTCCTGTATCGGACTTACCTTGCCCTTGGGATACAGTACATAGACGTGAATACCCTCCACACCCAGAAAACCGTTGGCTACGGCTGAACCCGTATCACCGCTGGTTGCTACAAGAACGTTAACTGTATGGGATTGGGATTTCCCTATGAAATAGCGCAACAGGCGTGCCATGAAGCGAGCCCCCACATCCTTGAACGCCAGCGTAGGACCATGAAAGAGCTCCAAACTGTAGATACTCCCCTGCCCCTCACCTGTCGTAAAAACAGGTACTATCGGTACGTCAAAAGACAAAGTATCACACACTATATGCCTCAGGCTCTCGGCATCCACATCCTCACCGAAGAAGCAGTCAGCCACCCGACAGGCAATCTCCTGAAACGACATGCTGTCTATATTATCCCAAAAATCCTGACTCAGAGGCATGATGCGCTCAGGCATATACAATCCCCTGTCCTCGGCCAGACCCTTGACGACCGCCTTCTCGAGCGTAGCAAGAGGAGCCGCCCCGTTTGTGCTATAATATTTCATTATTCTGTCTTTTGGGGTTAGCGGTTAGTGGTTAGCGGTTAGCGGTTTTTGAAAAGATGACCGCAAACCTGATAACTGCTTTCCTATTATATCAATTCTTTCCTTTTCTTCTGTAAAAACCTGGTCACTAATATAGCCCAAATCATGAGCTATATCAAGCTGGCAAAGTGTCTCGGACAATGAACCGTAAGCGATTTCTACAAAGTGGATTTTTTCTTTGTTGGAAAAACGGCCAGAACCTTCCGCAATGTTTGAAGGTACAGAAACAACAGCTCTTCGAAGTTGATCGCTTAGCGCATAGTTCTCATTTTGGGGGAAACTGTCAACAAGAGAATAAACTTCCCTAACCAACTGCTTGGCCTCCTTATATACTCTTAAATCAAAGAATGTAAACTTATCCATATCACTCCTCTTCTCGCTAACCGCTAATCGCTAATCGCTAACCGATTTATTCATAAAAACCTTTATGAAATGATCACCCTCCAGCAGGCCATATACACCTGCCTTTGCAGCATCCTCGTCAAAAGTCTGCACCTCGTCAGCCTCTATTCCCTGATACCATATAGCAAACGGTACAGGCTCTGCCGTATGCGTACGATATTCGACCGGCGTAGGATGATCCGGGAGCAAGGCGACCGAAACTGTCTCACCCGCATCTGCACACTGCTCAGCATACTCCAGAATCGGACCTACCACGTGCCTGTCCAGATTCTCAATACAACGCAACTTCAGTTCCATATCACCGTCATGACCAGCCTCATCGCTGGCCTCGACATGAACATATACAAAATCATCTCCACTCCTGAGCGCCTCGATGGCAGCATCCGCCTTACCGCGAAAATTGGTATCCCACAAACCGGTGGCACCGGGGACATCTATGACCCTCAAACCAGCATAACGGCCAATTCCGCGAATCAAATCAACGGCAGTAATGACCGACCCCCTATGTATCTCGTCGGGAAACTGTTCAGCCAAAGTCCTCATATGCGGCTTGTAGCCCCCACCCCACGGCCAGATGCTGTTGGCAGGATCCTGACCATTCCCCTCGCGACTGACATTCAGCGGATGGTATTTGAGCAAGACCTGCGACTTATACATCAACTCAGTTATCAGCGCACATGTTTCCTCAGCCTCGCGACATTCAGCCTTTGGCATGAACTCGCGCCAGGGCTTCAGCGGTATATCGTGTGGCGGAGTAAAGTCTATACGCTTGTCCCCACCCTTTATCACCAGAAGATGACGATACTGTACACCGGTATGGAAATGCACGCGCTCGTTGCCCAGTTCCTTATCCAGATACTTAATCAGCACATCCGCATCCTCGGTTTCCAGACGGCCGCACGAATGGTTCTTCAGCATATCACCCTCCAGCGACACAAGGTTGCAACGCAGGGCAAAATCACCCTCGTCCAACCCAACACCGATGGCAGCAGCCTCCAGAGGGCCGCGTCCCTGATACACTACACGCTGGTCATATCCCAAAATGCTACTGTTGGCAACCTCGCTGCCAGGATGGAAACCATCGGCAACAGTCCTAAGCAGGCCATTCCGCCCCATCCGCGCAAGCTTGTCGGAATTAGGCGTATGCGCATACTGCAGCAACGTAGCTCCTCCCAGAGCCTCGTTATGCCAATCGGCCATTCCGTCTCCCAATATAATTACACGCTTCATCAGGCAAGCGACATGATATCGGCAAAGACACCTGCAGCCGTCACACCGGCACCTGCACCATAGCCCTGAATCAACATAGGATAGCGGTTGTAGCGCTCCGTCGTAAGCAGCACGATATTGTTACTGCCCTCCAGGACGTAGAACGAATGTTTCCAGTCAAACTTACACAACGATACGCTTGCATGGCCGTTCTCAAACTTGGCAACGAAACGCCACACCTGGCGGTCGCGCTCCAGAACCTTACGGCGCTCCTCCCACTCAGCATCCAGCGAAGGCAGGTTCTGCCAGAACTCCTCGAGCGAGCCCGTGAAGAAGCTCTGTGGGATAAACAAGTTCGCCTCCACATCCTCCTGGTTCAGTTCGTACCCTGCCTCGCGGGCAAGGATGACCAATTTGCGGATAACGTCGCGACCACTCAGGTCAATACGCGGATCAGGCTCGCTGTAACCCTCAGCCATTGCCATGCGGACAGTTTCGCTGAACGGAATCTCCGCACTGATTGTATTGAAGATGAAATTCAGCGTCCCGCTAAGCACCGCCTCGATTTTCAGAATCTTGTCACCCGAATTGCGCAAGTCGTTAATCGTACGTATAATAGGCAATCCTGCACCTACGTTTGTCTCGAACAGGAACTTGACGCCACGTTTATGCGCGATATCCTTCAGCCGGCGATAGTTGGCATAGTCGCTGCTGGCAGCAATCTTGTTGGCAGCAACGATATTTATATTATGCTCCAGGAAATCAGCATACAGGCTTGCAACCTGACCGCTGGCCGTACAGTCAACAAACACACTGTTGAAGATGTTCATACCTATCACCTCGTCATGCAGACGCTGCAAGTCGCTGGCAGGAGCCCTCTTCAGCCGGTCACGGAACTTCTCCAGGCTCAACCCATTACGGTCAAACATAGCATTATGTCCGCTGGCAATACCTACCACGTTCAGTTTCAGACGCAGCTCACGCATCAGCTTCTCCTGCTGCTGGCTAATCTGCTCAATCAGCTGACCGCCTACGGTTCCCACACCGCAGATAAACAGGTTCAGCACCTGATACTCACTCAGAAAAAACGAGTCATGGATGACATTCAGCGCCTTGCGCAGATACTTCTCGTTTATCACAAACGAGATATTTGTCTCGCTGGCACCCTGAGCACAGGCAATCACACTGATACCGCTACGACCCAGCGTACCGAACAGCTTACCAGCGATACCCGGTGTATGCTTCATATTCTCACCAACTATGGCAACTGTAGCCAGACCTCCCTCAGCCGTCATCGGGAACATTGCACCGTCGGCAATCTCAGCAGCAAACTCCTCATCCAATACCCGGCAAGCCTCTCTCGCATCATCGTCACGCACACCAATGCTGGTGCTGTTCTCACTACTTGCCTGGCTCACCATAAAGACACTGATGCCATGATCAGCCAGACACGAGAAGATACGGCGGTTGACACCTATCACACCTACCATGCTCAATCCCGCCACGGTAATCATCGCAGTGCCCTTGATACTGCTTATACCCTTGATAGCCTTGTCATTGCACGCGACATCCTTTTTGATAACCGTCCCCTCGGCAGATGGCTTGAATGTATTCTTGACCAGAATCGGAATATTCCTGACACATACAGGATATATCGTAGGCGGATAAATCACCTTGGCACCGAAGTTACACAACTCCATAGCCTCGACATAACTCAGCTCATTTATCACATAAGCCGATGAAATGACACGCGGATCAGCCGTCATAAACCCATCCACGTCCGTCCATATCTCCAACGCATCGGCATTCAGCGCCGCAGCCACAATACTGGCCGTATAGTCACTGCCGCCACGCCCCAGGTTGGTAATCTCGCCACTGTCTATGTCAGTACTGATGAAGCCCCCCATCACACTCACCTCGGGAATCACCCTCCAAGCCTTCCTGACCAAGTCGTACGACTGCTCGCGTGCCAGAATCGTCTTGCCCCCCTTCTGCTGTGTCTTGATCAGCTCCCGTGCGTCAAACCACACCGCATCGCGTATCAGCGTTGCCACAATACGGCTGGACATACGCTCACCATACGACACTATGGCAGCAGCAGTCTTGGCCGATAGGTCACGTATCAGATACACACCCTGCAGGATGCTGCGCAACTCGTCCAGAAGAGCCTTAATCTCCTGCTTCAGAGCCTCGCAACGTTCCCCGTCAGCAATAATGGCCTCTATCATCTCGTAATGGCGGATTGCAATCTCCTTCCATGCATCCCTGTATGCAACGTCACCCTCAACAGCCAAACGCGAAGTCCTTATCAGCTTGTCCGTAATTCCCCCCAGCGCACTCACGACAACAATCACAGGCTCCTGACGTGACTGCACAATATCACGCACATTCAGTATGCTATCTACCGAACCCACACTGGTTCCACCAAATTTCAGTACATTCATCCGTCGCTACTGTAAGCTATTAAATTTCTGCGCGCAAAGTTAAGGAAAAATAACGAATAGAAATTACGATGTAAATGATTTTTTTATACATTTGCACCATAATGAACCAAAATACAGGATATGAAGAAATTTGCAATAACAGCCATAGCACTGATAACAAGTCTTAGCATCAATGCACAGGAAGCCCGCAACATGCCAGTCGGCGCAAAACCCACAGGCAAGATTGCCGCACGCTGGAACAACTACGAACGTCATCAGTATTTCAGCGTTCGCACCGGACTCAACGTCTCACAGCTCTACTTCTCGGGCATGGACGTCTCAAGCTCCAGCATAGCAGGCTTCCAGATAGGCTTCGCCGCAGGATGGCAGCTGTCCAGGCGTACACCCCTCTTTGCCGAAGTCGGAATATCCTACAGCGGCAAGGGAGCAAGCGCAGTACCGCCCAACGTACCGCCAACACCACCCGTAGAAGGCGGCTACAACAAACTACGCTACCGCATGCACACCCTCAACATACCCGTTGTGCTTAAATACAAAATCAGGATGAGCCAGCGCAACTTCAGTATACAGCCACTCTTCGGCCTGTACATGAACCTGGGTATGGGCGGCAACTGCCAGGACTTTTGGGACAGGACCATTACCGGTTCGTTCGACGACAACCTGGATGTCTTTGACGCAGGCCTGCGCCTGGGTTGTGGTATGGCTTACACCAACTTCTACATGGAACTGACCTACGACATCGGCCTTGTCAACCTGGCAGGCAAGGAAGGCAAGTTCCGCTACACCAACCGCATGGGATATGACGATTTCGACGGCGGCATACGCACCGGAAACCTGGCATTTACGGTAGGCGTAGAGTTCTGACCACCCTTTTTCCGACACCTGCCACCCCCATACGGAGAGCGTGAGAGACCATACTAAAGGTCGTCCTTCTCGCTCTCCCTCTTCTTCGTATTGTTAACCCTGTCAAAGTAGGTTATTGCAACACGATAGCGGCCAAGCGATGCCGGAGACTTCCACAGCGACACAATACCGTCAGGCATCCCAAACTCAATATGAGACTCACGGCCCAAGCCCCTGACCGAACGCTGCGCATCCGGGTATTTCTCAGCCAGCATACCGTCAAACCTCTCAATATGCGCCTCTGCCTCCCTCTCAGTTTCAGCAGGCAGATACACCATCACACTGTTCACAACACCCGTACCCTTGTCAAACATCACACACACGTCACTCGGCTGTCCCGTAAACATACCCCTGAACATCCATGCACCCGCCTTTTTGTTCTTCGTGGTACACTTGAATCCGCTACGCTTCATCTGCTGTGCAAACTCCTTGATACTACCATCCACAGGCAATCCCATAAAACGTATATGCTCCTGGGCACCCAACATCACGCAGAACAAAGCAGCAACAACTGCAGTATAAATTCTCCTAATCATATTATAACTGTATTTTTTTTTGTTATTTCAATCATTATCACGCCAACGGTGTCCCTAACAACACATCCACCGCATCAGCACACCTCTCCCCATCCACACCGGCGCTGACTATGCCACCCGCATATCCGGCACCCTCGCCACAGGGATACAACCCCCTGATACGCACATGCTGCAGCGTTTCCGCGTCACGCAGGATGCGTACCGGAGCACTTGTCCTCGTCTCAACGGCAATCATCGTCGCCTCGTTTGTCAGGAACCCATGATGACGTCTGCCAAACTGCAGGAAAGCCTCGCGCAAACGACTGCCTATACTCTCGGGCAGCCAGAAGTGCAGAGGACTGGCAATCAACCCCGGAGCATAACTACTCTCAGGCAAGTCAGCCGACAGTCTCCTGTTCACAAAATCCGCCATACGCTGTGCAGGAGCCGTCTGCCTACGATTACCCTGCAACCAGCACATACGTTCCAGCTGCTCCTGATACTCCATCACCGCCAGGACGCCGTCCCCACCTACATCCTCGGGCCTTACCTCGACCACCATACCACTGTTGCTCCACCTGCCGTTACGGTGACTGGGGCTCATGCCATTCACCACAATCTGCTCAGGACCGCTGGCAGCAGGCACGACAAAGCCTCCCGGACACATACAGAAACTGTACACACCACGCTCCTGACACTGGCACACCATACTATACTCAGCCGCAGGCAGATACTTTCCCCTACCCTCACGACGATGATACTGTATCTGGTCAATCAGCTGTGCAGGATGCTCCAGACGCACCCCAACGGCAATACCCTTAGCCTCGATATCAATACCCCTGTCCGACAGATAACGGTACACATCGCGGGCACTGTGACCAATGGCCAGGATTACCGCCTCGGCACGGAATTCCCTGTCACCGCACACTATACCTCCCACCCTGTCACCATCGACAATCAGCGCCGTCATCTTCGTCTGGAAATGCACCTCGCCACCGCAACGCACAATCGTCCTGCGCATATTCTCTATGACACGCGGCAGACAATCCGTTCCGATATGCGGATGAGCATCCACCATGATATTGGGATTTGCACCATGCTGGACAAAGACACGCAATATCTTGTCCGTATCACCACGCTTCTTGCTCCGCGTGTACAGCTTACCATCGCTGTAAGCACCTGCGCCACCCTCGCCAAAACTGTAATTACTCTCAGGATCAACCCTCTGCTCGGTACGGATACGCGCAATATCCTTCTTACGCTCATGCACATCCTTGCCCCGCTCCACAACCACAGGACGTATCCCATGCTCTATCAGCCGCAAGGCAGCAAAAAGCCCCGCAGGACCTGCCCCCACGACGACAGCCACAGGACCGTCACTCACATCCGGGTAATATACCGCATCAAACAACTCAGCCTCAGGTTCCTCGTTCAGATATGCGCGCAACGTCAGGTTCACGAAAATATTCCGCTGACGCGCATCTATACTGCGTTTCAGAACCCTTACGGCATTTGGCCGCAACCCCTTCTCCCTCACAAGCCAGTCAATAACCGAACGCTCGTCAAAAGCCTCCTGGGGCGAAATACGTATCTGTAACTCCTTAACCATGTCTTACCCGAAAAGTTCCCTTACAGCCTCGGCAACACGCCTCACAGGCACAATCTGTATCCTGTAATCCCCTGCATTCAGCGACTGCGCATTGTGATGCGGAATCAACATACGACCAAAACCCAGCCTCTGCGCCTCCTGGATACGCTGCTCTATACGCGAAACCGGACGAATCTCGCCACTCAGCCCCACTTCCCCCGCCATAGCCACGTCAGCATCTATCGGAGCATCCACATTGCTCGAAAGCACCGCCGCCATGACACTCAGGTCCATTGCAGGGTCAGTCACACGCAATCCGCCGGCAATGTTCAGGAAAACATCCTTCTGAGCCAGTTTAAATCCCACACGCTTCTCAAGCACCGCCAGCAACATATTCAGCCGCCTGCCATCGAATCCTATCGTGCTCCGCTGAGCCGTACCGTATGCCGCCGTACTTACCAGCGCCTGTGTCTCTATCAAGAACGGACGACCACCCTCTACAGCCGCCGCTATCGCCACACCGCTCAGCCCCTCGCGATTATCGCTCAGCAGCAACTCGCTGGGATTCCCCACCTGACGCAATCCATCATGCCGCATCTCGTATATACCCAACTCGCTGGTCGAACCAAAGCGGTTCTTGATACTGCGCAGAATACGGTACATATAATGCTGGTCACCCTCGAACTGCAACACCGTGTCCACGATATGCTCCAACACCTTGGGCCCAGCCAGGTTCCCGTCCTTCGTAATATGACCTATCAGCAATATGCTCACACCACCCCCCTTGGCATACTTCAGCAGCGCAGCAGCACACTCGCGTATCTGCGACAGACTTCCGGCACTACTCTCGACCCCCTCGGTACTGATTGTCTGTATCGAGTCAATAACCACCAAGTCAGGGTTTACGTTCGCAATCTCAGCAAATATCTTCTCCAGCGACGTCTCGCAGTAAATCAGCACATCCGCATCACCACCCAGACGATCAGCACGCAACTTAATCTGACGCGCACTCTCCTCGCCCGAAACATACAACACCCTTCTGTCCTTCAGGCGCATTATCGTCTGCAGCACCAATGTACTCTTGCCAATACCAGGCTCACCACCCAGCAGTACCAGAGAGCCCGGAACCAACCCTCCGCCCAGCACACGGTTCAGTTCACCATCCTGCAAGTCCATGCGAGGCTCATTCTCTGCCTGTATCCCGTGCACCGACACCGCACCCACATTCAGCGCATCCGCCCCCGCAGCCGCCATTGCCATACGCGAAATGGGCGACAAGCCCTTATCCTCGTGTATATGCAATTCCTTCATCGTATTCCAACGACCGCACGCAGGACACTTACCCACCCAGCGGACACTCTCCTGTCCGCACTCCTCGCAAACATAAACAGTCTTGTTCTTCATCTTTCAGCCACATCAGCAATTTTCAGTTCCGCAACGCGGACACCTGCCCAGGCTCCGCATCTTGCATCCGCACCCACGGCACAGATAGCGCGGACGGTAATGTTTCCAGTACCGCCTTAAAGCCCACACACTATATACAACATAAATCGGATAACCCACAAACACCAGTGCCGCAAGCGAGAACAGCAGATACCCGACCATCATCACCGCCAGCAGCGACAACACATACAGCATGGCATCCACCGGACTCAGCTGCCGCCTGATTTCGTCCAACGATGCAATCAGCAGCAACAGCATCAGCCAGATGCTCAGTACAAACGCCCCCAACAGCAATGGCAAGCCAAACGGATTAAGCGTGGGATGGTAATAGAAATGCACCCACGTCTCGGGCACATGACGCTGTATGCTTGCATATATCAGCGCACTGCCGCACAGCGTCAGGCACAACAGCGTAGGATAGCACGTCGCGATATCATCCACATGCACCATGCGGAACCGCTGTCGGCGTCCTCGCCTGACCAGGAACACCAGCATAGCCACCACTATCAGCCACACAAAATACCACAGATGGCGATGGCTGAAGAGGTTTATAAAACTGCTAATCGGATCGTCCGGCTCAACCTTGGACAGCAACTCGCTCTCGTGCACCCACCCCATTGTCTCCTGGTCACGCGCAACCTTGACCCACACACTGTCTAAGCTATCCTCGGGGATAACCGCTATCTGCGCAACCACCAGCTGGTCACCACGCGTCACATAGACAGTATCCATCACCAGAGCCGTCTGATCCAGGTGCATCGGGCGCTGATCCTGCAACGCAATACTGTCACCCGTCACCACGAAGTTGAAATTCATCCCATAATGCCTGCCCGTATATCCCGGGTAATAACACCCCGTCAGCACAAGCACCATCAACACATATATCCAGCTCAGCCCTCTCATACTGCATCCCCCATATCTTCAAAAACCCTCATCTCACACACACGGCAGTCAAACTGCAACAGGAAACGACGTCCGTCAGCACCCCTCAGGTACAGCGGCCCCCTGACGGCATCCCCCTTGTCACGCAGACACTCACCCACCTGATAGCGCACACAATAGCGGCAACTCATCAGCGCATCCCCCCTTTTCCAATCCTGCACCCCGTCACACGCCACGCCGCCGCAAGACCTGCGACCACCGTCAGCAACACCCTTCGGCACACCCTGCCCTATCATCCCCAGCACCTCGCGACGCCAGTCAGCCAAGACGCTACGCGGAATAAACCAATCCTCCGTCACCCTCACCTCAGTCGCCTCGTAAACCGTTCCGCCCAACTTCGTCAGCACATCCCTTATCCCCTGACCCTGCGGCTTCTGCGCCTTCTGATGCACATAAGCAAATTCGCGTCCATACTCACGCCCCTCAAGCACAGCCTTCAGCACAAATCCCCCATCCGACTTCTCCAATATCCACTGCAACGGCAATTTGCGCTCAGCCGTCCTGCCAGCCAGTATCCTCTCCATCGCCTCGTCCTGATTGCGATACAGCACCATGCCGTCACGCAACCCCTGCGGCATCCCAAACGGATACAGATGATTGTTCACGGCACGGTTTATGCGGAACCCCGTCAGCCGCCCCCCGTTCACAAAGCACAACCCGTCCCCGTTGTTAAACCCCGCAGTACCAGCCACAACGATATGGTTACGCCGTATCTCCTTGACAAAACCCACACGCTGACCCATACTCTTGGGCGTAACCACGTTACACAAGTCATCGGTACGGCCGTGCATGAAATAATCCGTATATCCCCTGTTGAACGTCCTGTTCACGTCCGGTGTGAAGAAGAACCTCTCCCTGCCCGACGACCGACGGCGAAACTCCCTGCGGCGGGCAAATATCCCGTCCAACTGCTGACGATACCACGCCGTCACGTTCTTGACGTACGCCACATCCTTCAGCCTGCCCTCTATCTTCAGCGAGCTCACCCCGGCATCCAGCAAAGCCTCCAGGTCCGCCGTGCGATTCATATCACGCATACTCAGCAGATAACCCTCGGCAACCCGCACCCCATTCCCCGTTTCCAGCGCATAGCGCATCCTGCAGAACTGAGCACACTCGCCCCTGTTGGCACTACGTCCGTAGCACACCTGCGAAGCATAGCACCTGCCATTGTAGCTGACACATATCGCACCATGCACAAAAACCTCCAGCGGCATCTCCGGCACACTGGCATGAACACGAGCAATCTCGTCTATCGTCAGTTCACGCGCAAGCACCACCTGACTGTAGCCCTGCTCCATACGCTCCCTTACGATATCCGCATTACGGTTATCCATCTGCGTACTGGCATGAAACACCCCACCCTGTTCGGGATACCTGTCCCTGTACCTCTCCACCAGACGGTGATCCTGGCTTATAACCGCATCCACACCTATGCCAAACATAGTATGCGCCAGCTCAACCCCCGCCTCCAGCTCATCATCGTACAGCAACGTGTTCAGCGTCACATATACCCTGACGCCAAATTGATGCGCATACTGCACCACCTGCATGATATCCTCCGCACTGTTGCCCGCAGCAGCCCTGGCGCCAAATCTCTCAGCACCAATGTACACCGCATCCGCCCCATGATCTATGGCAGCAAACGCAGTTTCCCTGTCCCTTGCAGGAGCCAACAGTTCGATATCCCTCATCAATGAATGTCCTCTATATCGTACGGAGTTTCCTGATATACATAGTAGTTCAGCCAGTTCTGGAACAACAGGTTCCCATGCGCACGCCACGTCACCTTCACACCCTTGTCCATATCATCGTCTATGTAATAGTTGTACGGCATGTGAATGGGCAACCCCTTGTCCAGGTCGCGCCTGTACTCGGTATCCAGCGTCATGGGCGAATACTCGCTGTGCCCCGTCACAAAAATCTCACGCCCCCCTCGCGCCATCACCATCGACACCCCCGACAACGGACTCTCGGCAATCACCTGCAGCCCCTCCACCGCCTCGATATCAGCACGCCGTATCTCGGTATGGCGGCTGTGAGGCATGTTGAACTTGTCGTCAAACCCACGGAAGATAGGCAGTTTCATGTCCAGAGGCTTCTGCGGGAATATCCCGAACATCTTCGTGCTCAGCGGATGCTTCTGCACCCCGTAATGGTAAAACAGCCCCGCCTGAGCCGCCCAACATATATACATCGTGCTCTGCACATGTGTCCGTGACCACTCGAATATCTCCGATATCTCGTCCCAGTACGTCACCTCGTCAAACTCCAGATGCTCGACAGGCGCACCAGTAATAATCATACCGTCGAACTTCTCGTTCCGCATAACGTCAAAATCACGGTAGAAAGCCCTCATGTGCTCCACCGGAGTATTCTTGCTCGTATGCGCCCTGACCTTCATCAGGTGAATCTCCAACTGCAAGGGCGAATTGGACAATATCCTGACCAGATCCGTCTCCGTCGTAATCTTCAACGGCATCAGGTTCAGCACCGCAATACGCAACGGACGGATATCCTGATGGCTCGCCCTGACCTCGTCCAAAACAAAAATATTCTCCTGCTTAAGCAACTCAATAGCAGGCAATTTATCAGGCAATCTTAAAGGCATCTTTTACTAATTCTTAATTCATAATTCTTAATTCATAATGATGGAGGCTTAATTCTTAATTCTTAATTCATAATGAGGGAGGCTTAATCCATAATAATTCAATAGCTGGAAATGGAGAAAATTCTTAATTATGAATTATGCATTGTGCATTATGCATTCCACCTTTTCCATCGCATCAGTCCACTTCTCCTCAGCCCTCTCCAGCTGCTGCTTCAGCCTGCCATGCTTCTCGTACAAGCTCATATCCTGGCTACCCTCAGCAGTCGCCAACCGCCCCTCCAGTATCTTTATCGCCTGCTCCAACTCAGCAACCTCGGCCTCGGCGTCACGCACCGCCTTCTCCATACGCGACCTCTCACGCGCAACCCTCTTCTGCTCCTCGTACGACAGCTTGCTCGCACTCTGCACCCTGTCCCCCGCGACCACCTTCGCCATCGCAGGCGCCAAGCTCTGCTGTTGCTCAGCCTCGTGCTTGCGAATCCAGTCATATATACCACCCAGATGCTCGCGCACACCGCCACCTGCAAACTCATACACCCTCTGCACCAATCCGTCCAGAAAGTCACGGTCGTGACTGACCACAATCACAGTACCGTCAAAATCCCTGATTGCCTCCTTCAGCACATCCTTGCTACGCATATCCAGATGGTTCGTCGGCTCGTCCAGTATCAGCAGGTTCACCGGCTCCAGCAACAACTTGATCATCGCCAGACGCGTACGCTCACCCCCGCTCAGCACCTTCACCTTCCTGTCCGAGGCCTCCCCGCCAAACATAAACGCCCCCAGAATGTCACGTATCTTGGTACGAATCTCGCCACGCGCCACACGGTCAACAGTATCAAACACCGTCAGCTCCCCATCCAGCAGCTGAGCCTGGTTCTGCGCAAAATACCCTATCTGCACATTATGACCCACCTTCACCACACCGTCAAACGGAATCTCGCCCATGATACACTTGACCATCGTCGTCTTACCCTCGCCGTTGCGTCCCACAAACGCCACCTTCTCCCCACGCTTTATCGTCAGGTTCACATGGTCAAAAACCACACGGTCATACTCCTTGCGCGCATCCTCGCAAATCACCGGATAGTCACCGCTGCGCTGGCTACACGTAAACTTCAGGTGCAACGCACTGTTATCCACCTCGTCCACCTCGATGGGAATAATCTTCTCCAGCTGGCGCACCCTCTGCTGTACCTGTATCGCCTTCGTCGCCTGATAGCGGAAACGCTCGATAAACGCCCTGCTCTCAGCAATCTCCCGCTGCTGGTTCTCGTAAGCACGCAACTGCTGCTCACGCCGCTCGGCACGCAGGTTCACATACTCGTCATACCCCACCTTGTAGTCGTACACACGTCCGCAGCTGATTTCCAGCGTACGGTTCGTCACATTATTCACAAACGCACGGTCATGACTCACCAACATCACAGCCCCCGCATACACAGCCAGAAACTGCTCCAGCCACTGTATGCTCTCTATATCCAGATGATTCGTCGGCTCGTCCAGTAACAACACGTCAGGATGCTGCAGCAACAGCTTAGCCAGCTCGATACGCATACGCCAACCGCCCGAAAACTCGCTCACAGGCCTGTCCAGGTCCCTGCGCTCGAAGCCCAAGCCCATCAGCGTCCGCTCCATGTTGGCATGATAATTGCTGCCACCCATCATCTCCAGACGCTCGGAAGCATGCGTAAACTCCTCGCACAACCGCATATACCCCTCGCTCTCGTAATCCTCGCGACGGGCAAGCTCAGCCTGCATCGACCCTATACGTCCCTGCAACTCAGTTATATTGGCAAAAGCCTTCTCCGTCTCCTCGCGCACCGTACAGCCGTCACTCAGCACCATCACCTGCGGCAGATACCCCACCGTCACATCACGCGGCACCGACACCGTCCCCTCACTGGGCGCCTCGACACCCGCAATAATCTTCAGCATGGTACTCTTACCCGCACCGTTCTTACCCACCAAGGCAATACGGTCACGGTCATTCACCACATAGCTGACACCGGCAAACAAAGGCCTGGCGCTGAACTCCACTCCAAGATTGTCAATTGAAATCATATCGTGCGATTCCTGTATTCCCCCTGGAGCTATTCTTTATCCTGAACATCATTGAACATCTCATCGACACTGGTATAAACCCTGTTGTGATTACGCCCAGACATTGCCTCCTCGATGGCAGACTTGGTAACCTCATTAGGTTCATCATACACCACACGCAGCAGCACACTCTCAACATAATTATTAAGAGTACGGTTCTCGCGTGCAGCTCTGCGTTTCAAACCATCCAGAAGGTCAGACCTCAGCCTAAACGATGCAGGCCTTCTCTCAATTGTTGTTGCCATACGTTGTAATATGATTGTAATACATCTGAATGCAAATTTATTACATTTGGAAAACATCACCAAACATTCACATGATTATTTTGTCAGATTCGGAAAATTAGTGGTCATCCTAAAATCCGCAACTAACAGTCATTCGGACTAATTTCGCCGTCTCGCCCTCCATCTGAGGTTATAGAACTCCACAATCTCACGTGAGCAGGAGCCGCAGGACGTACACCGGAGACCCAGCACATGGTCGATAACGGGGCCGACGTAACGGGAAAAAAGCTCTCTCACGTGAAATATTCCTCCAAAAGGAGTGATTCTCTCAGATTTTATGCTTACCTTTGCCATGTCATGTGCGATTTTGCTTGTCTTGAAACGCAACACT
>ODAI011440077.1_pt1 | contig 17724 bp, 23 predicted proteins | sample 1539321 | NCBI WGS metagenome assembly ODAI01 (sample SAMN02144231, study PRJEB22623) | gut metagenome | biome: sheep rumen | host: Ovis aries | place: New Zealand | reverse complement strand
GGTCGGCGCTGGAGAGTTCACGGTAAACGCGGACGGTGTGGCGGATGAAGACGCGGGCGATGGCCATGGCGCTCTGGAAGTCTTCGTCGTCGCAGATGAGGGTGGTGACGACTTCGCCGGTGTCGTGGAGGCGGAGAGCCGAGAGGATCATGGCGATGCGGAAGGTGATGAGGCCGAGCCTGCCGTCCACGTGCTCAACAACCAGGTGCAGGAAATCACCGGCGGCGAGGTCACCGTGACCCTGTCTGGCGGCACTCCCTACAATGCCGTCGACGATGCGAGCAACCCCGTAGCCTTGACAGACAACGGAGGCGGATCCTATACCCTCACCATGCCGGCGTCCGATGTGACCATATCGGCGAATTAATACCGACCGGCCCGAGATGCACTATCCTGGGCGATTTGTGGCGATTTTTCCATATATTTCGCCCGGGATATTGTAATTTTGATTATCTTTGGGAAAATTATTGGATATGGACCATATATTCGGTAGGCAGGAAGAGATTGCCGAACTCAGGAGATACTATGATTCCGGAAAGCCGGAATTCATTGCCGTCTATGGCAGAAGACGCGTGGGAAAGACTTTTCTTGTGGATAGCCAGTTCAGCGGGGAATATGCATTTTCCACGTCCGGCATCATCGGAGGGACACAGGAGGAAGAACTCGCCGCCTTTACGGAAGACCTTCGCAGATGCGGATACAAAGGGCGCAAGCCCCGTTCCTGGATGAATGCTTTCGAAGCGCTCCGGGGCCTGCTTGAGCAGAAACTCGTCCCTGGCAAACGGCTGGTCGTATTCATTGACGAACTGCCCTGCCTGGCAACGCCCAAGAGCAGCCTTGTCAAGGCCGTGGACCGTTTCTGGAATACCTGGGGCAGTAAACATGCCGAAGTCTTCCTGATTGTCTGCGGCAGCGCCACCTCCTGGATCATCCGGAACATCATTGACAACAAAGGCGGATTGCACGACCGGATTACCCACGAAAAGCATCTATTCCCGTTTACGTTGGGTGAGACGCGCGAATACCTTCGCCTGAACGGGTTCGGATGGACCGACATCAGCGTTCTGCAGACCTATATGATCCTGGGTGGCGTCCCTTATTACCTGGATATGCTGGACAGGAACAAGAGCCTTTCCGAAAACGTTGACATGCTCTTCTTCGGGAAAGAGGCGCCCCTGGCAAGGGAATTCGACCGGCTCTACAAATCCCTGTTCAACAACCCGGACAAATACAAGGCCGTCATCAGGACCCTTTCCGGCAGCCGGAAGGGAATGACACGTGGAGAGCTTGCAAAGAAACTGAAAGTCAACGACAACGGCCATTTCGGCGACATCCTGGAAGACCTGGTCAACTGTGACTTCATCCGTTATTACAACTTGATTGGAAAAAGTGTAAGGGCGACAGGCGGCCTGTACCAGCTTGTGGACTTTTACTCCATCTTCCACCAGACCTTCCTCACAAAGAGGATAACGGACGCGCACTACTGGAGCAATACGTTGAACACCCCTGTACAGAACACTTGGTACGGCCTCGCCTTCGAGCGGGTGGCCATGGCCCATATCCCGCTGATCCTGAAAGCCATCGGCGTGGACCGCATTCTCACGCAGTATTATTCCTGGCGTAGCACTGAATCTCCCCAGGGCGCCCAGGTGGACCTTGCCATTGACAGGGCTGACGGAATTATCAATCTCTGTGAAGTCAAGTATTCGGGCGGAACATACGCCATTTCAAAAGACGAATTCCTCAAACTGAACAATCGCAGCGAAGCATTCCGCCGGGAGACCGGCACCAAGAAGGGCCTGTTCATCACTTTCATCACCACCTACGGGCTGGAGAGGAACGGGTATTCCGATATAGCGAACAGCCAGGTCACAATGGCAGACCTGTTCGTATAGCGGGCGAAACAGAACGGATTTACTCTGCATTTCGCCCGTGATAGTGCTATTTGGCCATTTCGAAGGCTACGCGAAGGTGGAGATGTAGGCGGTGATGCCGTCGACATGAAGGTCAACAAGGGATTGTTGGCCTTCTTTGCTGAGGAGGAAGTTGCAGTCGGTGTGGCTGTCCATGAAGAGGTTTTCGGTGAGGACGGCGGGGCAGCTGGTATGGCGTGAGTTCAGATCCATCGGACTGACGGTACTTCTCCGTTAGTTTAACCTTAGAACCTTTCTGCTCGATCAGCACCTTTGTGGAGGGAATATACCCATCGATAAAGTCCGAGCCTTTCTCTTTAAGGATGGTCTTCACCGGTATCTCGAACTCCATGAACTTGGTGGCGTCCTGAATGCCGTAAACGTTCTGCAGAAGTGCAATCCAGAAACGGGAAGTCTCGCCCTTCTCATAGCCTTTACCGGACCAATCCTGGACAAACTGTTTGGCTGCTTGTTTTTGTGTTGTATTTGTGGACATTAGTGTTTTTGTGCTAGGATGTGTAAAAAGAAGGAAATTTCCCCGGTTTTTAATTGTATCGCTTCATATAATGCATTTATGCAATGTTTACGTCCTGCAAAAAATACGACTGTTTGAAAGATTCTGTTTCCTTATAAATATAGATTACAATCGATTTAACGCCTGCCAAGGCCTATTGCGAGGAGCATATGGATACACCCTTGGTAGGGGACTTGTATGTTTCGCCGGCTTATGTACGGAATGAAACATCCCTGCTCCAGTTGAACCGATGAGATAAACCTGCTTATTGTGTGGGCCGCTTGGAAGAGATTGCGGCCGGCGGGTTTATTTTTATTTTATTCTTCATTGGACTTTTCTTTACCATATTCTTCACCTGATTATTAACGTCCATTCCCTTATTAATATAACTGAATATCAACACTTTATGTTTAACATCTATAACAAACAACACCAATGAACCGTTTAATTACACGTCTGTGGCCAGCAGTGGCCATTATCGTCGATGCTCTATTGATCATCGATATCGGATCCGACCTTGTGAAGAAGTACAAGGAACGGAAGGCCGAAAAGCAAACAACCGAATCCACGGTCGAAGAGCCTGCTCCAGTAGTAGAAGAGGCGTAATGACCCTGGATGATCTCGTAAAAGCCCTCAAGGCCGTCGCAAGCATTCTGGATGGATGCTCAAAGCTTTGGGGGCTATTCTCTAAGAAGGGCAAATCCAAGCCCAAAACAGATACGGAAAATATTAATTCTGAATAAATTATGTATAATGAATTACCTTTGATTCCGCAAAGAGTACGTGAATATCCTACTCTGCGCGGTGTCGACATCCCCGAGGCAAATATTGTCTCCGTGGAACCATTACCTATCGCCACAACTGAAGAGGCTCCTACGCCTTTCATTGAAGCGAACACTGCTGCCGTTAGCTGGAAAGAGCTAACGGAAGAAAGCATCCTCCCCTCATACGCTGATGGGGAGACGGTCGTACCTCATGCACAGTTCATACAAGCTATCGTTCTTGCCGCGCATGACGCACTACCAAACGACACATTCGGTCCTATTGAGCTCCGTGCGTCTCACTTGACGCAGGGGCGTGTACCGAGTGCCGTATACAAAAAAACCAGTGAACTGTTGGAATCGGAGAAGACCAAGTATTGGGAGCGCATCTGCTTCTGCGTCACCGTCACTTCCAAACAGTCCAACATCCTGGGTGAGCAATGCGCCTTGACGTTTGGCGGTTGCCGTTCGCTCCAGGATATAAATTATCACGGGAGAAAGAGCACCGAGGTCTTCCAGACATACATATCGTATAGAGCGAAGATCTGTTCAAATTTACTTATTTCAATCCAGGACGGCTTGAAAGACCGAATAGAGGCCTCAGGCCCGGCAGAAATCTACGCCGCGGCATACCAGCTATTCTCTCAATTCAACGCCGAAGAAAACGCCAAGTCCCTTGAAGGCCTTGGGCGCACGCGCATTACCGTTGATCAGTTCACCCACCTTATCGGGAAACTGAGATACTATAATTGCCTCAGCACGGCTGACAAGAAGGAGTTGCCCTTCCAGATAGAATTGGGTGACTCACAAGTCAATGCCGCTACCAGGAATTTCGTCAACAGCCACTTTGGCATCAACGGGCGGGATTCCCTGGACCTGTTTAATACCTTAAACTGCTTCAATCAGGCGGTGAAAACCCAAGCGTACCTTCACAACTTCTTGTCGAAGAATGCGAATTGCACCACCTTGATGCAGGGTATACAACAATCTCTTGAAGGAACCAATCACGATTATGACTGGCTCCTGTCTTAATCCGTGGCTTTAACGCCAAGATTCATCCGAGGAGGAGGGTTTCATCACGATACCTTCCTCTTTTTTAATTGTAAAGCAATATGTTACTATTACTAATTGAATCTCAACCTGGGGCTTTCGGGCCCATGGACTTTTTGTACGACACAGCCGCCGACGATATCATGGTGGCGGTAGATGTTCGTGACTACAAAGGCCCCATCAACCCGCAGCTATCAAATGCACAAGTCTTAGTGTGCTACCCCGACGATTTTGGATGGATGTTTTCCCTAACGGGAGAACAGCCGGACTACTATGGATACCTACGTATGTTCACTTACCAGGACTACTGTGCCTGGGTAAATAGCAACTCATTATGAATGGACAAATTGAACAAACCAGAGAATACGTTGCAGCCAAAGAATTGGAGCATGCAATCAATGACTTTGGCTGGCGCCCAGAGGTCTTTGCCCAGGCGGTAAAGACTTACCATCGCACACTCCAACAGGAGTTATTCCGCACACTCGTCGCCACCATCAGGGCCATTGCCGATGATGAATGGGTGGACGACCGCAACCGTGCTAGCCACGAAACGGCCACTGCCATCGTGGAGAGCGGTACACTTGAAACTTATTTACCATATATCTAATCTTATGAAAAAGAAGAAACTCACTTACCGAGGCCGGACCGTTAAAGTGTCGGCCGAAACTTATCGTAACAATGGTCACCTTGCCCTGATGCTCACTTACAGGAACGGGGAAACCGAAGTTATCACCGTAAACTTAAACAGCAGGTTCCAGTCGGATAGCCTTGCGTTTATAGATACCAACAACCATCCCGGAGCCGAAAAGTTCATTCGTGATAATGAACTTGGTGTGCCGATGGGCGTTACCGAGCGTAGCGGCTTCTGCCAGTATCCGCTTTACACAATTTTCACCAAATCATTATGGAAACGACCGTGCAATCATTAGAACAACAGCGCAGGATGGCAGCCTACATTCTGGAGGTCCTCAGGAATTACCCCATTATCGTACTGAGTTGGGGCGTGGACAACAAAAGCTACCGCATTGCCGAGGACGCTGAACACCGCTCTGGACTGGAATTCACCGTGCAGGGCTTCAAGCACAAGGGGAAAGTTCAAATCCTTTACGACGAGGGCGCCGATGCGTTCCTCTTCAACCTCATCGACACCGATGGCAAAACCGTCAAAACCAGGGAAGACGTTTACGTTAACGAACTGGTCCCTGCCATAGACGAAGCCGTAGAAAAAGTCGAAAACTATAGCGCGCGGATATGCCAAGAATATGGCATTTCCTCATAGCGCAGATTCTCACAAAAGGGGCGTCAGGTCATTCTGACGCCCTATCTCATATACTGAACGTTCGTTTAACAATCGTGAAAAATGACTTACATTGCTTATTTACGCCAATCCACGAAGAAACAGGCCGTCTCTGGTCTGGGCATCGAGGCACAGAGGGAGATTATCCACAACTACCTGCGTGACCAAACCCCAATTGCTGAATTTGTGGAAACAGAGAGCGGCCGACATAACGACCGCCCTAAACTTACAGAAGCTTTGGCCCTATGCAGGAAGACTAATTCTACCCTGATCGTGGCTAAGCTCGACCGTCTCTCCAGGAACGTTGCCTTTACCAGCAAACTCCTGGAGTCAGACGTTGAAATCAAGTTCTGCGACTTCCCAGAAGCCAATAAGCTGGTACTGCACATCATCGCCAGCATCGCCGAATATGAAGCGCAACTCATCTCCACCCGTACGAAGCAGTCCCTGGATGCCAAGAAGGCCCGTGGAATGGCTTTGGGGAAACCGGAGAATCTTACTGGTAACCTGGACAAGGCCATCTCCAACTCCAGGAAGACCAATATGCGGAAGGCGCGCGAGAATCCTAACAACAAGCGCGCAGCCGCAATGCTCAAGGTTCTGGTAAAGCAGGATCTCACACTGGCCGCTATGGCAGAGACGCTGAATGCTGAAGGTTTCGTCACCAGCAGGGGCGCCAAGTTCACGCCATGGACGGTCAGCGTACTAATCAAACGGTATAACCTTAAAGTTCAATCATTATGAAACAGTTCAAGAATGACATTATCATCGCCGGTCCCGTTGGCCAGTGCCACGTGACCGCAGTCGCCGGTACCGAGACGGCTCAGTTCTCGGTAATGACAGAGGATACCTATAGCAGTAGGGACGGCAGCACCGTCGTTAATTGCACCTGGCTTTCCGTCCGCGCGTGTAATGGCGCCGGCATAGCCGAACTCTCCAAAATCACCAAAGGTTCATGGGTGGAAGTCCATGGTAAGCAGCGGTGCCGGCGCTACGTCGGGGAAGATGGTGCTGACCGAATTAGTTACGTAATTATCGCCGATACCGTAACGCTTGTGGAAGAGTAGACATGCCGAACTACGCGTACAGTACCTATAAAATCAAGGGCAGTGAAGAAGAAGTAGCTGCCCTTCACAAAACCATTCAAGACCTGGAGCAACGGAAAGAATCACTACTGCCTAATGGTTTTGGAAAACTATGGCTTGGTAATCTGGTTCATGCCCTGGGAGGTGATTGGGAGAAAATCTATTGCCGTGGACACATCTTGGATTACTCTCTGGAAAACGGCATCCTCAAAATCAACACGGAGACAGCCTGGGGAGAGATGAGCGATGTTAGGCATTTTATCGAACAGAAGTACCCATCACTACAAATATACTTTCAGACTGAGGAATGTGGCATGTGTATCTTCCAAACCAATGATGCTACCGGTGAGATATTTCCTGAACGCTGGCTTCTAGATTACAATGACGAGAAGGAGAACATCTTTATCTGGGAATACTTCAAAGATCTCCCGGCCGTGATTGAATATCTCAAAAATAACGGCGTGCTGACCAAAGATGTGTTCCCGTCAAAGGGAGCCATAACCGCCGCTTTGGATGAGATACAGGAAAAACGGCCGGATATCTCCTATATGCTGGAAGAGTTCGTGGTGGTGGATGACTAAGATTTGAAAAGAAAAAGTGCCCTTGGCTTATGCCTCGGGCACTTTTTTTACGCTTTTATTTCTTTCAAATTTGCTTTTATCCCATCCCGGAGGTCTTCCAGGTCAGTGATTTCACGGTCAATTTCATTTAGGGTACCGGTATAAATATCTTTTGCATCTTTATCCTTCCCGCAGGCCTGAAGACAATTGCCATATACTTCTGCGGCATAAAGCATTTCTACCGTGTCCTCAAAATGCTTTAAAGCTATTCTGTTGACCCGCTCTGCATAGGTTAAAGCCTCATATGGCCGCTTCAGCCTGAGTAATAGTTCTGCTTCCAACGTGAGAACATCCATCAACCGCAGCAGAGTACTTGGTTCCGTGGTAACATCCGTTATGCTGTCAATCTCTACGGACAGGAACTTTTCGGCGCCGCCAAGGTCTCCTTCAGCCTGCATCCTTTCAGCCTTTGCATAAACATAATCTATTTTATATAACAAGCAAGGGTTGCTGTCATAATCCTTCCTGTACTCCTCCTCGTATTTCTTTAGGTTTTCGAGAGAGTCGGTGTTGTCATAAAAATGTACATCAACGCCATTGCCCATCTGAATCGTTTCATGGACTTGACGATCGTTTCTCTTAACTACCATAATTATTTGATATTAAGTGTGATTTCATAGGTCTTAAGCAAATGCGACTTCAGACCCTGGTACGATTTGGTTTTGACCTGCGAGCGTTGGCAGATCTGGCCTAGATCGTCCAGTGTATATGTTAATGTTTGCCCTCTCCGGTTTTCAAGAGGTTCGCCAATTTCAGCCTCAAGATCGGCTATATCATCATCATATTTCCCTTTATTATTACGGGGGTATTTTACCACAACCACAAGTTTATCAGTATCGGATATGATACGTACTCTTGATATTTTCTCCTGTACCATAGTCTCGTTGAAGGACCTAAAAAATGACGTGAATGCTGCCGTTGGAATATACCATGCATCATCCCATGGAATCAGTGGCCCGCAGACAGGCTTGGTGTTGCCGGAGAAATCCACTTTGAAACAATCTTCCGTGAGACCAGACACAATAGCTGCATCAATATAGCAAAGACATTGGCCACCCAGCCCATAAGCATATTTGAATGGCAGGTTTCGGTGGAATGTTATCTCTACGGTTCTATCGTCAATCTCTTTGTAAGAAGCGCTTACCAGGTTCAGGTAGCACTTGACCTGTTGTTGGTTTAGTTTTTCTTCAATTTCATTTTGTGGCAGGGGGAGATCTAATTCCACCCCGCCGATGTGTAACTTCTTTTGTATCATATTGCAATTTTTAATTTATAACCGTTTTTTAGTGTATGGCTTTTTGACTTGAGCGCATGGTAATGAATCTCACCGACACTTACTTTCAGCGCTATTGAAGCCATCCTGAAAGACTCATAGAGCGTTTCACTACCAGTTTCAGGGTCAATGGCAATGACACTTCTTCTGTGTGGCATCGACATTCGCATCTTCGCTTTTGTCTCTTCAGAGCAGTGTACCCCAGTTTTGCCGGAACCACCATAGTTACCATTATAACCGCGTTCAACGGCATCCAGTTTCCTGATATACACTCCTTCCAGCTCACGCATCCTTTCTTCTAGCTTTTCTTGGTCCTTGTCATAAATCACTTCAAGGATTCCATACTTAAAGCTCTTGATACCCCATTTCTCGCGGGCTTCATCAATCTTTTTCCCTGCGTAATGTCCTTCTGAATTCCAATTGTTCTTCCGGAGTAGTTCTTTATCGGTATAACCCACATAATGCCAACCGAATTCTTCACCTGCATCCGGGTTTTCGTTTCTGTAACAGTAAATAATGCCTTGGATCTCACCGGCATCATTCATCACAAGTTGTTCGCCCCTCTTCCATCTTCCCATGTTTACGTGACACAATTACCAGCTTAACGCCATAGGCATCAAGCAGGTGATTAACTAGTCGTTTGTAAGCATCCTTTCGCCTACGCACTCTTGGTAACAACTTCAACATTTGCTGAAGTGATACCTCAATAACTTTTCCGTCCTCCATAGGTCCAAACTCGTGAACCAGAACAATTACTTCTGGGTCGTTGTATTGGGGTTCTACTTTGGTCGGAGCCGTTTCAACATTTTCTTCTGACACAACCACCGGCCCAATGTTGGTCAGATTAGTCTCCTCGATCACGCTAGAGGAGGAGAGTAAGTTTTTGATAATTTGTGTTAACATAAATTATTAGATTATGATTATTTACGACATTAAGGGTGCTTTTTCACCTTCCTTGTCATATATAAAGAAATCGAGGCTGTGGGTCAGCAAAACACATATGTAGAAAGCGCCATTCGCATACTGTTGAAAAGTAAACCCACCCTCTGCTATTTAAGAGCCGGGGATGGGGGCTTAAGTCGTGGGGTGGTTATAGAATCCGGTTTCTGTTCTTTTTGTAACCTTAGGACCTGGAGACCGGCTTTTCTCAATCACTTTATCACATAGTACAACTCGCGCTTCTTCGTGGTGGGTGAGGTGAACTGTTTCTTGTCAACATCCAGGTACTTCTCAATATCGACTGCTTTGGCGTGCTGTGATAGTCCTAAAGCATTGTAGATATCTTGCATCCCCTCCTTTACCTCCTTCAGGGTATATTTCCCGCCGGTGACAAACCGACTATGGCAAGCGGTTATTATTTTCCCCGTATTGGATATAACTCGGTATGCCTGTTCGATGTCGACCTCCTTATAGTTCAGCTGGTCGATGTTGTCCGCTCCCAAGGTGTCATAGTAGTCATGGTATCGGAAGTCGATGAATGTGTCTTGGTAGAGTAGCTCCGACATTTCACTGTGCGCTTTGCGAAATTCAGTATAGGCCTTCATCCTGTCGCTGAAGCGCTCCGTCTTGAAGAAATTCTGGCGGAAGGTGTCCAGTTCCGGTGAATCCGACGACGAGACGTGCGTGGCGGATGTCACCGAGATGGTATCCGACGAGTCCAGGGTCGATAGCAGGTAAATCGGATTGGAATAGACGAACGCGGCCAACTGATAATCCCGAATCTCCACGTTGCGGACCAGGTAGTTCATTTTCGCCACAAAACCGCCATTCACGGTGTCATCCACTATATCCACATAGTCATCTTCATACTTCTTTTTCGGGTCTCGCTTCCTGATTCCGTCGGCGAGCATTAGTTTCGTCGCATCGTCACAAGCCTTGAAATGGTTAATCCAAGCGACGGAATTGTCCTCCTTCTGCTGGATTCTTGTGGCTGCTGCTTTCATCGTTTCGACCTTGCTTTTAGGGCGGTAGAACAGGACGGCATCTTTCCAGAACGGGTTTATTTCCAGACGCTGACGCCCAAGAATCTGCGGGACGTCGATGATAACGTCGTGTGTATGCCAGTCCAGTACGCCGTCACTGAATATATAGGTCATCGCGCTGTTACTATAGAAGTCAACCCCGGAGAAGCTTGCGCGAGTACAAAATGTGAAGGTACGGTTGGTCGGGGCGTCTTTGTCGGTAGTCAGTTCGCCGATATGAACACCCATCTTGGTCAATTCCGGAATCCTCTTGTTGCTGGCGGAGCAGAGTACATTCACTTCTTTTGGATCCAATTTTGCGTCCTTGATTATCTGGAGGATCGTCGCAACCTCATTCAGGAAGAAAACGGCCTCAAGGGAATAGACGGTGACGCCGCCGACTCGCTTCCGGGCAAAGTATCCATTCTTCTGGAAATCCTTAATCACTTTGACGCAGATGCTCCGCGCGGTTTCTTTTTTCTTGTATGGAATAGACTGTAACCGCGAGACCTCCATCACGCTCGGGTCCCAGACAAGGTCATAGGTGTAGTCGACATCGTCAAAGTCCTCCATCTGCTCAATATATGGCTCGGGGATGGGGGTGGCGGACAGATAGACGATTTTCTTGAGGCCATGAAGGTTATGAAGGAATTCTATCTCGGTGGGTCCCTTGAACTTACTGTCACTCATTAGTTCCTGGAATTCATCGACGAGAACGGTGAACTCCTGCAGGACACCCATATGGCTCAACTGCTCCGCCACATATTTGTAGGAATCGACCGTTACCAGCACAATCGGGGTGATCTTCTTCATGCCTGGAAATGGAAGTGGATTTGTACAGATACTGTAGTAATTCCCAAGGTTCTTCTTCAACGCAGCGGCAGAGCGCGAATCATCCTTCTGCCGGAATAGATGCGTTTCCGGATACTGAAGGTGCTTGGAGTAAAGGAGGTTGACACGGGGCGATACTAGAATCAGTGGTTGGGACGACTCAAGGAAAAGAGTCGTCCCCCCGCATCCCGTCTTACGCTTGTTGATAATTATCTTGTTCCCTGGAATTTGGTTCAGCAAGTCGGGCCATTCGCTCAAGTAGCGAATGGAGGGAGGTATAGGTATTTCTATCTTCTTCATGGTCTATCGGTACTGGACTTCTTCGGTAAAGGGTACGGTAGCTGCAACTTTTTTTGCCATTTTCGGGGATGTTACTTTAAAGATTATCCCTTCATTTTTGTAATTTGCGTGCACACTAGCCTTCCGGCGCTTGAGGGGGCTTGACCGTACCCTAAACTGCGAGAAGTCTGGTTATTGCTTTGTCCCTATCTTAATCCTGGCCTCCTCGTTGTAGTTGCCATTATTGTAGCCGTTGCTGAAGTTCTCAATAATTTCTTTCTGGGGCATCTCGTTTCCGGGGGTACAGAACACCTCAGGCCCAGTGATGAGGTTGACGGTGAACTCGAGTCCCGTGATGTTGTCTACGCCCAGGATGCGGCATTCAAGGCCCATCCAGTATGCGAGTTTCCGTCGAGCACCCTCGTGGAAGTATTCGGGATGATATTTCTTGCACCTTGCCTTCAGGATGTTCAGGATGGATGTGTCGCTGATGTCAACTGCGCAGGGCTTGGGGACTGGCTTGGCGGTCGGTGTCGTCACTCCGAGCTTGCTCATGAAGTTGGCTGTTGTGGCGGATGATGGGAGCCCCGTGCCAGCCTGCTGAATCTGCGTTACTGTCGGGACGTAGTGGTATGGCACTGGCGATGGATTGAGATATGCGTCTGGATCATAAGGAAGGTAGTGCAGACGGCGGAGGTCCGAGCATGACCTGTCGACTGTGGCGACCTTGTTTACGTCATTAAAGGTAGCCAAGAGCTGGGAATAGAGGTCGGCATGCTGTGCGGGGTCGGTGTTGTCGTGCAGAATAATTGCCTTCAAACCGTTTCCACTTGGCGTACGGTAGGCGGCTAAGACGAAAGGCGTGATTTTTAATCGCCGCATGATGTTTTGTAGCTCCACCTCGGTGTGGAACTGGTCGAAATCCATTGCGGTCACGTTTGAATACTGGGCAAGGCCTGTATTGGTAATTGTGTTAAAGACTCCGTTGACGGCGACAGCAGGCAGGAGGTCCATTTTCAACTCGTTCTGCTTTTCGTGGGTTGTTGCCTGCCGGATGGCCTCGGTGTTGCCCTTGCCTCCCCGAAGGCCGGAATGATTAGGGAAGATCGTGTAACTGGGGTTCTTCACGATGTTCTTAATGACGTCCTCGATTGTCATGATCTCCAGTGAGCTACCGGAGACGGTCTTGATGAAAGGTGTTACCGTTACGTTCAGATTCATAAGATTCTGTTTAAATTGCTGTTAATTAACTGTTTCATGACTCTTTTCTACTTGAGGTTAGACCGGCCAAACCGAAAACAGAAGGGCGCGACGCCGGTCTTACACCGCGCCCTTCCACGGATAGCTTTATGCTAGAGGTCCCAATCTAGTCCTTGGATTCTTCGTTTTACCTTCGTGATATCCTCCTCTGTGAAGTATGCCAGCGCCGCGTTAACATCTTCTATGGTGAACTTTAGGACATCACTGGCATCCAGAAGTTCTTGCGGAATCTTGGTGTACGTGTCGAAGATTCTCTCGAGATATTCAATCTCCCACTCAAAACGCTGATATAACAGCGCCTTGGCCATGAGTCCACGGAGAGCGGCAACACCTTTTTCGTAGTTGTCACCATCAGTTACATGATCTATTTCACGGTAAGGGCAATAGTTATGTTGATACCGGGATATCATGCGGTTCATGTCTTTCGGGAGATCAGATAGCAACCAAGTTTCGCCAAAAAATAGGAGCTGACTCAAACTCGAGGTAGAGAAGCTCTCATCTTCTGTAAGGTCCCTCATGGCCTTCATCACATCTTGCTTTCTTGCATTGAAATACTCTTTCATTGTGTTGAGTGACCAACACTCGAGATTATGCAAAGGAATGTATTCCCTATAAATGTCGTAATCATCGTAAAGGGAGTCATCTTCTTTTTCAAGCCGGATCGGACTTTTTGATTCCTTAACTGTGGGTGTGATGGCATAAAGAGTGGGCAAGCCGAGTTCCTCGAAGTAACCATCACTGACCGAGAAAGTTTGCGGAAAACCGATGACCATATCTTGGAAAAGGGCAACCAGTTCGGCCGTCCATGATGATGATTCCCAGTCGAACATTAAGTTCCATCGTTGCGAGTTAAAATTTGATACCCAGATGAATAATTCGCCGGGGCGAATGATACCAGTCGGGACTTTCTCCTGACGGCGAATTGAACCATTGATTTTCTTAAAAGCAAATTCTTTTTTGGCAAGACTGAAGCCTTCAATTATACGGTCAGCTCGAAACCAGTCGGGGAGTTGCGCCACAAACTCCGCAAAAGATTTAGTGTCTTTCCGCAAATCTGGATTTTTGAAAGTCACGATGGCACTGAACGCATCGCCATCGCCCCAGGGTATGGAGGCCAAGTCTAAGCAATAGGGGTTGTTGTTGATTCCGGATTTTTCCATTGTTTAAAAAAGTTGTGCCGAGCAGAGGAGGCGTGCATCAGGCTGGTTATTGGTCGCCTCACCAAGTAATAGTATATAATGTGTGTTATATTGAATGAACTTTATTTGCCTCGCGAAAAGCCAGGATCTCACTGCGGTGGTACAGCGCTTTGTGGGGCCCGCGCATAATAACAGTAAAGCATTTCCGATCCCTATATCGCTGCAGGGTACGGGAACTGCAGCCCAGAATCTCGCAGGCTTCGGCTGTACCAATCAGGTCGTCTATAGCGGGTGCGTCCTGCTGCGCGGCAAGCTGGTACTCTGTCAAAGCTTCCATCATGAGCCCTTTCACCGTCGCCTTAAACTCGGAGACCTCCATTTGGATTATTTTCACTTCCATGGTTTTTCGTTTAATTTCGGCTGCAAAGCTATAAAAGAATTTCGTATTTACAAACACCTAAATTATTGAAAATAAACACGTTAGCGAGGTGAAAATAGCAACAGAATAGCAACATGAAAAACGGAATAGCAAAGGAGGTAGATTATCGAATAGCAATAAATTATTATTGTGAAATTTTTTGAGAAATTTTCAAAAAATGTGACGTGATTGGTAATTCTTGGGAAAATGGCGATGCATAACAAAAAAAACCGCCCCGAGATAGGGCGGTTGTGAGGCAAAAGGATATGTCGCTTAACTGAGGATTTTCATTATGTCCTCGCGAAATTTCTTCGGCGCCTTCTTAAATTGCTGTAGTTGTCCAGCCTCCTGCGAAATCAACTTGCGTGTTTCATCGGAAAGCTCAAGTATTCTCTCCATGTATTCCAAAGATATATGCATCGCGCCGATGTAAAGACAGTCAAGAACTAGGTTGAGTTCGGTTGGATGCCCAATACTATCATCATTTTTATTTTTGTGATCCGCCCAATGAACCTTTTCTCCGGGTTGGGGCTCCGGACCATATCCAAAAAACCGATACAGGAACAAATCCCGTTCATTTGCCGGTATAAGCCCATGTTTGATAATAACGTCGGCGATTCCCTTGGCGATATCTTCACGCTGATACTTTTTCTTTAACCGTGGGAAGTATTCACCATTGCTCGGCTCAGTATACACATATTGTACGGGCTCTCTCTTGGGCAGCCCCTGCATAAATGGTTTCAAAGCCTCGCTAACGTCTCCTGTGAATGTCTCGAATCTGGCAGCCACTTCGTTGGCGCATTCAAGCGGTGACAGCAGAGCGTTATCATCTCCATGAGGCAAACGCCACAAAGCGCCACCAACATCGAATTTATCGGATAACTCAGAGAAACGCTGATAATTGGAGGTTGTAAAGATATCCTTGGAAACACAGTTTGATATGCGCAGGCAATCCTGCAAATCATCAACGGCTCCCATGTTAATCGAGCCACTCATAAACGCGCGGTCCAGCGCATCCACGGCTTCGGAGAGTTCTACCTGCTTAGCACCCAAGTCAAAAGATGCATTTTTTGACTCCTGCATATCCATCTCCATCACTGTCATGGGCTCCAGGGTTCCACATTCACGTGACAGGAAGGAGGCTATGTCTTTCGCAAAATTGTCACCGCGCTCCTTCTGTCTAAAGAAAAACCATGCTACTTGAGACTTAGATAGCAGAACAATTGGTGTTGGATGCAAAAGGCAATCTGCATAGTTCAGCAGGATAGTTGGGATTGCGTTGGTGCGTACCTGGACGGACAGGGTATCTATTGTGCACTTTAGAAAGGCAAGCTCTCTGATAATACCCTGCTTATCTGCGGCCTCACCGGCAGAAGAAATCACATCTGCCAGTCTCTGAGAGCGCTCCGAGGCTTTGTCGATAAGCTTATCAACATGGCGGGAAAGAATACCTCCCAACACCTCTATTTTTACAATGTCATTCATAGGTTTACTTCTTGGTGTGTTTCTTTTTGTATATTGCCAGTAGGGCCTCCAGATCTTCCTCGGACAGCTCAGCCAACTGGTCCAAAAGCTCTTTCTTGCGCAGCATCTTCGGATCCAGTGGACGGAACACTTCCCTCATAGCTTCATCCTTGGCGTCCGTGGAGAAGCGCCCCATATACCTTTCGGTGATACTGACGCTGGAGTGCATCAGCAAGCCTTGCAGGATGGAATTGTCGGTGTGGACTTCCTTTGCCAGACGGGAGAAAGTGTGACGGGAAATATGTGTACTGAGTGGTTTGGTGATGCCCGCTTTATCCCGGATGATCTTCAGCCCATTGTTGACCATTGACTCCTTGGCGCTGATAACCTCTTTGTAAATCAACTTTGATTCTCCATCCAAGATGTCAAAATCCCGGAGGGACTTCACCTTATCGCACAATTCAGCATGTTTACCACTCTTCATGTATGGGAAGATGTAGTCGTCTGGGGTCCTTGCCTCTGACTTGTACAAGTTAATGATTTCTATAGCAAGGGGGAGCAGGATGATGTCTTGCACCTTGTGGTTCTTTCCCATTTGGTAACGGAGGCGGTTACCTTCAGATACGTTATTCCAGCGCAATGTTAGAACGTCGCTGACGCGGATGCCGGCGCAGTACATTGCAAAGAGAAAGAAGTTCCGGCTGTGCCACTCCTTAGAGCCGCGCTCCAGGTCAAGGTTGATAATGCGTTTCACCTCTTCCAACGTCAGCTCCTCGCGTTCGGTCTTGACCTCCTTGATCTTGTATTCTTTAAAGGGGTTGTCGTCGGCGCTGACAAGCTTAAGCCTCGTGGCATTGTTGAACAGGCGGCTGGTATAGTGGAGTATTTTGGCAATATAGTTGGGGTGCAGCTTGGGCGCTCCGGGGGTTGACTCGTCAGGCTTGTCACGCTTTCCTTCTCCTTTCTCGTACTTCTTGAATTGCTTGTTGTCCAGGGTCTGCATATAGGCATCGAAGGCAGCAATGAATTCATAATCCATCTCCTTAAACTTGATGGAGTAGGGGTCTCGGCCACGGCTTAACGCAAAAGCAGTAAACTTCCTGCACACCTGGTCATACTTCCTCATGCTGGAAAGCGCACCGGCGGCTTTATACTCATCGCGTTTGGATTCGGCAAAAGCCAGGAAAGAGTCTGAGCGCTTCGTGCCTCTTAGCTCTTCGATAATTTTGCTGGGACTGGATGTAGATTCCTTCTCCAGATCCCGGTGTATTGACTTTGCGCGCTCAAGCAACTGGTCCAATTCCCCCTGCCAGCTATCGCGGTTGGGTTCGGAGTACTTAATCTTCTGCTTTTTGCTATCCCAGTCGCTCTTTTTGCTCAGCGTGATGGTTGTTTTGTAGCGTAGGTGCTTCCCGTCCTCTGTAATACGAAGGAAGACTGGGTAACCTGATGGGCTCTTGCGAAGCTCAAAGTTAAAAGAAATGCCTTTCCTTCTTTCCAGTCTAACGCTTGCCTTCTCAGCTGATGGGGTTTCTTCCATATACCTTATACAATATATATGCCAGTTTCACCAACCGCAAATATATGAAAAGATAAGAATAATAGAAAGCCTCCAGGTGTAAAATAGGTGTAAAATAAGACGTATTAGGTGTAAAATAAGGGAAAAATAAGTGGCTTTTTGCTGCTCTAAAAATGTCTCTTTCCGAGAGAAGAAACAGCCACAGAGTGAGTTCCATGGCACTTTTTGAAAAGAAAAAAGGATGACTTCAAAAGTCATCCTTCGTGCGCGAAATCAGAGTCGAACTGACACGTCCTTTCGGACACTACCTCCTGAGAGTAGCGCGTCTACCAATTCCGCC
>ODAI011311036.1_pt1 | contig 17724 bp, 30 predicted proteins | sample 1539321 | NCBI WGS metagenome assembly ODAI01 (sample SAMN02144231, study PRJEB22623) | gut metagenome | biome: sheep rumen | host: Ovis aries | place: New Zealand | reverse complement strand
TAAATTATTATTATTGTTAGGTAAATTACCTATTTCAGTAAAATCAATATAAGATAAATCTATAGGATTTTTTTGAGTTCCTGTATAATTACCTTCAATTATTTTATTTTTAGCATATTCATTTAGTTCCTCCATAGATTGGGGAACAAAATATTTCTTATTATGAATAATATTCTTACCAATAACTAGTTTTTCATTAATATATCTATTAATACCTTTCATTATATGTTTAGTTATATTTCGTTTCTTAATGCAACAATATCATCTAAGAAATCTTGAAGTAATTGTAAATGTTCTTCTTCATCAGCAAGAATTTCTTTACATTTACGTTCAGTTGTCCAATCTTTACATGATTGAGCTATTTCAATAAGTTCTTGATATGTTTCTATAGCTCCCATCTCATTTTCAACATTTTGTAATAATGAATCCATAATATCTATAACAGAAGGTTCATCACCAGGTAAAATATCTTGTCTACTATATTTTTCTGACCATTTTGGAGACAAATATGTATGTTTAGCGGTTAACCAAGAAGCTGGTGTAGCTGTTATATCTTCTATAGTTCCACCAAGTTCATTGATACGTTTCATAAGCCAATATGCATGATCTTCTAATTCATCTTTAGCAGTATCTTCATATAACTTGCAGATTTCTGGACGATGTGATCCAACTAAAAAATCTTTAACAACAATATATCCATACCATGCATTAAACTCTTCTTTTAATGCATTCTTAAGTTTTTCAATGATTAATTGTCTAGAACTATTATCTAAATAACTATCGGCATAAGCTTCATTTATTTGTTTAAAAGTTTTCATATATTAATTTGAATTATTAATTTTATTTGTTTGAATTTTATAACATCCCATATCTTTAGGATTAACCGTGAAATTGTGGTATTCACAAATATAAGAACCATTTACCATTTTTTTCATATGGTTAAAAAATTTACAATTTTCACATATATCTATATTATTTGAATTCATTTGGGTCTTCATATCCTATTTGTTCTGTTGCTCTTCTTTTTAATTCTTCAACACGACCATCATAATTTTTCCATAAAATTGGATAACAATCATAATATTCTACACCATATTCATAGTGGAAATCCATACGAATATTATTTACTTCATGATCAGTAGATTTTCCTCTTTTACCTTTAAATGGTTTAATCATATGTGTTTCAGGATTCCATCTATCATATATGACTAAATCTCTTTCTTCAGCTTCTTCATCATCTATACTATCAGGAATTTCACCAGCTTCTTTAGCTCTTTTATATTCTGCTTCCATTGCATTCAAATCATATTGAAGACACCAGTTCATATTCCATTTATTTTCTTCAAACTCATGGCCACAACCCATAATAAATTTTTTAAATCCTTCTTCTGATGATAAACCATATTTACGTAACTTTGCTCTAAATTGCTCTTCAGTTTCACCCATTTTACAATAATTTATCATACCTTTATAAACCGTACGTAAATCTGTTTGATTTTCCATAGATTTTTTCTTACCTTGATTATTAGGTTTTAAGCTATCTTGTGAAGTTTTAAAAAATTCTTTCATTTTATAACGAATATCAGAAGCTTCTCTAGTTTTAGATGCCCATAACGAAGTATTCGATTCCGATTCTTCATTTATTAATAAAGACTCTTGAATAAATTCAAATAGGTTTTTCATAATATATAATTAAATATTTTTTATTATATTTAAAAATAAAAATTCAAGGATAAACTTTATCCTTGAATCTTATATATTATTTGATTGATAATAGATTGAAATTCTTTAGAAATAATAAAAGCTTTTTTCTTTTCTTTATAGAAAGTCTTCATGAATAACTCAAATATATTCTTAATAGATGAATCTTGAATTAATTCATAGATTTCCGGTAACACTCTATCATTTTGAATACAATATGTTTTAGAGTTATTAGTAATAAGAAAATTTCCTAACTGGTGGAAATGACTTAAAATATCTTTGTCTTTACACATATTCAAGAAATTCAATTGCATAGATATAATTTGATTGTTATCAAACTTACAAGCATTATCTTTGAGATATTCAACCATTAAGTTATATACTTGATTATAATAATTAATTCTTTTATCTTTTTCAGATTTAATCAAATTATCTCTTTCTTTCATTAATTGACGATATGTTGGATCAACCAGCTTATATTCAATGATATTATTATCTTTTTCAAAGAAGAAAACAATACCTTCAATAAACTCATCACTTGCACTTATAAGTTTATCAGGAAATAATGAATATGTCTTAAACATATCTTTAACCCAATTGATGAAATTATCTTTAGATGGAACTGAACCAGTCTCTAATATACTTAAAATAGATTTTTTCTGGGTATCAGATAATTTACCTTCCCATAAAGTTGGCATTACTTCGGTGTTTAATTGATTTGCAATTTGCTTGATTTCAGAGACATCATTGATAAATTCATTATTATGGTTGATAACAGCCGTTAACAAAAGCATATTATCAATAACTTCAAAAGTCAAAAACTTATAATTCTTTATAATCTCTTGATATGACTCAATATAGGATATTGCATCATTGATTGGTTTAGAGAATAATCTTGTATAATCATCTACAATTGGACCAATAGTGGTTTCATTCCCACTTCGGCCATGCCATTCAATATTATCAATCTCTTTATTATATAATACTTGGAATGGTTTACCATCTACTTTTAAATTGATTTTAATATTATCTAAATCCAAAAGTTCTTGACAATACTTTAATCCATATTTTTTCTTATTATATATATCAATAAAATGTTCCATAATACTTGCAAATAAAATCGTTTTTATCTAATTTACATTCACTTTTAGGATTATCAACATATTCTTCATAAAATCTTTTTTCAACAGCATATAAATAATCTTTATCAGATTCATTATTATAATATTGATGAAGACTCTTCCAAAGTTTTTCTACACAATGGAATGTTTTATCATCATAATTTGGATCTGAATCATATAATGGAAATAAATACTCTGTTACTTTATATGGATTATCAGTAATGAATTTATATACTTCTCTTGAAGGATTTTTAACTGGCTTACCACGTTTACCTTCATAGTTAAGTTTTTGAATCCAAAGACCTTCTTGATTTAAAGTATATTTATATTTTGTTTTTATAGTTACACCATCATCAAAATAAGTAATAGGCATATCTAATGGCAAAGCCGAAATCATATATTGCATCAAAAATACTTTTGGATCTGCTTTATATTTACTTTCACCATTCTTTAAATCCGGTGATTGAAATCTCCATTTAGCCCATGATAGATTTTTGACAAGCATGAAATCAACTTGAACAATATTATTTTTAGGAAATCCATTAAAATCTCTTTCTAAATACATTCCATTATCACATTCATTATATAGATATCCAATAGATACTATTTTAGGAGTTGTATTCATATTCATTTCAGTAATATATATTCCTAATGAATTTTCAAGAATCTCTTTAAGTCTTTCTTTAGGATTTTCTGTATTAATAACAATTGCAATATCAATATCACCGGTTTCATCATCAGGATTTTTCTTACCTAATGAGCCAATTGCATCAAAAACTAGATTTGGATATTTATTTTTGATTTTATCCTTGATTTCTTGATAGACTTGTTCAGCATATCTCATCTTAATTCTATTACAATTTACCGCATGTCCACTCATATCATCTTAAGTTTTTTATTAAACAATATTTCAAATTCATTCAATAGAGATTTATCACATTTCATCTTTAGTTGCCAATCATTCAAAAAACCATTCTTGATTTTGTTCAATTGTTCTTTAGAATAATATTTATAGTCTTTTGAAAATATAAAATCAAACTCACTCTCAAAACTATTACAAATATTCAAATCAGCTTTATCACCTAAACATAATCGAACAATCTCAATTGGATTATTAGTTATGAATATCTCATCTTCTTTGATTGTCTTTGGGGATTTCAATCTTTTAGTCTTACCTTCAAATGATTTATGTTCTAAATATAATCCACGATATTGATTTAAAAAATATTTCCAATAAGAGATTATTTGATTATTTTCATCATATTTAGTTGGGTATTCAGTTGGGGTATTAGATATGATTGACATAAGTAGTGCAGACTGGTGCATTCCTTTATACCTAGATTCATTCCTAGTATAGTCAGGGGAGTTAAAAGCAAATTGAGCATAAAATATATCATCCACAAACATAAAGTCCACCTGCGCAATTTTTTGAACATCTTCATCAAGATATTTATATCCAATATTGAATACATGTAGATTATGGTTGATATTTCCAATCTCACAATTTAAAGTCTCTTGAAGATAATCTAATATATCATTATAATTATCCCAACTATATTGAATAGCTAAATCAATATCACCTGAATATTGCTCTTTAGTTTTTTTACCTACAGAACCTAATGGAGATAATTGAACATCAAATCTCTTTGTGATAATATTTATAATCTCATTAGCTATTTGTAATGTTAAATCTCCACGTATTGGTTTGGCATCTTGAATACTTTTCATATTTAATTATTTTATCTTGATACAACACTTGTCTCTAACTTCTTTCTTCAACCAACGATCACTCCAATCATTCTCTGATAATCTTCCAAACCAAATTGACCCAATAAATGTGATTCCTAATTCATCATTTCTATCTAATTGAACTAGAAGATAATAATTCTTTTCATCTAAAGATTTATATTTTTTAGAATTATCAACATTTTTACAAATATGAGTATAAAAATTATTATAACCACTTTGTGACTTAGAATTTAAAGCAGATTTGACTTCTATATCAAATGTTGGATATTCTTTTTTAGTTTTTGGGTTAATACAAACTACATCACGTTCGGTATTATGGTCTTTACATCTTCTAAACCTAAATGGGGAATGGTGTTCATCCATAATATCAGCACATTGCTTATCAAACAATTCACCCCATGCTGTTGACCTAGATCCTAACTCTCGTCCGGTATTTGTTCGGATATGAGCATCAAGTCTTCTAACGGCTTCTTCACAAATATCAATAAAATCTGAAATTGGAAAAACGTTATCTTCCCATCGTTGTAATTTCTCAATAGTTAATTCATCTTGTAATAAGTCATTTGTAATACCATTTTTGTATTTGATTATAAAATCATTTTTTAACATATAAATAAAACATCAATATATATTTATATAAGATAATGTCAGAAAAAACTAAGATCTGTCATTATTGTATTTTAAGTATTTCATTTCGAAATTCTTCATATAACATATCAGTACCTATTGGCATTGATTTATTATATTCATCTTTTTTGTTTTGTATAATATAGTCACGTACTTCAGTGGCAGACAAATATCGATTAGTAATATATATTTCTGGAACATTCACTTCTAATTCATTTTTAATTTTATCTTTAGAATTAGAATTCAAAAGTTTCTTATAGTTATCCACTCGATCTTCACCACATAACCAAAGTACTGCTTCATATCCACGTTCTTTCAATACTCTGCACATACGAACCGGTTGTGGATTCATCATCCAATCAAACCCTTCAATAAATTGATAGTTATCTGTCAAAATTTGGTATTCTTTTTCTAATAGACTATCACTAAAAGGTTTTTTACTATCAAATTGCTTATTTGGAATATAAAAAATAAAAGTTGGATATCCATTAAGATTATAAGCATCTTCACAACATTGAAGATGTCCTAAATGAAATGGTTGAAACCTTCCACAAAATATATTAACTTTTTTCATATTAGTTATTTTAAATGTATAACTAATATATTCAATTAATTATATTTATTTAACAAAAATGCTAAGAATATTGAATTCTTAGCATTTAAAATATTTTATGATTTACATCTTTCAAGTTTTTCTAAATCTCTACCTTTAAGAATAGTTCCCCATGATGGAGCATTTTCAGGATCTTTAGAATCATCATATACATTTGCCCAATATCCTCCTTTTCCATGCCAAGCTATTAATGCTTCAACTTCAGAGAAATTTGGTTTATCCATGTCCATAACTTCCCAATATTTAGATTTGCTTACTGGTTCTTGAGATACCGTCTCTTTCCAATTGTTTGTTAATAACCTGTCAAATCCTACATTAGATGAGAACTGTACGCAATATTTCATTTTTCTTATTGGAGCTGAACCACGTTCTGTAATAAATTGATTAATGTCTTTCATAATTTATATTTATTATTTTATTCTTGAAATTACTTCAAAATCATTTTCTCCAGATTTATTAATAAAACATTCATTTACTTTAAGTTTTTCAACCTTTTCAATTATTTCATCAACCTTTTCAGGAGTCAAATCCCAATCATAATATAAATCAGATACTTCAGATATATCTTCAAATAAAAATGCTAAAGGGTTTTCTGGTTTATAATAAGATACCATTGTATATTTAATATCTTTTAAATTATATGATTCTGATTCATTAATTAAATAATTTTTAATATCTTTCATATTTTTATTTTATCTGTCTATATTTTTACCATCTATCTATAATATCCTTAGTAGCCTTTAAAAAAGTTTTTAATTTTTCTGGAGTATAAGCACGTAATTCAAATTCATCATTATAAGCAATTAACCATGATGAATATTTAGATTTGCTAACCTGTTTCGCTATCATGTCTGCCATTTTTTTATTAAGTGTATCATTCCATTCAAATCTTAATGCACATGCACATAACCATGTATGAGAAACATCTTTAATATCTGAACGGATTCCACAATATTTAAATGGTTTACCATCATACATTATATAAGAAGTATAACTTCCGAAATCTAATGTAGCATCATAATTACATGAAAATTTATCAACATCACAAGTTAGTAAATCTAACTGGCTCGCTCCACCATCGTTTAAATAAACATTATCAAAATAGTTTCTTATTTCTGATGTATTTTTTTGTACATCTTTTACCATTTCAATAAATCTATTAAATGCTATTTTTTGGTTTTCTTTTGCATGTTGAAATTTTAATTCTTTAGAACGAGCTTCTCTTGTATCTTTTAATTGAATTAATATATCAGTTTCAGGATTATAAGGTTTATTTGTATCTCTTAATGATAATCGTTGACCTCGTGATTCATTTAAAAAATCAGTTAATTTTTTCATATCTTTATTTTATATATTTTTAATGTTTATTAGCGAAATAGGCTTTCAAAGCATTTTCAGCTTTTTCTCTTGTTTCATATTTAGCTTTCCAATATCCTCGTTTCTCGGTATTAGTTCCTTTACCGGCATGTCCTTTTATACGCCAATAATCTCCAACTTTAACTATTACATCATGGAGTTCTTCTGTAAGATATTGTGATAATGATTTCATATTTATTATGCTTTATATAAAAGATCTTTTTTATATATTTCTTTTCTATCTTTATCTAATATTGTTATAATTTGAATTGGCGCATCTTCTTCTAATGTCAATTCGTATTCATCAGGATCAATTATATTTGCTGCTATGGTTTCTTCCCAATTTACATCTTTTGGATCAACTAATGCACATATTGTTATATTATTTCTTGAACTACCAACTGCGCCATGTGAATCACCCATACCTTCAATATATGTCCAATAAATACCTATGTTTCCTTTATACTTAGAAAATGAAGAATCTAAAGATATTACTCTTTCTATTTTAATTAAGCCTCTTTCTAATTCTAATGTTAATTGATCTGCTACTATGTTTTTAATGTATTCAATAAAGTTTTCTTCATCGTCTTCTACTGAATCAATATTGTGTTCTTCACAATAATCTTCTCCATACACAGTATTATTTATGTTCATTGAAAATTTTGAATTATCAAAAGGATTGCATTCATTAAAATAGTCATAATATGATTTATGATTAGTTTTTAATTCTCCATTTTTAGAATTATTTTCTAAAAATTCAATAAATTTATTAATTAATTCATTACCTATGGAATTTTCTTTATTTTCATTTATATAAGTATAAAGTGATTTCATATATCTTATTAATTATATATTTATTATATTTATAATTCTTTACCATATCTATCACCTCTAACTCTTCCATTTCCATCTTTTAAAGAATCATATGCTCTGCCATATTTACGAGAATTGACATCATCATTCTTTGAACCATTATTGTTAAGTTCAAATTCAACTTTCTTTACTTCATCCTTAGTTAGTAATATACTACCGTGCATATCAAATTGTTTTTGTATATCTTTAGGAATGTCAATACTCATATAGATAACACCATCTTTGTCTGGGAACAATTGATCAAGTGAATTAGATTGCAATACGGTTTGTAATTCTTCACCACTCATACCCCATTTTAGGTTTTCCCAATCTGAAGGTGTACTCATTTTTGACTTATTTAAAGTATACATCTTTAACCAAGGGTGTGTAACTTTAATTCCAAATTCCTTATGAATATCTTCTTTAATTTCCATCAATTGCTCTAAGAATGATTGTGCAACTTTATATGCTTTTGTACGTTTGTCGGCTTTCTTACTTTCAATATCAATTTCTTCTGTTCCAGGGATAATTACTAATAATTGAGTTGGCAAAATCTCATGATCTGAATTTATAATACCTTTAAGTTGTTCCCTTGAAACTTGATATGGTTTCTTACGTTTATCAGAAGGAATTACCATCTGCCTGTCATACTTACCTGTTCCAACTAAAAATTTACCATTCCAACCATCTTGTATACAAATAAATTCTTTTTCATCAAAACCGGAAAGCATAAAGATTGGAGTGATTTTTGTATTATCAACCTTTATTCCATTATCTTTCCATTTTTTGATGCATTTTGCGAAACTTTCTGGCACTGCAGACGCAGACATTGCGTTAAGTTTGTCGGAATATTCTCTAAACAAATTTGCTTGGCGAATACGCTTACAAAGCTTCATTGCTAATTCTTTATTTTTAAAATTATCTTTTGTAACTTCATTTGATAATTTCATCACTTCAGTAGAAGCTTTTAAAAACGCATTATCAGATGTTTCTTTTGATACTTCGTATATATATTCTTTTAATTGTTTCATATCTTTATTTTAATGTTTATTTGCAAAATCATACAATTTTTTGCTACTTGTTAGCGAAATAATATAACTTTTTGCTACTTGTTAGCGAAATAATATAACTTTTTGCTACTTGTTAGCGAAATAAGCTTTTAAAGCATTTTCAGCTTTTTCTCTTGTTTCATATTTAGCTTTCCAATATCCTCTTTTTGGTGTATTAGTTCCTTTACCGGCATGTCCTTTTATACGCCAATAATCTCCAACTTTAACTATCACATCATGGAGTTCTTCATTAAGATATTGTTTTAATGGTTTCATATTATTATTTTAAAATATTTTCTAGTTTTTCGAAATAATCGGTATTTTTAAATTGTTTATTATTTCTATCATCAGGACTTAGATTATCATATATATCATATACATTATTATATATATCTATACTATTTTTTGATAAGTTAAATTCTTTATCAGGATTTATTTTTGATATATCTATTGAAGAATTTTTTATTTCTATATTATTCACATCAACTAAACAAAGTTTGTTTTCATAAATATAAGCTAAATAATTTATATCTTTTGCTTTTTTATTTAAATTAAGCTGTCCATTATTAAGTAATTTTGGATTTAATGAAATTTTATTTTCTTTTCTATATACTGCTGAATATACAATTCCTATATGTTGATATTCATCATTAGAACAAGAAAAATCAATACCATTATTTTCATTAACATTAGTAACATTATCAAAATTACTTTCTAATATTGGCTTAACAATATATTTATAATCACAATTAATAATCAAATATTCAGCTAAACTATTTGATTCATTATAAGAACCATTTAAAGATTCATTAATAAATTCAGTTAATTTTTTCATATTTTATTAAATTTTAGAATATATTTTCTTAATTAAATATTATTTTACCTTCTCTTTGTACGTTTTCTAATGAATCTGAACTATGCATACAATTCTTCATTTCAGATTTTCCATACTTATCTCTAAAATGGTGTTTAATATCTTTCATTAATGAGATTGTATTTATATTTGGATTCTTCTCACTATCAAATACCCAAATAGCTGCTTCTATTTCACCAGATCTCATATATTTACATAAATCTTTATACCAATCTTCATTCTTATGGCAACTATATAAATCTTCAGTTTGCTTTTTACTTAATATCATTGGATTAGTATGATCATGCATAATAAATCCTTTATCAGTAATATATTGATAGATTTCATCACGATACTTTAAAAATCCTGGTTTGATAATTGTAAAAGCTTTGGCATTATCAGGTAATGATAAATATTCTAAAATAAACTTTGTAAATACTTTCATATTATTCTTTATAATATAATCCATCTGGTCCCCATAACCATACTGTAGTATCAGCATTCCAATCATTTTCAGCTGCTACAGCATATTTTGGATATTCAGAATTAGTAAATTCTTCTTTATTGTTTTTTAATTCATCATCATACCACTCTTTGAATGATCCAAACCTATCATATTGATCTAAAAACTTTTTAATTTCTTGAGAATTGGAATTTAAATCTATATAATCTAAGATTTCCCATTTATCATCATTATAATCATAAGCTTCTTCACCACATATTGGTTCTTTAAGTTTATTCTTTTTATGGATAATATTCTTGCCAACAATTAGTTTCTCATTTATATAATTATCTAAATTTCTCATAATTCTTTAATTATAATTGGATATTTTTCAAGATTAAAATCTTCTAAATATAATATAATACATTCCACATTTCTATATTTAGTAGACATAATATATAAATATGTTTTTGTATCTGGTTCATTATTTTTTTCCCACATAATTTTAGAGTTTTCTAACATCATAAGTTGTGTAGTGAATTTTGACTCACATTGATGAATAGATTTAAAATATAATACATCATCATAAGACTTGAAAAATTCTGTTGGTATGTCTAATTTCCATTCTTGTGGTATATCAAACAATTCAATAGCTTTATCAAATTTCAAAATTTCTCCTGATATTAAATGTCCGTATTTATTCTTAAATTGATGATTATTATTTTTATGGATGATATTCTTACCAACTACAAGTTTCTCATTTATATAATTATCTATATTTTTCATTAAAGATGACTTATTGAATCTATAATATATTTTTTCTCTTGATTAGTCATTATGATATTATATTTATCTAAACTATCCTTTCTTTGTGTCAAAACATATATTCCATTAATACAATTTGATCCACGACCAAAATCATAAATAATATTATTTTTAGTCAATACATAATGATTACCATTCATTTCTTGATTGTCATTGATAAGTTCTTTAGCTATTGGTGAAAATTCAATAAATAAATTAGTAAACATTTTATCAAATAGATTTGGAAATTCATTTTTAACTAATTCACAAATTTTCTTACAATTACCATATTTTTGCTTGTCTACACATTCTTCCCAAGTATTTACTTTAAAATAATTCATTAAATATCTTTTAATTCTTTCTATATCAGTTTTTGTCATTTTTGAATCTTAAAAATATATGTAATATCTATATAGCCACGATTAGCTCTAAAATATTTGATAACTAATAATATTTGACCATCTATATCTTTGAAATAATATCCAATTCGATGGTTCATTAAGAAAACCCTTTGAAAAAATGATGGATTCGTAAGAAATGGTAACCATTTATCTAAATTAATATTTTTTGATTGTTCATAATTTGTTAATTGAGTTTCTTTAATCACATATACTTGATCTTCATCATTGAAATATTCATTAATTTTATCTTTCAATCTTTGATCATCAACTGTACGATGGTTATTTGGATTTGTATATATATTACAATCTTTAAATTTTTTCAGTTCTCCTTTACCATATTTTTTCTTATATGGATTTATAATTGATTTTCCTATTATTAGTTTTTCAAAAATATAGTTTTTAAATGATTTCATGTAATTAAACAAAAATGAAAGAATTATTATATAAAAATAACATTCTTTCACTATATTAAAATTTAATTATTCATCATTTATCTAAGTAATTCTCAAATCCATTATCTTTACGAATATTATTAAAAGCTTCAATTACTGAATACCATTTTTCGTGGTTATTATATGATAAATTATATGGTTTATCTAATTGATATGAAGATTTATAAGCATTTCCTGTAACTCCATCAATATATATAGAATATTCACCTTCATTATATGTGATGGTTTTATCAACTTTAAAATTATTCTTTAGCCAATGATTATATCTATTTGCAAAAGAAGTATCAATTCCAATAAGATTTTGACTTTTTTTAAATATCTGATATAAATCATCATCATTAAAAATAAATGGAATTTCTTGATTTGCCCTTCCATTAGTTTTATATCCTAACATCAAACATCTATATAATTCTAACTCATCAGCTTTCTTCATTATCTCACATGTCTTATAAACACCAAGATACTCGGGAATCAAATGAATAACTATTTGATGATATTTTCTATTATAAGTATTTCTTATCAATTTTTTATCTAATTGTTCAACATATTCCAATTGATCAATATTTGAAACCGATACTCCAATACCATTTACATAGTTATTAAATAAGAAATAAAGTTGTGGAGATTCAATAATCTTTTTACAATCTTCAGCTTTAATTGTAGTATTAATTATATGACCACAATCCTTTATATATACAAACAACTCTTCTAAATGAGGATATAATAGAACATTTCCACCACCGATTGAAAACTCAACATGCATTGGATATCCATCTTTACCACAATTAGATATATGACTAATATATTTTTTAAGTTCAACCAAATTAGCATGTTGACCATCTTTAGTAGAATTCATATAACAAAATGGACAATTATGCTCACATTGGTTTGTAATCTTTAAGTCAATTAATTCTGGATAATAGGGCACACATTTATTTTCTTTATTAGTGGCAAATCTAATTTTACCATTCCATCCATACCCAATCCAATAATTTCCATTTCTAATCAATGACTTACTTTGATGATTAAAATCTATCATACTTGGATCATTAATTTCGAGATGTTTATTCACAATATCATATACAAAATCAGTTTCATCACTTCCACCAACAATAACAATATCATTATTGTCAATCACATTACAAAGAAACTCAATATTTGCACCAAGATTTTCATTGTTTGTGAAATAAAGTTCACCACGACAACACATTCCAAACTTACCATTATCATTCTTCTTTTCCTTTTGAATCTTGTTTCGGTATTGATTCATTGTAGGATAATACTTTGACAAAAGATCAAACAAAGTATCATTATACATAATATTTGCGGCAATATACTTGATTTTAGCTTCTTTAGATGCCGCAATAGTTTGGTCAAATCTATCATAATAATCTAACTCAAAAATATTTAGATCATTAAGTAAATCATCTTCATTTTTATATATCACCGAATGTGTAGAACTTGAATTAGTAGCAAATCCATTTCTAAAATTATTCAAATACAAAAATTTCATAATATATTTATTTAATAATTATTTAACAACTTAAAAGATATGGTTCTTCATTAGCAATTATTTTATTATATTCACTATCAGATACAAGTTTCTTCATAGATATAATATCTTTGTATTCTTGTGAATATTTATCAAAAGATAAACAAGAATCTGTACAAGATTGCCAAGATCCAAATTTAATTGACCCTTCTAAAGAATCAGCATTTAAATGAAACTCATCAATAGATATATGCCATTCTTTACAAAAATCAATTATTTCATTTACTAACTTTGTATGTAATTCTCTAAATGCTTTATTTAAAATTTCCTCTTGGCATTTCTGACCTGGATATTTACGATTATCTTCAGGTAAAGTAAACTTAATATGATTCTCTGCGGCATATTTCACAAATTCTGCCACAGACATTTTCTTAGTTTTAGGAGCATCTTGAATTTTTAAAGGCTCTATTTTATTATCACTTATCATTATAATTGAATTTTTCTTCTTTTTCATTACAAATATAATTTCTTTAATTGAATATATGTTCTAACACCTAAATTCATATACTTATCTACATTTTCTTTGTTTTTAATCATTTCTCTTAATTGAGTAGAATGAATATTACAAGTTGAAACAAGTGGAACATATATATAATCTTTTGAATCTTTGTCAATCTTATTAAAGTACTCAAGTATCTTTAATTCATTTAAATCACCATTTGGATTTTCAGTATATACCCAAATAAATTTGTTATTCTTGAGCAAATATTCACCATTTTTCCATTGACCATTAACCATTTCAAGCAATGTCTCAGTAGTTATAATCCACCAAAAATCATCTTTAATATATTCATCTGAATTAGAATGAAAATAATTAATAAGCTCATATGTATATTCTGGTTTGAGTTTTTCTTCAATATCATCAATATAACATAATGTGTCCATTGGAGCAAACAATGAAACAAATTCAAGTTGACACATCTTATATCTATCCCAATATTCAATTGATTTTGATTTATTAGGATTTTGCCAACAAGGAATAATATGAATTGATTTTAATGATTCTTTTTGGTGAAATTGAGAAAAATAACTTATAACAGAATCAATAACATCTTTATGACCTTGATGTGGTGGATTGAATGTTCCTAAAAATATAGCTTTCATAGATGTTGAATAATTGTATACTTATCAGTAATAATCTTTTTGTGTATTGTTTTTTCTTTTAAATGCCAACCAGAACGAATAATATCCTTTTTAGTAAATCTTGTTTTAGAAATATATTTAGGATGAACTTTATAATCTAATTCAGACGGTTTAACTGAATGAAAACAAATTCCATAATCATAAGCAGTACCTTCCATTGTAATACTACCATTATCATTATGTATGATATCTACGTCTTTCCATAATTCTTCTCGTATTGGTAAAATACTTTGTTCTTTATCAGTTAAATAAATTTTATTAGAAACAAAATCCCATATAATAAATTTTGAAAAAATCTTTTCCATATTAATTAAAATAAATTAGTTAAACAATATTCAATACCATTTTCTAATGCATCCATATAACTATCATATTCAATTTCATCTTCTTTATAAATTAAAGAACCATCAATAATTGAATAGATACTAAAACTCCAAAAAGTCCATTTATCAACTATATTTCCATCTGCATCTGGTGAATAATCTCCATAAATTTCAGGAACAAGATAAATATTCTGATTTTGTAAAAACATATTTATATCATGATAAGAAATTGCTGATTTTGTATAACCAGTTTCTTTATCAAATGTCAATTCAACTGGAATATTAAAACAATTATCCCTAATTAACTTATAAAGATTTATAGAACAATACTTATCCATTGTATATTTCTTCTAAATTATTTTCATCTTTTAATTTATTAAAAAACTCTATAGCCTTTTCATTTGTTTCAAAGTATTTCATTTCTACTGTTCCAGCCCATGGAGCATCTTGATAATGTATAATTACTTGAGGATATAAAATTACTTTGTTTTTATCGTTGATATTAAATGCAATTGGTCCATATACCTTAGCTAATTCTTTAGGTGTATAAATAGATGCATGTGAATCTATTATTTGATAATCATCATAATACTCATTCTTACCAAATAAATGCCTTTTCTTTAAATCACCTGGGCATTTTATTACTACAACTTTATCCCATTCCTGTTCAAGCATCAACCTAACACTTGCAATTTTTCCATGACAAACTGCTTCTCTAACTTTATTCATTATCTTTATCTAAATTTTCAATATAATTCTTTACAAATTGATAAAATACATTTCTATTAGTATTATGAACATAATCATACCGAATAGGTGCCCAACCCCCATAGCCTTTAGTTGAATATGTAGTATCTTTATATGCTGTTACTATAAAATACTCATCATGGATTAATATATTCCAAATTGCCTTTAATTTCTCTTTCATAAGTTTAAACACTATATTAATCACCAAAATAAGTTGTATTCCTATAAAAATCCCTAACTGATTTTTCAAGATCTTCACGTTCTTTATTCATTTTATTTTGCATATCATCATTTAAAATCAGTTTAATTTGAGGACGTGAAAGTGAACGATATGAACCTTCATATGTATCATATGTAAGTTCCCATCCTAATGCATTTTTAAAATATTCATTATCTTTAATTACATTAAAACATTTTTTAAGTCTTTCAAAAGTAAGATTAGAAATAGAGATAATGCAATTATCCGAAATACCCATACTTCCAGGATTCACATTAAAATCAAAAAAACTAATATGATCATAATATCCTAACTTAAAATCATTTTTAGCTTTATTGACTTGCTCCATAACATATTCAATTCGCTTCTTTTGTGTTTTCCATTTTTTTTGAAGCATATTTATATGCATTATCCTTTGTATATTTTATTTTTGACTCATAAAAATTAATTTGCGATTTGACATACTCTGAGCAATAATTTTCATTATATATCTCTTCGGCTTCAAGTACATCACAAAACATTGCCTTAACAAAATCATCAACATTAAGTTTAGAACAATTAATGTTTCTAGAAACAAGTGTACGGGTAATTGTCTTATTCATAATTTTTATAAATTTAAATCTTCAAGAATTACATCATACTCATTAGTATAAGTCTTATTATATCCTTTAAACCATTTATAATAAAATTCAATTAACTTACGCTTCCATTTTTTTGGAGCATAAAGCTCAATAGTCTTACGATGATTGAATGCCCATTTATAATTATCAATATCATCAATTGGAATCCATTTTACATCATCAACTTCATTTATTTCTCCACCTTCCTTTGTTACATAATGTGGAATAATCTTACCAAGAAATGCAATATGCCTAATGGTTACATTTCCATTATTACATTCTTTAGGATCTGTCTCAACATGAATAACATTTAAATCATCCAAATCAATCTGAAATCCACATTCTTCAAGAATTTCTCTCGCAATACCTTCTTTAGATGTCTCATAACATTCAAGAAATCCACATACACAATTCCAATGGTTTTGATAATCCGGAGTTCCTTCACCACGAAGATTAGCTAATACTGAATATTTACCATTTACAATAGCAAAAATAAAACCTGAAACCGCACAGAATCGCCCACTAAATACAGTCTTAGGCTTTCCTTTACAAGTATAGACTTCATCAACACTAGATGTTGGTGTTACATTTTCTGGCAACCAAGCCTTCCATGGAAAATTCTTCCCATACTTTTTAATATTTTCTTGATTAGGTTCTTTAAACAACATAATATATTTTATTTTTAATTATATTTTAATATATTTTAATATAGAAATAATTATACGAATATTTAAACTATATTTATGAAAAACTTAGATAGTTATATAACTGAAAAACTTGTAATTGGTAAGAATATAATTCATCAAAAAATACAAGTTTCAACTGAAAAAGAACTTCGAAATATATTAGAAGAGCGTTTAAACAAAGATAACAATGCTAACTTTAATGATTTAGATGTTAGTAAAATAACAGATATGTCAGATTTATTTAATGGTTTAGATCCACATAATATTAAAATTGATAAATGGGATGTATCTAAAGTTATAGATATGTCTTATATGTTTTATGAGTGTAAAAATTTTAATTCAGATTTAAATCAATGGAATATATCTAAGGTTACAGATATGGAATTTATGTTCTTTGATTGTAAAAATTTTAATTC
>ODAI014733853.1_pt1 | contig 17728 bp, 17 predicted proteins | sample 1539321 | NCBI WGS metagenome assembly ODAI01 (sample SAMN02144231, study PRJEB22623) | gut metagenome | biome: sheep rumen | host: Ovis aries | place: New Zealand | reverse complement strand
GTTCCGCGTCTCTAAGGGAACGCCGGTAAGCGTGTTCGCCGTCGATCCCGCGACGCGCATGACGTCGAAGGGGCTTGAATGGCCGCTCGACGGCGTAAAGTTCAAAAACCTCTACTGCGCTACGCTGAACCGCGCGAGCGCCGCGCGCGTCTCGCTTGCCGCGACGAAACCAGTCCTCGTCTACATCGGCTCATGAAAATCGTACTCGCAAGCGGCAGCCCCCGGCGGGCCAAGATACTTAAGGACCTCGGCGTCGATTTCGAGGTCGTCAAAACGGACGCGCCCGAAGTTTCCTATCCCGCAGACCCCGAGCGGACTGTACGCGAGAACGCGCTTGCGAAGGGCGCGGCGCTTTCGCCGCGGAAGGGCGTGCTGAGTGCCGACACGATCGTGTGGTTCTCTGACCGTATCTACGGCAAGCCGCGCGATCTCGACGAGGCGAAGGAGTTTCTGCGCGAGCTCGCCGGCAAAGTTCATACCGTATTCACCGGCGTCGCGTTCGACGGCGAAGTGAAAGTCGTCCGCAGCGACGTCAAGTTCCGCCCGCTTTCCGAGGCGACGATAGAGGAGTACGTCGCGCGCGTGAGGCCGACCGACCGCGCGGGTGCGTACGACATCGACGAGTCGGGCGACCTGATCGTAGAGTCGTATTCCGGCAGCTACGAGAACATAATGGGGCTCCCCGTCGAGCCGCTTAAGGAATGGGGGATTGCATGAAGGCGGTGGTAGTTCTTTCCGGCGGGCAGGATTCCGCGACGGCGCTCGCGATGGCCGTGAAGAAGCACGGCGCGGAGAATGTCGCCGCGATTACCTACGCCTACGGCCAGCGCCACGCGCTTGAGACGAAGTTCGCGCGCCGTCTCGCCAAGGGAATATTCAAGATTGGCTTATGGAAGCGCGTGCCGCTTTCGTTCTACTCCTCGATCACCGACAACGCGCTTCTCTCGAAGGGCATTGCAATCGAGAAGAAAAAGGGCGCGAAGTGCCCCAACACCGTCGTGGAAGGGCGGAACGCCGTGTTCCTCACGCTTGCGTCCGTCTGGGCGAAGTCGCTTGGCGCGAAAGAGGTGTGGACGGGCGTTTCGGAGGCGGACTTCTCGGGCTACCCCGACTGCCGTGCGGCGTTCATTCGCGCACACGAGAAGGCGACGCGCCTTGCGCTCGACTGGCCGGTCAAGTTCGTGACGCCGTTCATCCACAAGACGAAGGCGGAGGAGTGGGCCCTTGCGGCCAAGCTCGGGATATTAGACGTTATTGAAAACAACACCCTCACCTGCTACAACGGCATCCCGGGGCGCGGCTGCGGCAAATGCCCCGCCTGCCGCCTCCGTGCACGTGGCTACGAAGAATTCTCCCGCAGAAAATAATTTTTTCGGGAAAACTGCGTTTGATTTCGACTTTTTCCGAAAAAATTTTCGTCAGCCTTCCCCTCGTCCGCGATCAAGCCGTCCTTGTCCTAACCACCATTCATCCGTCCTGCAACCGCTACTCAACTACAACCAGACAAATCCACAACCATTTCCCCATCCATCCAACAACCACGCTCCAACCACGACTCAACCATCCTTCGTGTCGAATCCAAGAACGATTTCGACACAATCATCCCACGACCATGCGTTGGCCAAGAAGGTGATTCAGGAGCTGAAGGAACTCTTTTGGCTAATGACGTCGCAGCACCTTGAGATACGCGAAGCAATCGGTTCTCGTTAGACCGTGAGGAGATGCTTCCTGAGGGCGATGGCGACGGCTTCGGCTCGGTTGCTGGCGTTGATCTTCGAGAAGATTGCGGTGACGAGTTCTTCGACGCGTGCCTCGCCGAAGTCCGACGAGGCGGGGACGCTTCGGCCTTCGCCCGTTATGCGGACGGGGCGCCCGTGCATCTCGACCTTGATTCTGCGGCGCCCCCTGTCGTCCGTCATCAGTTCGCGGATGGTCGTATCTACGGGTGGCGGTTCGGCAAGGCATTCCCCATGCGCGGCTTTGCGCCAGATAGCGCGGGCGAGAAGGGGCTAGTAGAGGTTTGTGTCGGGGAATCCTACCGCCTCGACGAAGTCGCCGCGGCTTGGCGCGTTCTTGTCGGCGACTTCGACGGTGACGAAACGGCCCTGCTCGTCTTTTACGAGGAAGGTTGGCCCTTGCCAGACGGCGACGACGAAGCCACGCACAATGCAACGTTCCTTTTCCGCGCCGACGCGTGGACTTTGTCGAAAGGTCTGCGCAAGCGAGGGGTCGTCGAATACGCTTTTGGGCGGACGATGCAGAACCGAGATGTCGTTTGTTCCCCTTATGAAGACGGCATGGTTCATGTAGGGCCTCATGAATGGGACGCTGTCGGCGCGTATGCCGCGGATGGAGACGGTCGAGCCAACGAGTCCGAAGACAAAGTCGTCGGCGGAACCGGAAGGCGGGTAGACATATATGACGCCTGTCTGGTCGACAACCGAGAAGCTGATGAAGCGCGGGTCGATTTCGTCGTAGCAGACGTCCGCAACCGAGCCTGTTACTTCCAAAAACCGGTTGGCGGTTTCGTCGGCGAGGGCCTGTGCGACGGACATATGGTGTGGCTCGGGCGATTTGCCGGGGGAGACGATTTCGAACGTCTGGCACTCCGTCACGATGCGACCGTCTTTCCACTTGCAGATCGTGCCGGTTGCACGGATGACGTTGGATTACAGGAAGTGATCCTGTTGATGTTGGGGTTTTCAGCTATTAAGCTGTGATTTAGGCAAGATAGTGCGGCATTAATCTCTCAAAGCGGCTGTTTTCGGTCGGGTTATGGAATAGGCTCAGCATCCTGGCATCCAGTATCGTCCACCCCGTGATCCTACTTGCGTAAGTATTGAGAGCATATCTTCTTGCTGGACTCAAACAAGATTTCGTCCGCACCGTAATCTCATTTTTCCGTTGCCTTCCCCGCGAGGGTTTGGTATGATGTGCTGCATGAAGCGGGCAAAGATAGTGAAAATGTGGGCCGAGCTCGGCGATGAAAGGCCGAGGCTGGGCGATTTCGAGGACTACATGAACCGTCCGATGGGCTGCGGTCCATACGGGTTCATCCGCGCGTGGGACGTTTTCGAGTACCTTACCCGCGGCGAATACTGGTGGATGTACCTCGACGCTCAGCGCAGGCGCAGCTCCAGCCGCGTCGCGAAGCTGAAGGCCGCCGAGAGACGCCCGCGGTACTACGCGGCGGAGAACGAACGCCGCCGTGCGCTCGCGGCCGAGCGGCGCAGGATCCGCGCGAGGAGCACTATGAACGCATGCCCGACGCGCGAGGCGCTGCTCGACGCGTGGAACCACCGCAGGGACTCGCACGAGGCGGCGATCAGGTTCGGGAGTCTCCTGGAGGACCTCGAGTGCTACCTCGACAACTCGCTGAGACGCAATGAAGACGGGGTGATCGTAGGCCGCAACCCGGGGGTAAAGGGGTGGCTTTGCGACAGCCTCCCCGAAATCTACGAAAAATACACGACGGCGATGCACTACAAGGCCGCCGCGAAGAAGCTGAAGCAGGTGGCGGAGCTCGCGGACCCGATGCCAGCGGACGTCGTGCTTCCGCCGGCGGCTGCAGCACGGGAGGGGGGCGAAAAACGAGATTACGGTGCGGACGAAGCTTCAAAGAAGGGTGGCGATGGCGGGAGTTCCAGCGGGAACGGTCACGAGAAGATTGATGTGCCGGAGCTGGCGGTCGTGAGGGCTCGGGCGATATGGATGGAAGTCGTGGACGGAATCGGCCCGAGCGCGGCGGCACTCATGGCGCGACTGGACGCGCTGACGGATCCGGAGCGCGTGGAGGACGCGAACATGCTCGCGGAATGGAGGGAGAAGTACGCGAATGAGATTACGGAGCGGACGAAGAGGCAGTGGTGGAGGCGGATGTTGAAGAGAATGAGAGAAAAGGCGGAAGGTGCGAAATCGAGAGGGCATTTGGCTGTTGCCTAAGTTGGGGAATCACGAATGCGGGATGGTTGTTTCGGAATCGTTCTTGGATTTGACATGAAGGATGGTTGTGTCGTGGTTGGAGCATGGTTGTTGGATGGATGGGGAAATGGTTGTGGATTTGTCTGGTTGTAGTTGAGTAGCGGTTGTAGGACGGATGAATGGTGGTTAGGACAAGGACGGCTTGATCGCGGACGAGAGGAAGGCTGACGAAAATTTTTTCGGAAAAAGTCGAAATCAAGCACCTTTACCTTGCGGCGGGAAAGAACCGCCGGAAAGGGAAGGGGCGATATGAACGACGACAAATATACTGAAAAAGGATTCTTCCGCAGGCTTTTTGAAATGTTTCAAGGCCTCAGGATGCCTCGAGACACGCGGGAATACAAACTTGCCAGGATTGAACTCCAGCGTCTTTCCGCGCCGCTCACGGCGATTGTCGTGCCTACGCTGTTCGTTATAGTCCTTTGTGTCGTGACGGCAGTCTCGTCGCAGAGAACAGAATTGCCGCCAGTGGACATTGCAGATCCAATTGTGGATGAGCCGCCAATCGAGGATCCGCCTTTGCCGGAACCAGAAGAGATTCCCCTACCGGATGAACCCATTGAGTTTACCGTCGACACTCCGGATCCTGCGCCTGTCACGCCGCTGCCGCCGTCGCCCATCCAGACGCGCTCGACGGATATCTCCGTTAAGCCTGCGCCGATGGACGCCGTGCAGAACATAAAATCACCCGTGACTTTTAAAAGCATAAACGGAAGCCGCACCCCAGGAACGATCGGCATAGCGACGAGCGGGCGCGACAGCGGCGGTGGTGATCCGCACACCGAGGCGGCGGTCATGAAGGTCCTCTGGTGGCTCAAGGCGCACCAGAACACCGACGGCAGCTGGGGGACTGCGAACAAGGTCGCGAACACGGGCTTTGCGATTCTTACGTATCTCGCGCACGGCGAATATCCAGGAAGCCCGTCGCCGTACAAGCGCGACTTTGGGCCCACCGTGCAGATGGCGCTCGACTACCTGATCGGCTGCATCCACACTGGCGCGGACAACGTGCCGCACTTCACAGGGACGGACGGAAACGAATACAGCTTCCTCATCGCGACCTACGCGCTCTGCGAGGCGTATGGCATGACGAAGAACCCGAACTGCAAGGAGGCGGCAGAGCAGTGCCTCTACCGCATCGTCGAGAACCAGTCCTCTACCGGCGGCTGGGACTACAAGCTGAACAGGAACTCGACGCGAGACGACCTCTCCTTCGCGGGATGGGCGATTCAGGCGCTCAAGGCCGGCAAGATGGCGGGTCTTCACCATGAAGGCCTCCAGACCGCGATCAACAAGGCGGTCAACTGCCTCAGGCGGCGCGGATACTCCAAGTCCGGCGGCTTTACATACACGCCGACGGCAAACAACAACGGCGGCAACACCGGCCTCGCCGGAGTGGGTGCGCTCGCGATGCAGTTCCTCGGGCACGGCACCGATCCCGAGGCGCTGAACGCGCTCGACGTGATGCGCGACTGGATGCCCGCGTTCGAGGCGGGCAAGGTCGCCGCGAAGAGCCCCGGCGGGAGCCCTCAGTACTACTGCTACTACGCGACGCAGTGCAAGTACCAGGCGGGCATGAAGGCGGGCGCGACGAAGCAAGACGTCGATTCGTGGGTGAAGTGGAATCTCGCAATGAGAAAGCTCTACCCTGCGTCGATCATCGACCTCCCCGAGAAGGTCGCGGATGTCAACGGGAAGGGGCACGCCCAGGGGTACTACCAAAACAACGACGCGCACTCGACCCGTCCCTACATGGACACGTGCCTCGCGGCTCTCCAGCTGATGGTCTACTACCGCTATCTTCCGACGACGTCGACGAAGGCGGGCGCGGACGATGCTGGCGAAAACGCCGACGGCGTCAATGGCTTCGACAGCTCCAAGGACGTCACGGTCGTCGTCTCCTTGTGAAAATGGTATAATTAGGGCGATGGGCGATGAGTTCACATGGAACGACCGGTATGCTGGCGACGAGGCCTGGACCGAATGGTTTGAAATCTGTTCGGTCTCAGGGTGTCGTCCCGAGTTCGCGTCGCGCCTGCGAGAGCAGATTTCCGCCGCAATGTACGCCCGTCTCTCCCGCGCGGGCATCTCGCGCGAAGAAGCAGGCGACGACCCAATCGCGTTCTTTGACGCCTACTTCAAGCTCAAGGGCTCGCGCGAGAAGGGCAAGCCACTCAAGCTCTACTTCGCGCACCGCATCAAGGACGAGGGGCTCGAGATGGTCGATTTCGTGTGCGGCACGCTCTTCGGCTCCGGTTCCGGCCGCGTACGCGACATCGTGCTCGACTGGATCGCCGTCATCAAGGGCTGGAAGCCGCGCACTGTCGCCGACGAAGCCGGCCGCCGCCGTCTCGTGTGGGAGAACGCAGGCGACGCCAATCTTGCAGTCGTCGAGCAGTCGGAAGATCCGCAGTCGCTCGACTTCCTCGACGAAGAGCCGCTTCGCGCGGAGTCCGAGCGCGTCATCGCCGCAGTCGCGCAGCGCGCACGTCTCGCTCAAGACGCAGCCTCGCTTCTCGTCTACGCCACATCGCACGACATTTCGCTCACCGAGCCCTGCATACTCGCAGCGCTCGGCGCCGGGAAGTCGCAGGCCTACGCCTTGCGGGAAAAGGTCGTCGCGGCGCTTGAGCGGGAGCTTCGCAATGTCGAGCTTGCGGACACGCCTCTTTTCGCGCGCGTCCTCGTCGCCGCAGCCGCGGCGCATTTGCCGCGCGGCCTTCAAGAAGAACTGGGGGTGGAAGAATGAACGCCGCGTTCCTGAATGAGTGGCAGCTCTACCGGCGCGGCGCACAGCTTCCGCCGATCGTCGGCCTCAAGCCGAAGACCGACTCCGAATTTGACGCCGATGTCGCCGTTGGCGAGATAAGGATATTTGCCGACACGAACCGCCCGCTCGTCGCGCTCGTCGTCGAAGACCGCCGTCTTTCCGGCTGGCGCATCGTCCCAGTCTCGCCGTTCTGCGCGCCCGCTTCCGGCCGCGAGCTGATGGTTGGCGAGCGCGTCTTCCAGCTCTGGAACGCGACGGTCGTCTCGCGCCGCTTCGCGTCGCGCAGCTGGAGAATCGACGCGATTTCCGATTCCGACCTCGCGGAGATCCGCGGCGCAATTGCCGCGGCGAACCCTGGACGCGTCACTGCGGGCGACGGCGTGCAGGCGAAGTACGAGCGCGAGTTCCTCGTCGGAGAGGGAACGCTCGTTCCGTTCGCCGAGCCGCGCGCGGCGGATTTGCCGCGCTTTGCGTGGATGCAGGTCGCGCTCAGGATCGCGGCGTCGCTCGCGCTGTGCCTCGCGGCGTGGTATGTCCTTATGATGGATTCCGGACGCCAGATCGTCCGCAACTGGCGTGAGAGCTTCCATGCCGTAGACATCGTGCAGGAAGACGCGGCCATCGAACTTGCAGACGCGCACGAGGTGCGCGAGGCGCCGGTGGAGATCGCGGAAGTGGACATCGACTTTACGCCGCCCTCTGCAACATGGCACGGCCCTGCGCCGGAAGTCGTCCGACCCGTGAAGTTTGCGGACGTGAAGGGACCGAAGGTGCCGGAGGAAATTGCGAAGTTCCGGTTGAATGACGAGGGATACAAGTCGCCTCTTGCATCGCCGATGGAAGTCGTGTTCCTGTCGGGCGGCGAACGGAAGTCACACGTTCCGGCGCAGGGCGGGGAGTTCCGCTACGCGGCCGCGATTGCGCCGCTTGATGCACCGCCAAAGGCTGCCTGCGCGTTGCGGAACGGCGAGACGGTTGCGGAACTTGAAATACAGTGCGAGCTTGCGGACGGGGCGAAGATCACGGTGATGTTCGACAGCGACGTTGTCGAGGGCTACAAGAGCGGCGACGTCGTTTCCGACGGCAAGCGTATGACGGCGAGATACGAGCTTATGGCGTTTTCAGGAAAGACGATTTCCGTCGAGTCTGTTTTCGTCACGCTCATCTGGCCTGCGAAGGACGGCGACGAGCGTACGCCCGTTCCAGTCGGCCAGTGAAAATTATTGTTGTTAGGCATTGACGCGGCGGCGGCAAAATTGGTAGAATTTGCGGTGTCGAAGCGGCGAGGGCGCGTGCTTTCCCGATGAGACGGAACACAAGAAGGAAAGAATCAAGATGGAAATCTATGTTGGTAACCTCGCGTACGCGACGACCGACGATGGGCTCAAGGCGGCGTTCGCGCAGTTCGGCGAAGTTACCGCTGTTCGTGTCGTGACCGATCGCATGACCGGTCGCAGCAAGGGATTCGGCTTCGTCACGATGCCCGACGCCACCCAGGCGCAGGCCGCGATCGACGCCCTCAACGGACACGAACTCGACGGACGCACGGTCCGCGTCAACGAGTCGCAGCCCAAGCCTCGCGAAGAGCGTCGTGGCGGCTTCGGCGGCGGACGCGGCGGATATGGTGGCGGACGCGGCGGCTACGGTGACCGTGGCGGCTATGGCGATCGCGGTCCTCGTCGCGAGACACGCTGGTAATCGATGGTTCGTCGATTCCATTCAAACGGGAAGCGCGGCCCATTCGCCGCGCTTTTTGTTTTTAAAAGTTGAAAGGTTGAAGCAGTGAGGATGTGCAGTGGCGGTTTCGCTTGAGATAGAGAAGACGGTTGGCGATCCCGTGATGGGGATCGACGAGGCGGGGCGCGGCCCTCTCGCGGGCGGTGTATATGCCGCGGCCGTGTCTGTTCCGCTTGCGCTCGCGGAGCAGCTCCTAGTCGGCGCGTGGAGCGAGATAAACGACTCGAAGAAGCTGACGGAGAAAAAGCGCGAGCGCCTTGCAGCGGTCATCAAGTCGACAGACGGCTGCAAGTGGGCAGTCGCGAGTGCGACCCCGAAGGAGATCGACGAGCTAAACATCTTGAACGCGACGCATCTCGCGATGCGAAGGGCGGCGGACGGAGTCGGCGCGGAGCACATTCTCGTCGACGGACTTCCCGTGAAGACGTTGCCGCACTCCGTTAACGTCGTGAAGGGCGATGCGAAGTCTCTACTTATCGCGGCGGCGTCGATTCTCGCAAAGACGGCGCGAGACGCCGACTGCCTTCGGCTTGAGGCGCTTTACCCGGGCTACGGCTTCGCGAAGCACAAGGGCTATCCGACGAAGGACCACATGGAGGCGCTTTCGCGGCTCGGTCCTTGTCCCGAACACCGCAGGAGTTTTGGCCCTGTGGCCAATGTGATTTGATATAATACCATTCAATACGAAAGGAACATCAATGAAGAATACGATTCCAATGTTGTGCGCCGCGCTCTTTGCGCTGGCTGCGTTCGCCAAGACCTCAACGCCTGAAGGATGGCTCGATGACTACGACGCCGCGCTCAAGAAGGCCGCCGCCGAGAACAAGCACGTAGTAATCGACTTCTCGGGTAGCGACTGGTGCGGATGGTGCAAACGCCTCGACAAAGAGGTGTTCGCGACCGACGAGTTCCGCAAGGGCGCCGCGGAGAAATACGTTCTCCTGATGGTCGACTCTCCGAGTGACAAGTCGCTTCTCACTCCCGAGGCCGCGAAGAACAACCCGAAGCTTGTGGAGAAGTTTGGCATCGAGGGCTACCCGACTGTCGTCGTGCTCGATTCGAAGGGCGAGGAAGTGCTGAGGACCGGCTATCAGGCGGGAGGTCCCGAGAAGTACCTCAAGATGCTCGACGAGGAAATCCGCTTCGCCCCGGAGATAAAGAAGTACATCAAGCCGATCGAAGAAGTCCTGAACCGCCATGACGCAGATATGCGGAAAGACTCCAATGCGGCGATGGAGAAGGTCATGGCGAAGTTCCCGAAGCCTGATAAGAAGATGACGAAGTCCGAACGGCAGAAGTACCAGCAGGATGCCAGGGCCTATGCCCAGAAGATCATGTTCGAGGAAGTGTACCCCAAGTATGTGCCGCTTATCGAGAAGTGCTTTGCCGAGGCAAAGGAGATGAAAGTTCCCGAGACCCTGGAAGAGCGCAAGAAGGAGCTTGTCGAAAAAGAGGAAAAACACTTCGAAATGCTGCGCAAGGCGCTCAAGGAGCACGCTGAGAAGAAGAGCGAGAAGTAGTGCCATGTGCAAGGTGATGGGCATCGTCAACGTCACGCCGGACTCGTTTTCCGACGGCGGGAAGTTCAACACCCCGGAGGAGGCGATCCGGCGCGCGAAGAACATTATTGAGGAAGGCGCGGCAATCATCGACATCGGCGGGGAGTCGACGCGCCCCGGCGCTACTCCAATATCGTGGGAAGAGGAGTGGGCGAGAATTGAACCTGTCCTCAAGGGGCTCAACTCTCAACTCTCGACTTTCGACTTTCAACTTTCAGTAGACACCTATCATCCCGAGACGGCTGAGCGCGCCGTCCGGCTTGGCGCGACAATCGTCAACTGCGTCTATCCGGAGCCAGTTGAGGCGATGCTTGAAATCCTCGCGTCAAATTCCAGCGTCGAGCTCGTCATTCCCTCGAAGCTGATCGACTCCAAACTCTCAACTCTCAACTCTCAACTCTCAACCTTTCACTCTCGCCTCTATCTTGACCCGATGATCGGGTTCGGGACGACTCGCGAGGAGGACCTTGAGATTTTGCAGACGATTCCCGAGCTCGCGAAGAAGGGGCGCGTTCTCATCGGCGCAAGCCGCAAGCGCATCGTAAAGCGTCTCACGGGCGAGAAGGTTCCCGGTAAGGATCTCGCGGGCAATCTCACGATTGCGCTGTGGGCCGCGATGAACGGTGCGGATGTCGTCAGGGTTCATGACGTGCGCGAGACCGTGCAGGCGCTCAAGGTGCTTGCCGCGCTCAAGGGGGAGGCGTTGCCGGAATGACGCTTGCCGCGCTTGCCTTGTTCGCCGCGCTCGGCTTCTCCGACTCGAAGGCGCTCGCCGTCCAGATTCACCTCGACCGCGCTGGCTTTTCGTGCAGCACGATCGACGGGCAGTGGGGCGCGAAGTCCGAACGGGCGCTTCGGCTCTACGAGTACACCCGCGCGAACGCCCGCAAGCCAGCGCTCGCGGCCACGCCGGAGCAGGCGTACGACCGCTACTTTGCAAATGCGCCAGAGCCGTTCCGCGTTGTCGAGGTGACGCGCGCCGATCTAGACGCGCTCGTCAAGATTCCCGACGATCCCGCCGAGCGCGCGAAACTCGGCCGCATGGGCTACGAGTCGATAAAGGAAATGTTCGCGGAACGCGGGCACCTTTCGCAGATCGCGCTTTCGAAAATGAACCCAGGCGTCGACTGGGAGAACGTGAAGCCGGGGCTTAAGCTCGTCATTCCGAACTTCCCTTCGATAGAAGAAGAGCTTGCTGCGGGCGAGAGGGGAATGCCGAACAGGCCGAAGCGCCCCGAGGCTGCGCTCGTGAAGATATCGGTTTCACTGAGCGAGATTCGCGTGTACGACGCCGAATCTAAGCTCCTCGCATTCTTTCCGTGTTCAATCGCGGCTGACAAGGCGAAGGTTCCGCCGCATGGCGAGCTGAAGATCACGAGCTACGTCGCGTGGCCGAATTTCACCTACACGCCTGACTTTACGCCGCAGGGGAAGAAGGTGCAGCGGCACATCTGGCCGGAAGGGGAGAACTGCCCCGTCGGCGTCGCGTGGCTCGGGCTCAACCTTCCCGGCTACGGAATCCACGGGACGCCGCGCCCAGAGTCGATCGGCTTCACTGGCTCGCACGGATGCTTCCGCCTCGCGAACTGGAACGCCGCGCGGCTGTATGCCATGTGCCGCAGCGGAACGAAGGTCGTGATAGAGCAATGAACTTTCTCGCGATAGACTTCGAGACGACGGGCTACGACTTCGGCTGCGATAACGAGCCGTGGCAGCTCGGGTTCGCTCGTGTCGAGAACGGCGTGATAGTCGAGACTGGCGAGTGGTTCTTCGATGTCGAAGGCGCTCCCGAGCGCGCGCATGAGCCGGACGCGCTTGGCACCTTGCAGAGTTCTTTCGAGACATGGGCGCCGAAACTCGTGGGCGTTCGCCTCGTCGCGCACAACATCGCGTGCGAGCGAACGATCCTTACGCGCGTTGCGCCGCTTACGAAGTGGGGGCCGTGGGTAGACACGATGAAACTTGCGAAGGCAAGGTATCCGAAGCTTCCGTCGTACAAGCTCGGCGACCTCTGCGAGATGTTCGGCCAGGTGCCGCAGATCGAGGGCCGCACGTGGCACGACGGGCTCTACGACGCCGTCGCCTGCGCGAACCTCGCGCTGTTCCTGAGTTAGTGATGGAATAGACGACAGGTTTTTGGTATAATCACGGCATGAGAATAACTTTCTACGGGGCGGCGCAGACGACGACCGGCTCCATGCATCTTGTAGAGGCGAACGGCAAGCGGATACTGCTCGACTGCGGGCTGTACCAAGGCCACCGCAAGGAGGCGTTCGAGAAGAACAGGAACCTCCCGGTCGATCCATCGAAGATCGACTACGTGATCCTTTCGCATGCGCACATCGACCACAGCGGAAACCTGCCGCAGCTCGTCAGGCAGGGCTTTCGCGGGCGCGTTTTCGCAAGACAGTCGACGACCGATCTCTGCGACGTCATGCTGCGCGACTCGTGCTTTCTCCAGAAGCGCGACCTCGAGTACATCAACAAGAAGCGCCGCAAGGAAGGCAAGAAGCCGTTCGAGCCGCTTTACGAGGAGAGCGACGTCGACGCGCTTATGCAGCTGTTCGTTCCGACGCACATGCACGAGCCGCGCGAGATATGCCGCGGGATAACGCTCGAGTTCTTCAACGCGGGGCACATTCTCGGCTCGGCGCTCGTTCAGCTCGACATCCGCTCCGATCACGGCCACAACCACCGACTGCTCTTCTCGGGCGACCTCGGGCAGCCGAACCAGCCGATACTCCGCCACTACGAGTATCCCGCGGGCGCCGACATCCTCATCGTCGAGTCGACCTACGCCGACAAGTTCCACCCGTCGGCCGACGACGTCGAGCTGCGCCTCGAGCGCTACCTCAAGTACATCGACCGCCACAACGCGAAGCTGCTCGTCCCCGCGTTCTCCGTCGGGCGCACGCAGCAGATCATCTACTACCTGAACAAGCTCCGCGAAAGAGGCAAGGTCCCGCGCGAGGTCAAGGTCTACATCGACTCGCCGCTTTCCCAGAAGGCGACGCGCATCTACGCGAAGCACCGCGAGGTCTACAACGACGAGGCGAAGCGGATGCTTGCCGAGGGCAAGGATCCGCTCGAGTACCCGGGCATGGTGTTCGTCGGGACGCCCGAGGAGTCGATGGCGCTCAACGACACGCCCGGCCCCATGATAATAATCGCGGCGTCCGGCATGTGCGAAGGCGGGCGGGTTCTCCACCACCTCAAGCACTGCGCGCAGGACGAGGACAACATCATCCTCATCTGTGGCTTCCAGGCGGAGAATACGCTCGGCCGTCGCATCGTCGAGAGGCGAGAGACGATCAAGGTCTTCGGCGAGGAGGTTCCGCTTCGCGCCAAGGTCGAGATCATCAACGCGCTCTCCGCGCATGCCGACCGCACCGGTCTCATCGACTGGATAAGCGAGGTGAAGGACAACGTGCGCAATGCGTTCGCGGTCCACGGCGAGCCCGATAAGGTGGCGGCGATGGCCGACATCCTCAAGGAGCAGGGCATACGCAACGTCGTCGCGCCGATGCCAGGGCAGACCTATCAATTTGAGTGAGCGAGCTCGTTGGCTTTCGCGCATTCTCGGCGGCAGGATTGCGGCGGGGGTGGTGCTTTGATATAATCTGCAAAACAAAGCAAAGGGAAACTATGGAAACGAAAATACTTCAGTTTGGCGAGGGTAACTTCCTCAGGTGCTTCATCGACTGGATGGTTCAGAAGATGAACGACAAGGCCGGGTTCGACGGCAAGGTCCAGATTATACAGCCCATCGGCGACGAGCTTTCGGTCCCGTCGAAGATGCTGAACGACCGCGGCGGGAAGTACCACACGTGCCTCAGGGGCATCATCGGCGGAAAGACCGTCGAGGAGATCGAGGAGATCTCGTCCGTCGCGGGTGTCGACATCGCGGCGAACGTCGAGAAGTACGCCGTTCTCCCGTCGCTCCGCTTCGTCGTCTCCAACACGACGGAGGCTGGGATCCAGTATGTCAAGGGGCAGGACACGTTCCCCGCGAAGGTGCTGCGCCTCCTCAGGGCGCGTTTCGCGGCGAAGCTCCCCGGCCTCGTCTTCATTCCGTGCGAGCTCATCGAGCACAACGGCGACAACCTCAAGGCGTGCGTCCTCAGGCATCTCGCCGACGAGCCGGATGCCGCGCTTGGCGAGTGGATCGAGAAGGAGTGCGTCTTCTGCTCGACGCTCGTCGACCGCATCGTGGCGGGCCGTCCCGATCCCGAGTCCGCCGCGCGCTATGCCGAGAAGCTCGGCGAGAAGGACGACGTTCTCGTCTGCGGCGAGCCGTTCCACTTCTTCGTCGTCGAGACGCCCGCTGGCTTCGACCTAGAGAAGGAGCTGCCGCTCAAGGCCGCCGGCGTCAACGTCGTCTACACGCCCGACATGCAGCCCTACCGCACGCGCAAGGTGCGCTTTTTGAACGCGACGCACACGACGATGGTCTACCGCGGGCTCGAGAAGGGCTTCACGGAGGTCGCGCAGTGCATCGCAGACCCGGAGTTCAACAAGTTCGTCCGCCAGGTGATCTTCGACGAGATCTTCCCGACGGTGAACCTCCCTGACGCGGAGAAGAAGGAGTACGCCGAGAGCGTCCTCGAGCGCTTCGCCAATCCCTTCGCCCACCACCAGCTCAAGTCGATCGCGCTCAACACGATCGCGAAGTGGAAGACGCGGTGCCTCCCTGTCGTCTGCGACTACTACAAGCTCTACGGCAAGCTCCCGGCCGCGATGATCGAGGGCTACGAGGCCATTGCCCGCCACTACGACGCATAGTCGGGAAAACGACAATGAAAACTGCAAAGACATCTGCGGCGGCGAGGTTCTACCTTGCTGCCGTATTTTCCGTTTCGGCGCTCTGCTCGTTCTGCGCGGAGGACAAGATCTGGGACGACCGTCCAGGCGACAAATGGGAGAATTCGTGGTATCCGCTCGGCAACGGCCGTCTCGGCTGCATGGTCGATGGCGGTGCGAGGAAGCTGCGCATACAGTTCAACGTCGACTCCCTCTGGACCGGCGACAAAAACCTGACGAACGACATCGGCGACAACCGCGCCGACGCGAACTACAACACGATGGGCGCGTACCAGAACTTCGGCGAGCTGGAGATTGAGTTCGGCGGACTTCCTGAAGGCGAGTCGGTCGGCTATCGCCGCGAACTCGATATCGCGAGGGCCGTGTATTCTGATAGATTCCAGATCGGCGATGCGAAGATCAGTCGCCAGGCGTTCGCGAGTGCCCCGAGCGACTGCATCGTCATAGTCGTGCGTTCGGAGGACAAACCGCTTGACCTTGTGCTTCGGCTCAAGGGCGCACACGGCGAGCCGGATTCCGCTACGGCCGTGGACGCGACGACCGCCTGCTTTTCGGGACGGTTGCCGAACGGCCTTGCCTACGCTGCATGCGCGCAGCTGTTCTATCCGTCAAAAATGCAGGCTGAGATCATTCTTCGCGCTGCGACAGGCACGGAGTCTCTCGGCAAGTTCCGCCGAGGCAACGCCGCCGCGATGCTCGCCAGGCATGTCGCGGACTATCGGAAATACTACGACCGCATGACGCTTGACCTCGGGAATGGAGACGAGTCGGTCCCGACGCGCACACGGCTTGAGCGCGTAAAGAAGGGCGGAAAGGATCCCGCGCTTATCGCGCTTATGTTCAACTTCGGCCGCTACCTTCTCATTTCCAGTTCGCGCCCGGGCACGCTCCCCGCGAACCTGCAGGGGATATGGAACAACTCCAACAACCCGCCGTGGCACAGCGACTACCATACGAACATCAACATCCAGATGAACTACTGGGGCGCGGATTCCGCAAACCTCTCCGACTGCTTCACGCCGCTTTCCGACTGGATGATGAACTCCCTCCCCGTCGCGGAGGCGGGCACTCGCGCGGCGTTCCCGAGCTCGAAGGGCTATGCGTACCGCACGAGCGCGAACGCCGTTGGCGGCGGCGGCTGGCGCTGGAACTTCGCCGGCGCGCCGTGGCTCGCGGCGCAGTGCTACGACCACTGGCTCTTCACGCGCGACAGGAAGTACCTCCGGGAAGTCTGCTGGCCTCTTATGAAGGGCGCTGCCGAGTTCATGATCTCGACACAGCTCAAGGAGCGTCCCGACGGCACGATTGTCGTGAAGGACGGCTGGAGCCCCGAACACGGCCCGCGCGAGGACGGCGTTGCGCACGACCAGCAGATCATGCGCGAGCTTTTCCGCTCGATTCTCGCCGCGGCAAAGGAACTCAAGATCGACGACGCGTTCGTAAAGGAGGTCGCGCGCATCGAGCCGAAGCTCCTCAAGGACAAGATCGGCAGCTGGGGCCAGCTCCAGGAATGGGAGACCGACCGCGACAAGAAGGGCGACCAGCATCGCCACACGAGCCACCTCTACGCCGTGTATCCCGGCTCCACGATTTCGCCGAAAGCTACGCCCGAGCTCGCCGAGGCGGCGAAGGTCGCGCTTGCGGGCCGTACCTTGACGGGCGACTCGCGCCGCAGCTGGACTTGGCCTTGGCGCGCCGCCCTGTGGGCGCGTCTTGGAGAAGGCGACAAGGCGGGCGACATGCTCGAGTCGCTTCTCAGGTACAATACGCTCGACAACATGTTTGCCACGCACCCCCCGTTCCAGATCGACGGCAACCTCGGCATGGTGGGGGCCGTGTGCGAGATTCTGCTTGAGAGGGCGATTCCCTCCTCCTGGCCCCATGGCTCGGCAAAGGGCCTTCGCACGCGCGACGGCAAGGTTATAGACGTAAATTGGTAAGCGCCAAATTTTGCGTAAAATTCGCACTTGAAAGCGGAGGCACATTTTCGCTATAATATACGCTCATTTTGCAACGAAAAGGACAAATAGAAAATGGCAAAGCGCGACATTCCGCTCGATCACGTGAGAAACTTCGGCATCATGGCCCACATCGACGGTGGCAAGACCACCACGTCGGAGCGCATTCTCTACTACTCGGGCAAGAACTACAAGATCGGCGAGGTGCATGACGGCGCCGCGACGATGGACTTCATGGTGCAGGAGCAGGAGCGCGGCATCACGATTCAGTCCGCCGCGACGTGCGTTCAGTGGGGCGACTACCGCCTGTCGCTGATCGACACTCCCGGACACGTGGACTTCACGGCTGAGGTGGAGCGTTCGCTCCGTGTTCTCGACGGCGCTGTCGCGCTCTACTGCGCGGTCGGCGGCGTGCAGCCCCAGTCCGAGCAGGTGTGGCGCCAGAGCGAGAAGTACAAGGTGCCGAAGATCGCGTTCGTCAACAAGATGGACCGCGTCGGCGCGAACTTCTACAGCGTCATGGAGCAGATGAAGAACCAGCTCGGCGCGAACCCGGTTCCGGTCGTTATCCCGATCGGCGCGGCTGAGTCGTTCGAGGGTGTCATCGACCTCATCAAGATGAAGGCGCTCTACTTCGACATGAAGAGCCTCGGCAAGACGGTCCTCGAGAAGGACATCCCCGAGGAGTACGTCGAGAAGGCCAAGGAGTGGCGCCAGAAGATGGTCGAGAGCGCCGCCGAGCAGGACGACGCGCTCATGGAGAAGTTCTTCGCGGGCGAGGAGCTCACGATCGAGGAGATCGAGATGGGTCTGCGCAAGGGCTGCCTCTCCCGCGCCATCACGCCCGCGTTCTGCGGTACGGCGTTCAAGGACAAGGGCATCCAGCCGCTCCTCGACGGCGT
>ODAI013680690.1_pt1 | contig 17729 bp, 17 predicted proteins | sample 1539321 | NCBI WGS metagenome assembly ODAI01 (sample SAMN02144231, study PRJEB22623) | gut metagenome | biome: sheep rumen | host: Ovis aries | place: New Zealand | reverse complement strand
GATGGCCAGATCTGCCGGCACCACGTGCTCGGCAAGCGACTGCCGCAGGCGTCCCGGCGAGATCAGCCCCTGCAGCAGGCCCGTGAAGTTGACATACGAGGCCACGCCCGTGCGGCTGAAGGCGCAGGCCCAGTCCCTGACGGCGGCAAGGCGGCCGGAGGCATATGCGGCGCCGACGACCGCGCCGATTGAGGGGCCGGCCACGATGCCCGGGACAATGCCCATGTCCGCCAGGGCTTCCAGCACGCCGATGTGCGCCCAGCCTCTGGCCGAGCCCGCTGCCCAGGGCAATGCCGACGTTCACAGCTCACGCCTCCCTGGTCTGGGACGGGGCCGGATGCGCGTCCCCGCCCACAAGGGTCATGAGCAGCACCGCGCCGATGATCAGGGCGCTGCCTGTCCAGCCAATGGGGCTGAAGCACTCGCCGAAGGCCAGCCACACCCAGAGCATGGCAAGCACAGGCTCGAGCTCCGAAGTGACCACGGTCTGCACGAGGCTGATGCGCTTCAGGGCCTCGGCGAGGCAGACGTAGGCCAGATAGGTGCAGACGACGCCGGTGCCGGCGGAGGCAAGCCAGACGTCCCAGGCAAAGTCCGTGCGCACCGGCGATGCCCCCCAGAGCGCCTGCGCCCCAAGCACGCCCGCCATGACAAGACAGCCGCCGAAGAGCATCCAGGCAAAGATGAGGAAGGAAGGATAGGTCTTCTGCCACCAGCGCGTGAAGGGATAGTGGGTGGCGTAGCACAGGCCGGAGACGAGGCCCGTCGCGATCCCGACCCAGGACACTTCGCCCGGAATGCTCCCGCCTGCGAGGCAGACGCAGACGGTGCCTGCCGCGGCCAGGACCAGGCAGAAAAGCTTGATGCGGGTGAGGCGCTCACCGAAGAGGAGGCGGGCGAAGACGGCCACCCAGAAGGGCGCGGTGTACTGGAGGATGATGTCCATGGCGGCGCCGGAAAGCCTGATGGTGTACTGCGCGCAGGTGAAGTAGACGCCTATGCCCCAGGCGCCGAAGAGCGCGAAGGCGAAGGCGTGGCGCCAGGGGATGCGGAACTGCCCTGCCAGCGCCATGTGCACGAAGAAGGCCGCAAAGCCGAAGAAGGCGCGCTGGAAGGCGCACTGCAGGGGATCCATGCCCGCCTGCAGGCAGTGCTTGCTGAAAAGGCCGACAACCGACCAGACGAGGGCTGCCCCGAGAATGAAGAGCGTTCCGGCCAGGCGCCGGGACGGATGAACCGCACAAGCCATGGGAGTTGCCCGTTTCTTTTCCGGCTCGCCGCGCCTAATCCTCAGGCGTGTCGGAGGGCGTGTCGGGGATCGTGTCGGGGATCGTGTCGGGAACCAGCTCCGGCGGGCGAGGGCTCCTGTGCTCTTTGCCCGCGGCCGCGCCCTTGACCCCTTCGCTCTCGGGAGCGGGGTAGCAGTACCGCAGGTCCTCGGGCTCGGGAGGCACGCACTCGCCGCGGATGCGGGAGAGCATTGTGGTCTCGAAGGTCTTGTCGTCCATGTTGAACGGCAGCCCGTCTTCGCCCCGAACATCAAGCGCCATGACCCTGACCGGCTTGAGCGTGCCGTCATCCCCGTGCAGTTCGAGGGTGTGGAGCGTTTCCGGCTCGTTGGCAAGAAGGTGGGAGACGACGTACTGGGAACCGTCCGGACGCCGCCACAGCTCGAAGGTGAGTCCGCAACCGGGCAGCGTGGGATTCTGGGCCGCGATGCCGGGAATAGACCAGTGCAGGCCGGCAAGGCCGGCGGTCTGGCCCATGCAGAGGTCGTGGCCCACGAAGATCACGAACCTGGCATCGCGCGCCCGCTTGTCCGGGAGCCTGCCGAAGAGGGCGTCGACCATGGCCTTGAGCATGCCGCTGGCGGATGCGCTGGAGACCACCTGCGAACGGTTGACGGGATTGCGGGCCGCCGTGCGCAGGCTCCAGAGCTTGGCCAGAAGATTCTTGTCGCCGGTCTTGGCGCCGGCAACGGAGAAGGAGCCCTGGTAGGCCTCCATCAGGAAGATGTCGGCAAGGCCTGCCGCCATGCCGAGGCCGCCGGAAAGGAAGGCGCCTGCGCCGCGGGGCATGACGGTCACGTTGGTGGCCATTTCGGAGACGCGGCAGTTGGGCAGGCTGTAGCGCTCGCAGAGGTTCTTGTTCAGGGGCGCAAGCAGGCTGTCCAGGACGTCGAGCTCTCCGGAGAGCGAATCGGTGAGCGCGTCGAGGCTCTTGTCGGGCAGGGACTGGATGATGTCCGAGGCCGTTTCCTGGGGCCTCAGGGGGCAGTAGCCGGCGCGCAGCGCATGGAAGAGCGGATCGGCGAGGCCTTCCGGCCTGGCCCAGTAGCCTTCATGGCAGCCCGGCAGCACGCCTTCGAGCACGGCGGAAGCGGTGTCCAGCGAGCGCGGCATGGCGTCCACGCGCATGTAGATGAGGCCGGGCTTGGGGCAGCCCTCCTGGGGAAAGAGGCCGTCGTCCCGCAGGGCCTGGCCCACGGCGCTCCAAAGGGCGCGGACGAGATCCTTGCCGCGCCGCGTCACCCGGCCGGCGCCCACGGGCCAGTCGGTCCAGGTGTGCGCCTTGTCGAGCCGCTGCAGGCGGATCTCGGATTCCGAGGGCGCGCGCACGCCCTCCTTGATGAGGACAACGGAGCGGATGAAGGTGTCGCTTTCCGCCGCCAGAGCCTCGCCGCAGGAAAGCGGGAGCGCCAGCAGGGCCAGCAGCCAGAGCAGGCAGGCCAGCCGCCGTGCCGCCGAGAGAGTTCTTGGAGTCGGCATCGCAGGCTACTTCACGCCCATCCAGCCTTCCAGGACATCGATAAGCTTGCGCGCCTGGTCATCGCTCGAGATGGTGAACTTGGACTGGTAGCGGTACTCGCCGTTCATCTTGCGGTAGCGTCGGATGCTGTACTTCTCGGGACCGTAGGCTTCGGCGTCGGCCTTCCATTCCTGGTAGCGGAAGACGATGGTGGTCCAGGCGCCGCGGCTGAGCACGGCCTTGTCCAGCTCCTTGACCAGCTTGACGCCGTTTTCCTCGTATTCAATGGTGAGATCGTCGATGTTCTCGTTCACAGTCTTCTCCCTTGCGCGCCTCGCCTGCCGTCAGCAGGGCCGGGCGGATGGCTTGGTGTAGCACAGCGCGGCGCAGCGGTAAACACGGGCGCAGCCCTGCGTCACCCTCTTCTGGCCGCAAAGAAGGATTCGAGGAGGCTTGCGCACTCCCCGGCAAGCACGCCGCCCATGTGCCAGGCCGCGCGTCCCGCCAGCAGCTGGTCGAGCACGTCGGCGCGCGAGCAGACGGCCCCCGCCAGCCTGTCTTCGCAGCCGTAGACCACGCCGGCAAGCCTGGCGTGCAGGATGGCGCCCGCGCACATGGTGCAGGGCTCGAGCGTGACGGCGAGCACGCAGCCGCCGAGGCGGCAGCGGCCAAGGCTGGCGCAGGCATCCCGGATGGCCATGATCTCGGCGTGGGCCGTGGGATCGCAGTCTGCGATCGGCGCGTTGCGCCCCCTGCCGACGATGCGGCCAAGGGGATCGGCGACAACGGCGCCGACAGGCACCTCTCCGGCCCCGCCGGCATGCCTGGCCTCCGCCAGCGCCTCGGCCATGAGCCCTTCCCAGGTCCAGCCCGGCGGGGGCGAAGGCACGGGGCCCTCCACGGGCAGGCAGGCAAAGCGCGCTTCAGGCTGTCGGGGCGTGTCCATGCGGGAAGGTTCTCCTTGTCGTCGGCCGCGGGCTGCAGGGGGCTCCCCCTTGTACGCCGATGCCCGGCCAAAGCCAAGGCCGCTTGCTTTTGGCGCCAGTGATGGCTATCACCGCAGGAAAGCCCTTTCCGGGCGGAAGCTCCCCCGGCTCGGCGGGCAGGAACCCTCGTTTTGCGAAGGAGAGGATGCGATGAAAGTACAGTTTCTTGGCGCAGCGCAGACCGTCACCGGTTCGTGCTACATGATTGAGGCCTGCGGCAAGCGCTTCTGCGTCGACTGCGGCATGCACCAGGGCAACAAGGCCATCGACGCCCGCAACCGCGACCCCGAACCCTACCGGGCCGCCAACGTCGACTTCGTCCTGCTCACCCACGCCCACATCGACCACTCCGGCCTCATCCCCCTGCTCGTCAAGGAGGGATTCAAGGGCGAAATCTACTGCACCCCCGCCACGGGCGAGCTCATCGGCATCATGCTGGAGGACAGCGCCCACATCCAGGAAATGGAAGCCCTGTTCGAGCAGCGCAAGTACGCCCGCCGCGGCCTGAAGAATCCGCCCCAGGCCCTCTACACCATCGAGGACGCCCAGGCCGTGCCCAAGCACCTGCGCCCCGTGGCTCTGCACATGAGCGTCGAGCCTGCGCCCGGCATCAAGGCCACCTTCTACGAGGCCGGCCACATCCTCGGCTCCGGCACCCTGCGCCTCGAGATCACCGAGGACGGCAAGACCACGAGCATCGTCTTCTCCGGCGACATCGGCCGGCCCAACACCCTCATCGTGCGCCCTGCCGAGACGCCCCCGCCCGCAGACTACGTCTTCATGGAGACCACCTACGGCGACCGCGACCACAAGGACGCCTCGACATCCCTCGACGAGCTGGCCAGCGCCATCGCCTACTCCTACGCCAAGGGCGGCAAGGTGATCATCCCGGCCTTCGCCGTGGAGCGCACCCAGGAGATGCTCTTCTGCCTGCACAGCCTGGCCTCCAAGGGCGCCCTGCCGGACGACATGCCCATCTACGTGGACAGCCCGCTGGCCATACGCGCCACGGAGATCTTCCGACGCCACAAGGAGCTCATGGACGACGCCGCCCAGCGCATGCTGGCGTCGGGCGAAGATCCCTTCGAGCTGCCCAACCTCCACTACACCCTGAGCAGGGAAGAGTCCGAAGCCATCAACGACGTCAAGAAGCCCGCCATTGTCATCTCCGCCTCGGGCATGTGCAACGCGGGCCGCATCAAGCACCATCTCAAGCACAACATCTGGCGTCCCGGCACCAGCCTCGTCTTCGTCGGCTTCCAGGCCGTGGGCACGCCCGGCCGCGCCATCGTCGACGGCGCCAAGAAGCTCACCCTCTTCGGCGAGGACATGGAGATCAAGGCCAAGATCTTCTGCATCAACAGCTTCTCGGCCCACGCCGGCCAGAGCCAGCTGCTCGACTGGCTCAAGCCCCTTGCGGCATCCAAGCCCAACGTCGTGCTGGTGCACGGCGAAGAGAAGGCCCAGCAGATCTTCGCCGGCCTGGTCAAGGAGCGCTTCGGCATCGAGCCCGTCATCCCCAGCTACCTTGAGGAGATGACCCTCAAGGGCGGCGCCGTGCAGGCCTTGGTCCAGCACGAGCCCGAAGCCCATCCGCGCATCGACTGGAACTTCCTCACCGGCGAAGTGGAGCGCAAGTGGGAGATGTTCAAGCAGCGCCTCGGCGACGGCAAGGACCGCCCCTGGGTGGACCAGACCAACCTCGAGGAGGCGCTGGCCAAGATGGACTACTACCTCACCCGCCTCATCTCCAAGCTCTAGGCCATGCGCATCATTGCCGGCGCGCTTAGGTCGCGCACGCTCAAGACCGTCGAAGGCGAAGGCTACCGCCCTGCCATGAGCAGGGTGCGCGAGTCGCTCTTCTCCATGCTCGACGCGCGGCTGCCCGCCTGGGAGGGCCTGCAGGTGCTCGACCTCTTCGCAGGCTCGGGCAGCCTCGCCTTCGAGGCCCTCTCCCGCGGAGCCGAACGGGCCTGGCTGGTGGAAAACTCGGCCAGGGCCCTGCGCTGCCTGGAAGACAACGTCGAGCGCCTCGGCCTTGCCGGCCGCGCCGTGCTCTGCCAGGACGACTGCCTCAAGCTCCTGCGCCGGGTGCGCGGCACGGGACGGAACATGGGCGGCCCCTTCGGCCTCGTCTTCTCCGACCCGCCCTACCGCAAGCGCCTGGCCCAGGGCTCGCTCGACGCCCTGTGCGCCTGCGGCTGGCTGCAGGACGGCGCCTTCGTGGTCCTCGAGATCGAAAAGGGCCTCGAGCTCGCCCTGCCGCAGGGGCTCGGCCTCTTCTCCGACAAGTGCTACGGCCAAACGCGCGTGCTGGCAGCCAGATGGGACGCCGGCCAGGCAGGAGCTGCGCCGCCAGACGGGACCGGCGGTCCGGCGGAAGGGGAGGAGGCCTAGCGCGCCATGGGAACGGCCCTTTATCCGGGATCCTTCGATCCGCCTACCAACGGCCACCTGAGCCTCATCCGCAGGGCCTGCCGGCTTTTCGACCGCATCATCGTGGCCGTGGCCGACAAGACGCCCAAGCCTGCGCGCTTCTCCCAGGAGGAGCGCTGCGCCATGCTGCGCGAAGCCCTGGCGGACAATCCCCAGGTCGAAGTCGCCCCCTTCTCGGGGCTCACCGTCGCCTACGCCCAGGAGCGGGGCGTCTCCGCCGTGCTCAGGGGCATGCGCGCCGTTTCGGACTTCGAGATGGAGTTCCAGCTCGCCCTCATGACCCGCCGCCTCAACCACCGCATCGAGACGGTCTTTCTCATGACCGACTACCAGTGGCTCTACATCAGCTCCACCATGGTCAAGGGCGCGGCAGCCCACGGCGCCAGCATCGAGGGCCTGGTGCCAGCGGGCGTTGCCCGCAGGCTGCAGGGAGCGGCCCCCGCGCCGGCAAGCCCTGTGCCCGCAGGCCCCGCACCGGCAGAAGAGGAAGGCAGGCTCCTGCCGGCAGAGCACCGTGCCCACGCCGTCGTCTATCCCGGCACCTTCGATCCCGTCACCAACGGCCACGTCTCCATCATCCGCAGGGCCCTGCGCTTCTTCGACAGGGTCGTGGTGGCGGTGGCGGAAAACGCCGGCAAGAACCCGCTCTTCTCGCTCGAGGAGCGCGTTGCCTTTGTCAGGGACGCCACGGCGCACCTGAAGCGCGTGGATGTCATCCCCTACTGCGGGCTCACCGTCCAGTTTGCGACCGCCCACGGCGCCTGCGCCATGCTGCGGGGCCTGCGCGCCACGGGCGACTTCGAGTACGAATTCCAGCTCGCCCTCATGAACCGCCGCCTCCAGGCAGACCTGCAGACCGTCTTCCTCATGACCGACTACCGCTGGCTCTTCGTGAGTTCGAGCATCGTCAAGGCCGCGGCCTCCCACGGCGGCGACATCGCCGGCCTCGTGCCCGAGCTTGTGCGCGCGCGGCTGGAGGAGCTCTACCGGACGGGCGGCATGAACCAGAGCACGCCCTGCCTCGGCGCGCCCCAGTCAGGCTACGGCAGAAAGCCTGGCGGCGGAAGCTAGCATGGGAGCCGGACTTCCCGCCGTGCTCTGCCTTGCCGGCCCCACCGGCGCCGGCAAGACGGCCCTCGCCCTCAGGCTGGCGCAGGAGATCGGCTGCGAGGTGGTCAACGCCGACTCGCGCCAGGTCTACCGCGACTTTCCCCTCGTCACGGCCCAGCCCTCGCCGGAGGAGCGCGCCGTCTGCCCGCACCATCTCTACGGCTTTCTCGCAACGCAGGAGACGGTGGACTCGGCTGCCTGGGCCAGGCTTGCCCTGGAGCGGATTCAGGACATCAGGGCAAGGGGGCTTGCGCCCCTGCTCGTGGGCGGCACCGGCTTCTACTTCCAGACCCTCCTGCGGGGCATAGCCGACATCCCGCAGGTGCCGGCCGACATCCACCAGGCCGTGCTCGCGCGCATGGACGCCTCGGGGCCCGAGACGCTGCACCGGGAGCTTGCCAGGGCCGATCCCGCCTACGCGGCCCGCATCCATCCCCGCGACCGCCAGCGCACGGCCCGCGCCCTGGAAGTGCTCGAAGCAACGGGCAGGCCCTTCTCCTGGTGGCACGCCAACGCCGAAGCGGCCCCCCTCTGCCGAGGCCCCCTGCTCGTGGCGCAGACGCGACTTGACGAACTCGAGCCAAGGCTCATGGCCCGCATCGAAGCCATGATCGCCGCCGGCGCCCTGGAGGAGGGAAAGGCTGCCATGGCGGCCTGCGGAGACGAGCAGGCGCCAGGCTGGACGGGGATAGGCTGTCGCGAAGTCTATGCCTACCTCAAGGGACGGATGGGGCTTGCCGAAATGAAGGAGCTGTGGTTCCGCAGGACGCGCCAGTACGCCAAGCGCCAGATCACCTGGTTCAGGGGTCGCGCCGAGAGCGTGTGGATAGATCTGGCGCGGCCGGACGAGACCCTGGCTCTGGCACGGCGGATGCTGGAAAAGCTTGCCTGAGTTCCGCCAAAAGCAGGCAGGAAAGGAGCCCGCCCCCTGTCCATGGGCCACTCGGTCTGTCCCGCCAGGCGCTGCTCAATGCCTGCGAAACAAGCGCTGGCCTATCGTAATTATGCAGATCCATGGCGACTCTGCCCCTTCCCTCGAACCGAATCCAGCTGCGCATGACTTCATGGACGGGGGAAAAGCCGATGCTTCCATGGTCATTTCGGGACAACCTAAGCCCATGGACACCCCGCCCGCGCCGGAGGCGGGTCCTCAGCGCACCATGACAACGCCCTTGGATTGTGCTAGCTTCGGGAAATAGCCGGACGCCGGACGGAGGGAGAGGGATCGTGATTCTTTTCCCTTACGGCTTGACGCGTCCGGAAGGGTTGTCTAACCTAAAAAAAGTAGTATGCATCCCGCCCTCTGTTCGGGGCTGGAGACTGTCCGTCGCATGGGGTAACGGCCGGTCAAAGTGGGACTGATCAGCATACAAAAGGATGTTCACATGAGGAACGGTAAGGCACTGCTCAAGCAGACGGCGATGGCTGCGGCGTGTACTTTCTGTCTGATCATCTGGGGCGCAGGGCCCGGGCAGGCTTCCGAACTGGAAGCGACGGACAGTGGTGCACCTTCAGCCAAGGTTATGTTCCCGGTATCCGCGAAAGCGACCGCTCCGGTCGCGAGCATGAAACCGGTGCTCTTCAACCATCTTATTCACGAAAAGGCAGTCGAGAAATGCGAGACATGCCACCACACCGGCGATCCGGCCGCGTGTAGCGACTGCCATTCCGCCGAGGGAAAGGAAGAAGGCAAGTTCATCACCCTCGAAAAAGCCATGCACGCCAAGAACATTGCCGTGCGTGAAGACGGCAAGACGCCCACCAGCTGCGTGAGCTGCCACGAGCAGCAGACCGCCAAGCGCGAGTGCGCCGGCTGCCACAGCACCATCACCCCGTCCTACGACGCGGCCTGGTGCTCCACCTGCCACAATGTCAACGTGACGCCTCAGCAGATGGCCGACGGCACCACCGGCAGGCTCTCCGAAGCCGCCAACCTCGCTGTCGCAACGAAGACCGTGCATGAAACCAAGCGCGCGGCCGCGCCTGCCACGCTTGGACCGGCCAAGGCCGTCATCGGCGCCATCGCGAACGAATACGAACCCTGCGTGTTCAACCACAAGCGCCACATGGCCTCCCTGATGGAGAACATCAAGGACAGCAAGCTGGCCGCCGCCTTCCACACCCAGCCGGAAACGCTGTGCGCCACCTGCCACCACCACAGCCCCCTGTCCCTGACTCCGCCCAAGTGCGTGAGCTGCCATCCGGTTGCCATCGACCGCATGCAGCCTGAGCGTCCTCAGCTGAAGGCCGCCTACCACCTGCAGTGCATGGGCTGCCACAAGGGCATGGACGTCAAGCGCCCGGTGAACACCAGCTGCGCCTCCTGCCACAAGGCGAAGGCCCCCGCCGCTGCTGAAGCTCCGGCGCAAGCGGCTGAAAAGTAAGGGAGAGCAATATGAATCGCAGAAAATTCCTGACCTTCATGGGAACGGCTGGCGTAGTCTCTGCTCTCGGCACCGCCAAGGTTGCGAAAGCTGGCGTTGAGACCTTCCCCTACTACGACAACGGCTACGGCGTTCTGCACGACATGACCCGCTGCATCGGCTGCCGCAAGTGCGAAGAAGGATGCAACAGGGTCAACAAGCTGCCCGCGCCCGAGAAGCCCTTCTCCGACATGTCCGTCCTCGACAAGCGCCGCCGCACCACCCCCACGGCGTGGACTGTCGTCAACAAGTGGGACATGGGCGAAGGCAAGTTCGCCTTCCGCAAGCAGCAGTGCTTCCACTGCAACGATCCGGCGTGCGCCAGCGCCTGCTTCACCAAATGCTACCAGAAGCAGCCCAACGGCGCCGTCATCTACGACGGCAGCCAGTGCGTCGGCTGCCGCTACTGCATGGTCGCCTGCCCCTTCTACGTGCCCTCCTTCGAGTACGGCGAGCCCTTCGACCCGGTCATCAAGAAATGCACCTTCTGCTTTGACCGCCTCAAGGAAGGCAAGCTGCCCGGCTGCGTCGAGTCCTGCACCATGGACGCCCTGACCTTCGGCCGCCGCAAGGATCTCATCAAGATCGCCCGCAAGCGCATCGAAGCCGATCCCGAGAAGTACCTCGACTACGTCTACGGCGAGCACGACGCCGGCGGCACCGCCTGGATGGTGCTCATGCCGAAGCCGAAAGACCTGCCGCAGTGCTCCACCGGCAACGCCGCCGAGGCCAAGGACGCCGCCAAGCGCGCGGGCCTCGACACCACGCTGGGCAACCAGCCCATGGCCGAGTACACCTACGGCGCTCTGGGCGCCGTGCCCATGATCATCGCCTTCTGGCCCGTCCTCTTCGGCGGCGCCTACGGCATGACCAAGCGCCGCGAAGCCATCGCCAAGGCCAACCTGGCCAAGGCCACGGCCGAAGAGAAGCAGAAGGTCATGGACGCCGTCGTCAAGGTCATCGAGAAAGAACAAGGCGCGGAAGCCGCTGAAAAGGCCCGCCAGCAGATGAACGAAGCGCTGGCCGAAGCAGACGCTCCCAAGACCGACGGGGAGGCCAACTAATGTCACATCAAGTCACGATCCCGACTAAAGATCATCTCTTCAATATGAAGGAGTTCTTTAAGTTCACGCCTGGAAACATCATCAACTACACCCTGCTGGCCATCGGCCTGGTCGTTACCTGGGTCCGCTTCACGCAGGGCATAGGCGCTGTTTCCAACCTCGACGACTACCAGCCCTGGGGCATGTGGATCGGCTTCGACCTGCTCTGCGGCGTGTGTCTGGCCGCCGGCGGCTACTTCACCACCGTCGCCTGCTACGTCATGGGCATGAAGCAGTACCACTCCGCGGCCCGTCCGGCCGTGCTGACCGCCTTCCTCGGCTATGCCTTCGTCGTCGTGGCCCTGCTCTACGACCTGGGCCATCCGCTCCGCCTGCCCTACATGTTCTTCTTCCCGGGCACCACGTCCGTGCTCTTCGAAGTCGGCCTGTGCGTGGCGACCTACCTCACCGTCCTGTTCGTCGAGTGGTCCATCTGCCCCTGCGAATGGCTCGGCAAGAAGTGGCCCGTCCTGCTCAAGTGGCGCCACTGGGTCGAGAAGTGCGGCATCCTGCTCACCATCATGGGCGTCTGCCTCTCCACCCTGCACCAGTCTTCCCTGGGCTCCCTCTTCCTGATCTGCCCCGGCAAGCTGCATCCGCTGTGGTACTCGCCCTTCCTGCCCATGTTCTTCTTCGTCACGTCCATGATCGCCGGCTCTTCCATGGTGGTCTTCGAAGGCATGCTGGCCCACAAGGCGAGAAGCACGCATGCCATGATGGACGAGAAGCACCTCACCAACTCCGACAACGTGACGCTCTCCTTCTCCAAGGCCGCGTCCTTCATTCTCTTCTCCTACTTCTGCCTGCGCGTCATCGACATGCTCTCGCACGGCAACTTCCACTACCTCTTCTCCGGCTACGGCCTGTGGTGGCTCATTGAGATGGGCTTCTTCGTGCTGACCCCCTGCCTGCTCTACGCCAAGGGTTCCCGCGAAGAGAACGTTGGGCTCTGCCAGTTCGCCTCCTGCATTGCTGTTGCGGGCATCATCGTGAACCGCTTCACCATCTGCATGATCGCGTTCAACTACGACCTGCCCTCCAGCGACCGCTACTTCCCCAGCCTGCCTGAAATCATGGTCTCCGTGTTCGTCGTCACCATGATCGTCACCTGCTACAGGTTCATCGTGTACCATATGCCGGTCCTCTACGAACATCCCGATTTCCAGGAAGAGGAAGACTAATCTTCCCCAGGAGGAAACATTATGGAATTCGATACCTTTTACCAGTACTTCATCTACTCGAAAAACTGGGCCTACCTCCTGATGTTCATCACCCTTCCGGCGTTTGTGGTCTTCTGGAACACCATCCTCTATCCCACCAAGGATGAGGAAGTGCTGAAGCTCATCGGCTGCTGCAAGGAGAAGATCGGCTCCGCCACGGCCAAGGCCGCCGAGAAGATGCATGACATCAAGGCCAGGAAGAACAAGTAGCCCCGCAGACTGACAAAGTCCGCAAAGCAACGTATACAAAGCAGGACGGAGGACAATACCTCCGTCCTGTTTTCATGTTTCCCACCAGTCCCACAGAGAGGAGCGAACCGCATGTGTCTGGCCGTCCCAACCCAGGTCGTTGAAATTCTTCCGAACACCATGGTCAAAGTGAAGGTGGGCAACTCCTCCACCCTGCTTACCTGCTCCGCCATGCTCCTGCCCGAGCCACCGAAGATAGGCGACTACCTCATCGTGCATGCGGGCTTCGCCATGAACAAGCTCTCGCCGGCCGATGCCGAGGCGAGCCTCCAGGCACTCAGGGAACTGGCCGATGCCATGGTGGAGAGCGGCGAGATGGCCCAGCTTGAGGCTGAGCAGGCTGGAGGATAGCCGGACTCCGGCCCCCTTATCCGCACCGCCGCAAACATTCTTGACTTTGGGTCGCAAACTGCTCTAACTGATTGGTTCGACCAAATTTTTCCCGGGGAAAAGACACCATGAGCGACTACAAGAAAACTCTCAATCTTCCGAATACGAAGTTTCCGATGAAGGCGAACCTCGTCCAGCAGGAGCCGAAGACCCTCAAGCGCTGGGAAGAGACCGGCGCCTACCAGGCCATGCTCGACGCGCCCTGCCCCCAGGGCGAATTCACGCTGCACGACGGCCCGCCCTACGCCAACGGCCATATCCACATGGGCCATGCGCTCAACAAGATCCTCAAGGACATCATCGTGAAGTCCCGCAGCATGCAGGGCTACCGCTGCCGCTACGTCCCCGGCTGGGACTGCCACGGCCTGCCCATCGAGCACAAGGTCGAGGAGGATCTGAAGGGCAAGAAGAAGACCCTGCCCGCCCACGTGGTGCGCAAGATCTGCCGCGACTACGCGGCCAAGTGGATCGACGTCCAGCGCAAGGAGTTCAAGCGCCTGGGCGTGTTCGGCGACTGGGAGCACCCCTACATGAGCATGGTGCCGGCATTCGAGGCCGCCACTTCCCGGGAGCTCGCCAATTTCGTGGAGAAGGGCTCCGTAATCCGCGCCAAGAAGCCCATCTACTGGTGCGGCCACTGCCACACCGCCCTCGCCGAGGCGGAGACAGAGTACAAGGACGTCGCCTCCCCCTCCATCTTCGTGCGCTTCAGGCTGCCCGACGAAGGCGTCCGCAAGGCCTTCCCGGCTGCGGATCCCTCGCGCTGCTTCATCGTGATCTGGACCACCACGCCCTGGACCATTCCGAGCAACATGGGCGTGTGCCTCAACCCCGAGTTCACCTACGCCCTGGTCGAGGTGAAGGGCGAGCAGTACATTCTCGCCAAGGAGCTTGTGGAAGGCTGCGCGAAGCAGTTCGGCTGGAAGGACTGGAAGCTTGCCGGCGAGGCGCAGGGCTGCGCCCTTGAGGGACTGGAAGCCCGCCATCCGCTGGCCGAGGCCGACCCCTGGTTCGACCGCCCCTCCAAAGTGGTGCTTGGCGGCCACGTCACCCTCGATGCCGGCACAGGCTGCGTCCACACCGCGCCCGGCCACGGCCAGGAGGACTATGAAGTCGGCCTCAAGTACGGCCTCGAGGTCATGTCGCCCCTGGACGACGCAGCCTGCTTCCTGCCTGCCGTGCCCTTCTTCGCCGGCATGAACGTCTTTGATGCCAATCCGCACGTCGTGGAGAAGCTCAAGGAGACCGGCGCCCTCGTGGCCCTGGCCAAGATCGAGCACTCCTATCCCCACTGCTGGCGCTGCAAGCAGCCGCTCATCTTCCGCGCCACCACCCAGTGGTTCATCAGCATGGAGCGCAATGATCTGCGCAAAAAGGCGCTCGACGCCATTGATCGCAAGGTGCAGTGGATTCCCGCCTGGGGACGCGACCGCATCTACAACATGATCGAGACCCGTCCCGACTGGTGCATCTCCCGTCAGCGCCAGTGGGGCGTTCCCATCCTCGCCCTCATCTGCGAGGACTGCGGCGAAGCCTGGAACGATCCGGCCTGGATGAAGGAGATCAGCGAGCGCTTCGCCAAGCATCCGACGGGCTGCGACTACTGGTTCGAGACCGGACTCGAGGACATCGTTCCCAAAGGACTCACGTGCCCCCACTGCGGCGGCTCCCACTGGAAAAAGGAAACCGACATCCTCGACGTGTGGTTCGACTCCGGCACCACCTGGTCCGCCGTGCTGGAAAGCCGTCCCGAACTCTCCTTCCCCGCCGACCTCTACCTCGAGGGCTCGGACCAGCACCGCGGCTGGTTCCACTCCTCCCTGCTCTGCGCCGTCGGCACGAGGGGCGTTCCGCCCTACCGCCAAGTGCTCACCCACGGCTACGTGGTGGACGGCAAGGGCTTCAAGATGTCCAAGTCCGTGGGCAACGTCATCGCGCCCCAGGAGATGATCGACAAGTACGGCGCCGATCTTGTCCGCCTCTGGGCCTCCAGCGTCGAGTACCGCGACGACGTGCGGCTCTCCGACGACATCGTCGCCCGCCTGGTGGACGCCTACCGCCGCATCCGCAACACCTGCCGCTACATTCTCGGCGCCATCGCGGACCTGACGCCCGAAAAGCTCCTGCCCGTGGACGAGCTCCTGCCGCTGGACCGCTTCGCCGTGAGCACGGCAGCCGAAGTCTGGCAGGAGGTGCAGGACTCCTACGCGAGCTACGACTTCCACAAGGTCTTCCACACCCTGCACGAATACTGCGTCACCGACCTCTCGGTGCTGTGCATAGACGTGCTCAAGGACCGCCTCTACTGCTCCGCCAAGGACACGAAGGAATACGCCTCCGCCGTGACCGCCCTCTGGCACGTCATCGAGCTGCTGGTCCGCGAGCTGGCGCCCATCCTCTCCTTCACGGCAGAGGAAATCTTCGGCTACCTGCCCGGGGCCATGAAGGGCGCAGAGACCACGGTCTTCGCCCTGCGTCCCGTTGACTGCGCGGCCTGGATTCTGCCCCAGGAGCCCAGAGACGACTGGAAGACCCTCCAGGGCATCAGAGGCGCCGTCACGAGGGCCATCGAGCCTCTGCGCCGCGAGGGCACCGTCGGCCACGCCCTGGACACCGCCGTCACGATCTACCTCGACGACGCGCGCATGGCTGCCGTGGACCGTCTCGGCGCTGACATGCGCGAGTACTGCATCGTCTCCCAGCTCAAGCTGGCGCCCCTGTCCGGGAAGCCTGCCGATCTGGCCACAGATGCCGAACTCGAGGGCGTTGCCGTGGCCGTTGCCAAGGCCGAAGGCGAGAAGTGCCCGCGCTGCTGGATCTACTCCACGGAAATTGGCGCCGACCCCGCCCATCCCGAGGTCTGCCCGCGCTGCGGACGCATGCTTGCCAAGCTCGGCGAATAGGGGATCGCATGTCGCGCTGGGGAATCTTCCTGCCTGTTGCGGCGCTGGTCTGCGCCATCGATCAGGCCTCCAAGTGGTGGATCGTGAAGCATATGACGCTCGAGAGCGTCATCACGGTCGTGCCCGGCTTCTTCGACATCGTCAGCGTCCGCAACAGGGGCGCGGCCTTCGGCTTCCTCAACCGCTCCGACATCGACTGGCAATTCTGGCTCTTTCTGGGCGCCACGCTGGCAGCGGCCGCCTGCATCGTCTCGCTGGTGCACAAGAGCGGGAAAGCGCCCCTGCTCTGGACGGGGCTTGCCATGATCCTGGGCGGTGCCATCGGCAACCTCATCGACAGGCTACGCTGGCGGGAAGTGGTCGATTTTCTCGACTTCTACATTGGCCAGAGCCACTGGCCGGCCTTCAACGTGGCCGACATAGGCATCTGCGTCGGCACCGGACTCACGGCCATAGCCATGCTCCTCGGCCAGGACAGGCCCGCCGGAGCAGAGTCTGGCGCCAAACACCCACACAAGGAGCTTAAGCCGTGACGTTTCAATGGTGGCACATCGGCGTGGCCATCCTGCCCACGCTGCCCAACCTCTGGAGCATCTGGCACATCTGGTGCCACGACTTCAACGGCGACATGCCGAAAAAGTCCCTGTGGCTCGTCCTGCCCGTCTTCCTGCCCGTGCTGGGAGGCCTCATCTACATCTTCGCCGGCAGGAAGCACGCCGGCCGCATCCTGCCCAAGGCCGCCCGCTAGAAGCGGCCTGCGACTATCCTCGGGGGAATCAATGAAGGCAAAACACATTCTGCCGCTGGCCTGCGCAGCCATGCTTGCGCTGCCGGGCTGCGCTCCGAAACAAGACCAGCTCGAAGCCCAGCTTCAGCAGCACGATGCCCAGCTGCGCCGCATGCAGCCCGCCCAGGCCGATGCGCTCAACGAAGTGCAGGCCATGCGCCAGGAACTCAACGAGATCAAGGGACAGCTCGTCGATATCCGCAATGCCGGCGGCGCGGCCGCCATGGTCGACAAGCTCAACCGCCACGAGCAGGCCCTGCACCAGATTGAGAGCAGCATGGCCATGAACTTCAACCTCGGCGCGCCCATAGCAGCCGGCGCGGCCGGCGGCGCCGGCGCAGGAGCTGCCGTGGGAGCTGCCTCAGCCGGAACCGCCGTTCCCGCTCCGACGCCCGCCGCCGTTCCCGCAGCCTACGGCCAGGCCCAGCCCCAGCCCGTCAGCCTGACGCAGGCCTCGGCCCGCGAAGCCCAGGGAGCCATGCCCGGCCAGCCCGTCCAGGCGGCCGTGCCCCAGCAGACCAACCAGGTGCCCACCGGCGAAACATGGGGCCGGGAAACGCCCAAGCCCGAGGCCCCCAAGGCCCAGAAGGACATGACCATAGCCCTCTACGATGCCGGCGTGAACTCCTTCAACGCCCGCAACTACAGCGAGGCTCAGCGCTCCTTCTCCGACTACATGAAGAACTTCAGCTCTTCGCCCAAGGCTCCGGCTGCCCAGTACTACCTTGCCGAGTGCTACTTCCAGAAGAACCAGTTCTCCGATGCCGCGCTGGCCTACGACACGGTCATCACCAAGTATTCGAACTCCGCCAAGGCCCCTGCAGCCTATCTCAAGCAGGGCATCTGCTTCTCCAAGATGGGCCAGGGCAAAGCTGCCCAGGCCCGCATGCAGGAGCTTATCCGCAAGTACCCCTCGAGCCCCGAGGCGGCGCGCGCCAGGAGCTTCCTCAAGACCAACAGCTAGCCCAGCCGTCCCGCCAGGCATAGTCTTTCAAGCCCCTCTGCCGGAGTTGTCCGCCAGGGGGGCTTTTCGCAACTGCCCCGCACGGCTGGCAAAGCCAGACGCCTGCGCTGACGCCGGCATGCTTCGGAATTGTCCCAGCTCCGCTTCCAGGCGCCCCCCCCTGCCAAGGAGCGCACCACGCCAATCTGCGCCGTCAATGCATCTGCGCCGGTCAACGCCAGCCCCCGCACAAAGCGCCATGCCGCACCATCCTCCGGCCCCGCCTTTTATGGTGAGAATACCATAACAAGCGGAATCCCAGAAGCGCGAAGCACCTGGCTGGAACGGCGCTCCTCGCGAAGGCGAAGGAGATGGGCGTGGAGCCTGAACAGGACAGCAGGAGGGCCGGACGCAGCTACTACAGGTTCGAG
>ODAI012983021.1_pt1 | contig 17731 bp, 14 predicted proteins | sample 1539321 | NCBI WGS metagenome assembly ODAI01 (sample SAMN02144231, study PRJEB22623) | gut metagenome | biome: sheep rumen | host: Ovis aries | place: New Zealand | reverse complement strand
GCCGGACTCCGCTCTTGCATTTGCCGGGCGCATCATGTATAATCTCGGTTGCGAAAGATCGTACAGATGCGGGACGATTTTACCTCGGCAGATAAACCTTTGGGTCTGTCATTGCGAGCCAGCACCCCAGGTTGGCCTCTCTTGCCGCAAGGGAGAGCTCTGTCATTGCGAGCCAGTGCGCACACTGGTGTGGCAATCCGTTTTCTCCGCCCTTTCAAAATCAAGAAAAACTCCTGCAAGTTCGTCTCGTCGTTATCTCCCGCCAGGGAGTTACCATACATGGAGGGAACCCGAAGCGGGGACGTTTGCGAGCGCCGCCAGTGACGGAAGAAGCGAGCAAAAAGGAGTGGCAGCGGCCGAAATCTTGCGAGCCTCGGCGAGCAAAAGAGTTCGGGCACCGCAACAGGACATAACGGGGCGGTCTTGAAAACTGAGACAAGTTCATATTGTTGCGGATCTCTCAATCGAGAGTTCACATACACGGAGGGTTACCGAAGCGGTCATAACGGGGCGGTCTTGAAAACCGTTAGGGCGAAAGTCCACGCGGGTTCGAATCCTGCACCCTCCGCCATTATCCCTGAAATCCTTGTGATTTCAGGGATTTTTATTTTTTGTGCCACAAAATGTGCCACAATTTTCGAGCCTTTTTCCCGGCATTTTTTTTCTTCACGGCTTGTTTCCGCTTGAAGATAATGGTACTATAGATATAGATTGCTCGGAAAATATAAGCCGTGAAAGGAAGGATAAAGATGGCGCAGTTAACTTCTATTTCAAAATCGGAATACTGTTCTGGCGTCCAATGCCCCAAAATGCTTTGGCTGAAAAAACATAAGCCAGAGCTTTTTGACAATTCCATTCTGAACCAAGCAATTCTTGAAACTGGTAGCGCAGTTGGGGACCTTGCTATTGGCCTGTTTGGACCTTTCGCTGAGGTGAAGTTCGGTGATCTAGGGGAAATGATCCGCGAAACTGAGAGGCTGATTGCCGCTGGGGAGAGCATTATCGCTGAAGCTTCTTTCTCCTGTGATGGCCTTTTCTGCAGTGTGGATATCCTGAAAAACCTTGGTGATAAGAAAGTCGAACTCTATGAGGTGAAGAGTTCAACTTCTGTCAGCGATTTTTATTTACAGGATGTTGCTTACCAAGTATATGTGCTCGAAAAATGTGGCTTCTCTGTTCAGAAAGCAAACATAGTTCATATCAACAACAAGTATATTCGCGGTAAAGAACTTGAGATCGACAAGTTGTTTGTTATCAAGAATCTGACTGATATTGTTCGTGAGATGCAGCCAGGGGTGAAGGAAAGAATCGCAGGGCTGAAAGCATGTATTTCAAATCCTGAAGAGCCTGCTTTTAGGCTTGGAAAGTACTGCTTCAATCCATATGATTGTGGCTTTTGGAAGTATTGCTCGAAGGATCTTCCTTCTCCCAATATCTTTGATGTATCTGGTATGCAATCAAGGACCCAGTTTAAATACTATAATCAGGGGATTATCTCCTTTGAGGATTTGCTGAAAAAGGCTAATCTGAATTCTGGTCAGAAACTGCAAGTCCATCATGCTCTTGCCGACCTTGCTGACCACATCGAAAAAGACAAGGTTCGGGCTTTTCTTGATACATTATCGTATCCCCTCTATTTCTTGGACTTTGAATCCTTCCAACCAGCAATCCCTCTTTATGAGAATTCATGGCCTTTTGAACAAGTCACCTTCCAGTATTCTCTTCATTACTATGAAGAGAAGGGCGGCGAATTAAAGCATAAAGAGTTTCTCGCTATGCCTGGCAAAGACCCAAGAAGAGAGCTTGCAGAGAAGCTGTGCGAAGATATTCCCCTTGATGTGTGTACCCTTGCCTACAACATGTCGTTTGAGAAGACTAGGATTAAGGAACTCTCGAAGATCTATCCTGATTTAGCTGATCACCTGATGAATATCCATGACAACATCTGTGATTTGATGGTCCCATTCCAGAAAAAGCAGTATTATACAAAAGCTATGCAGGGATCCTTTTCTATCAAATATGTTCTTCCTGCACTTTTCCCGAATGAACCGACTTTGGATTATCATAATCTCGAGGAAGTTCATAATGGCTCAGAGGCGTCTGCAACGTTTGCAGCTATGGAGAAGATGAGTCCTGAGGAATTAGCGGCTTCTAGAGCAAACCTTTTGAAGTACTGTGAGCTAGATACATATGCTATGGTTAAGGTCCTTGAAAAGCTACAGGAAGTAACTGAGTAAACAGGAGAACGAGGTGAGAATATGGCGAACCCAAAGAAGCAAGAAGAACTAAGAATTATCACAAATACTCTGAAAGAGCAGGGTAAAATGTTCTTTCTGGAAGGAGCCACAGAAGAACAAGTAAATACATTTGAGAAAGACCATGATATTACGTTTCCTGAGTGCTTTAAGGAATGGCTTCTCTTCTCTGATGGAGGTGAGTGTTTCCTTCCCGCAGGAGTTCAGTTCTATGGTGTATCACACAAGCCATTGATTAATGTGGGTAATGCCGATAGACCTGATAACCGATTCATTGTTATCGGATCCATGTCTTTTGGCGATCCTATCCTATGTGAAAAAGGCTCCGAGAGAATCTCTATTTATAATCATGAAGCAGGGGTTATTGAAGATGATGAGACTTTCTCAGACTTTTTTGAATTCTTGAAATCATTATACGAACTGTTGGAAATCGGAGGGTGATGTTGTGTCTAGAGCCTCCGAAAGAAACAAAGCTGTAGCCACTAAGTGGATTATTGAGCAACAGTTAGTCAGAGAAGGAAAAGGAACACGAGATTGGACAGTAGATCAGCAAAGGGATATCTTAGAAAGAGGAAAAGCCTACGATGATGATGGAGTTGCCTTTGAAGGTCAACATATGAAATCTGTTGCGGCTTTTCCTGAATACGCAGGGGATCCAGACAATATCCAATTACTATCTAAGGGTGAACATTTGGAAGCACATGGAGGGAACTGGCAGAATCCAACAAACTGGTTCTATAATCCAGAGACAAAGCTAAGGATAGAATTCGGCGATGGACCACCTATTCCTTGTGAAATCATAACAATTAGTAACCCATATTCCAAGGTATCTGCTTTGTCGCCAGAAGATGTTCCAGATCAGCAGGCTGATCAAATAGAAAAACCAGATATTAGTTCAACGCCAGAAGAGAGTTGCGATCCTAGTCCATCTATAAGTGCTCCCCAAAAACTGAAAAACGATACGCCACAACCATCGGCAGTAAGACCATCAAAAAAGATCTTTTCAATAAAGGCTTTTAGGGAGCGCTTCCAAGGAAAAGTCACAGATATCGGTTCTGGTATAATGGCTTTTGTTAATGAGCACCCTGCTATTATGAAAACAATTAGAATAGTTTCGGCAGGCGTCGCAATAGGAGTAGCTGCTGCTGAGATTCACAAGGATTCTAGTTCAGGTTCGGGCCATTCGGGTAGTGGAACAAATGATTATACCAGCAGTTCTAGTTATACCAGCAGTTCCAGTGAAAAAGACTCCTCAAAGAATGATAGTGATTCCTTAGAGAATGATAGTGATTCCTTAGAGAATGATAGTGATTATTCTTCCGAAACAGACTCTTCAAGTGAGCGTTCTTCTCCGCGTGAACATGAAGTAAAGGGACATCCTCAGAAATACCATACAAAAGATGGTGATAAAATTATTATCAAAGAGCCATACCGTCGAGGCGGAAATAAAGAATAAGAAGAGAACAATATACGAACAAAGAGAGTATATAAATACGAAGGAAGACCAAAAGGATAAAAGAAAGACCCTTTTTCAAGAAAAAACTGTTCGTATTCCTATCAAAAAACGAACAAGAATTAGTAACTAGGCTGCAAGTAGCATTTGTGCTTCTTGCAGCCTAGTTACTGATTCTTGTTCTGCACTCAATTCTGAGAAGCCTGCTCAATTGAAAGTGTATTTTCAATTGAGGAGACTGCCCACATGATTTCGGACACAGAACCTTAAGGAATCTGAGCGTCCTGTTTTCTTCTTATCACGTTTTCTTGATGAACGAAAGAAAAAGCGGTTTTCCTTTCCAAGCTTTTATGATATATTTGTATAAATACGAGGAATAAGATCAGATCAACGCAGGGGCAGGGAGACAGAATCATGAAAATCTTTGATAATGTATCCGAAATCGTCCGTGACGATATGGCTCAGACCATTCAAGCAGGCAGCAAGGTATCCATCGCCGCTGCTTGTTTTTCCATGTATGCGTACAATGAACTGAAGACGCAGCTGGAGTCTGTGGACGATTTCCGTTTCATTTTCACCTCGCCTACCTTCATTGCGGAGAAAGCGCAAAAGCAGAAGCGCGAATTCTATATCCCGCGTCTGACCCGCGAGCAGAGCCTGTATGGCACGGAGTTTGAGATCAAGCTCCGCAATGAGATGACGCAAAAGGCCATCGCCAGGGAATGCGCAGATTGGATCCGTCGGAAAGCGCACTTCAAATCCAACACTACTGGCGAAAACATGAGCGGGTTTATGACTGTGGACACACCTGCCGATCAAGTCGCTTACATGCCGCTGAACGGCTTTTCCACGGTCGATATCGGCTGTGAGCGAGGCAACAACAGTTATAACATGGTCAACCGCTTTGAAGCCCCCTTCTCCACACAGTATATGCAGTTGTTCGAGTCCCTTTGGAGGGATCGGGAAAAACTCCAGGATGTGACGGAGACGGTGATCGAAAACATCGCGACTGCCTATGCCGAAAACTCTCCTGAGCTGATCTATTTCATTACGCTGTATAACGTTTTCAACGAATTCCTGGAGGACATTTCGGAGGATGTTCTTCCCAATGAGGCGACGGGCTTCAAGCAGAGCAAAATCTGGAGCCTGCTGTATGACTTCCAGCGGGACGCTGTACTTGCCATCATCAACAAGCTGGAAAAATACAACGGCTGCATCCTGGCTGACAGCGTGGGCCTTGGCAAGACGTTCACGGCACTCGCGGTGATCAAGTACTATGAAAACCGCAATAAGTCCGTGCTGGTCCTCTGCCCCAAAAAGCTGGCAGGGAACTGGAACACCTATAAGGACAACTACACCAACAACCCCATCGCCAGCGACCGCCTGCGCTACGACGTGCTGTTCCATACCGACCTTTCCCGTACCCACGGCAGTTCCAACGGCCTGGACCTGGACCGTCTGAACTGGGGCAACTATGACCTGGTCGTCATCGATGAAAGCCACAACTTCCGCAACGGCGGGGAGGTCTCAGGCGAGGACCAGAAGCAAAACCGTTATCTGCAGCTGCTGAACAAGGTCGTTCGTGCGGGAGTGAAAACCAAGGTCCTGATGCTCTCTGCAACGCCTGTGAACAACCGCTTTACCGACTTGCGCAATCAGCTCGCCCTGGCTTATGAGGGCGATACAGGACTGATCGACAGCAAGCTCTCCACAACAAAATCCATTGATGAAATCTTCCGCCAGGCGCAAAAGTCCTTCAACGCCTGGAGCAAGCTGAAAGTCGAGCAGCGCACGACGGACAATCTGCTTCGCACGCTGGATTTTGACTTCTTTGAAGTGCTTGACAGCGTCACAATTGCGCGCTCCCGCAAGCATATTGAGAAGTTTTATAACACTGCGGAAATCGGCAAGTTCCCAGAGCGCAGGAAGCCCATCTCCCTTCGCCCGCATCTGACCGATTTGACGGGTGCAATCAACTACAACGAAATCTATGAGCAGCTGATGCTGCTCTCGCTGGAGATCTATACGCCCTCCAAATACATTTTCCCAAGCAAGATCGCCAAATACAGCGAATTGACCCACAACAAGGGCGACAGCTTGACCCAGAGCGGGCGCGAAGAAGGCATCCGCCGTCTCATGAGCATCAACCTGCTCAAACGTCTGGAGAGCTCGGTCCATTCCTTTTCCCTTACCCTGACCCGCATTCGCAAGCTGATAGAAGACACGATTGCAGCGATTGACCGCTATGAGAGGATGGGGACCTCGGATTTCCCCATGTTTGAACTTGCGGATAGCGCGGATCTGGACATGGAAGACCAGAACACAGACTTCTTCACCTTTGGTAAAAAAGTGAAGATCGACCTGGCGGACATGGACTATCGGTCCTGGCGAGAGGCGCTTCGGCGGGATGCCGAGACGCTGGGGCTGGTGACGCTGATGGTCAATGATATTACGCCCGCGCATGACTCCAAGCTCCAGGAGCTGCTGCGCCTGGTGTCAGAAAAAATCGACGCGCCGATCAATCCTGGGAATAAGAAGGTGCTGATCTTCTCCGCCTTCTCCGATACGGCGGAATACCTGTATCAGAATGTCAGCAAGTTCATCAAAGAAAAGTACGGGCTGAACACCGCGCTGATCACAGGCTCTGTGGATGGGCGCACGACGATCAAGGGCTTGCAGCCGACGCTGAATAACATTCTCACCTGCTTCTCTCCCATCTCCAAGGATCGGGATATCCTGATGCCAGGCAGCCCCCATGATATCGATATCCTGATTGCCACGGACTGTATTTCTGAGGGCCAAAACCTGCAGGACTGCGACTATCTGATCAACTATGATATTCACTGGAACCCCGTGCGGATCATCCAGCGTTTTGGCCGAATCGACCGCATCGGCAGCCGCAATGCCCAGATCCAGCTGGTCAACTTCTGGCCTGACATGGACCTGGATGAGTACATCAACCTGAAAGCACGGGTAGAGACCCGCATGAAGATCTCCGTCATGACCTCTACGGGCGATGATGACCTGATCAATCCCGAGGAGAAGGGCAATCTGGAATATCGCAAGCAGCAGCTGCAGCGCCTGATGACAGAAGTGGTGGATATGGAGGATATGTCTGGCGGCATTTCCATCATGGACCTGGGGCTGAATGAGTTCCGCCTGGACCTGCTGGAATATGTGAAGACCCACGGGGATCTGGACCAAAAGCCCTTCGGCCTGCACGCCGTTACGCCTGCAACGGAAGATCTGCCGGAAGGCGTGATCTTCGTGCTGAAAAATCGCAATAATGGTGTGAATATCGACAGTCTCAATCGCATCCACCCGTTTTATATGGTGTATATCAGTGCTGATGGGGATGTGATTTGCGACTATCTGAACCCCAAAAAACTGCTGGATACCATGCGCCTGCTCTGCCGCGGGAAGGACAAGCCTATCCGCGAGCTGTATCACCGCTTCAACGAAGAGACCGACGATGGCCGCAACATGGCAGAGATGTCCGAACTGCTGAGCGAGGCGATCAATTCCATCATTGATACGAAGGAAGAAAGCGATATTGACAGTCTGTTCAAGAGCGGCGGCACGACCGCTTTGATGTCTGCCGTATCTGGTATCGACGATTTTGAGCTTGTGTGCTTCCTGGTAGTGAGGAATTAGGAGTTAGGAATGAGGAATGAAAGAACGGTCCAGGAGAAAAGCAAAGCCTTCGCGCTGAGAATCATCAAGCTTTATCAATATTTGTGCGAGCAAAAGCGTGAGTTCATACTTTCAAAGCAAGTGCTTCGGAGTGGGACCAGTATCGGCGCAAATATTTCAGAAGCAGAATACGGAATCAGCCGGAACGATTTCCTTGCCAAAATGTACATAGCTCTGAAAGAATGCGCGGAATCGAAGTATTGGCTGGAACTGCTGCATGATTCTGAGTATTTGGAAGACGGCTCCTTTCAATCCATCATGAATGATTGTGAAGAGCTCCTGCGCCTCTTGTCCTCTATTACAAAAACAACGAGAGAGGGAAAAGACGATGGCAATTCCTAATTCCTCACTTCTCATTCCTACTTTACCAAAGACGACCGAATTCAACCGCAGGATTCCCAAGCAAAAGTTTTATGAAAATCTGTCAGTCACCCCTGCGCTCAAGCGGGTGTTTGTGGAGCAGATCAAGACGATCTGGTGGCGCAATAAAATTGCCGCCTCCACCATGAATCTGGCGGCGGGCGGCGCAGTGACAGAGCTGGAGGTCTTTGAGCTCCAGCTGAGCCAGCCTTCGCTGGATGAGGCAGTGCTGAAGCTGATCGACAAAGAGATCCCGTATCACATCCTGTTCCTGCTGAGCTGTGAAGGAAAGGTCCAGGCCTGGATCGGTTATAAAGAAGCGGCGGGATCTGGTACCGCTGCCTTCAAGGTGAATCGCTATTATCACACGGATTGGCTGGATGCGGACAAGCTGGCGCTGAAAGCCGAGGGGCTGAGCCTGGATGCTGTGTATGAAAGCTTCGTGCGCCAGATTGCAGGCGCTGCGCTGACAGGCGGGCAGGAGGAAAGCCTGAAAGAATCCGTGGAGCGGGAGCAAAAGCGGCAGGAGCTGGAGAAAAAGATCGCTGCTCTCCAGGCAAAGATCCGCAAAGAGAAGCAGCTCAACCGGCAGATGGAGTTAAACGCGGAGCTAAAGAAGCTGCAGAGGGAAAAGGAGAACTGTTGATGAGTAGAGTGAACATATTTGAGCAGCTTGCCAATCAGCACGATTATGAGAAGGATGCGGAAAGAATAATCAAGTTATTCGACGATGAATACTGCGTTGCCTCAGCAACCAGAGAGTGGACATTGAAAGACTTTGTTGATTACTATTGTTTCGAGGATTGGCCCAATAGGGGAAAATGCTTAAATGCAGACGATTTTTTGGAAACATTAGGCTATGATGAAGATTTGAGTGGATATACGCCTGATAGTGTTGAAGATTTTCTGACTCTTATTGAAATCATCTATAACTTTTACTACATGGCGGGCCGTTGTATAGGGAATAACGTTTTATCTCAAACCGTTTTCCTTAAACCGTATTCCCTTTTGGAAAAAATGATGGACGACTGCTTATCAGAGTATAACCAGAAAGCCTTCTATTTTGAGGAAGAACAAAAATGTATCGTCGCAGAAGATTCTCCGCAAGTGACTGCAGCGGCAGAAGCGTCTACACCTGACATTGCACTTGAGATTGTTCGCTATCATCATCGTCAACTTGCGGGTGACATTGCCAAGAAGAAAGCGATTCTGAAAGCACTGGGAGATGAGTTGGAAGGCCGTAAGACGGAGATCAGCAGCATCAATGCGACCCTATACGGTAACATTACAGCCGCACTTAACAACTTGAATATTCGCCATAACAACATCAATCCAAATAATAAATCCAACTACCACAAGGCTGTGGCAGAGATGCCTTCAGAAGAACTTGAAAAGCACTACGACGACTTGTATCAACTCATCCTTTTAGCGATTCTCGAAATGGATAATAAGGAACGTCAGCGAGAGTTGAAGGAACTGGTGCAAAAAGTATGCCAGTAAGGACTATAGAGCACAAAAGGACCACAATCTGCATAAGCAAAAGTGTAGCTGCAGTGCAAAGAACTGGAGTCATACCAAAATGGATGAAAAAGAGAACATAGTTAGTATAGAAGTTAGCTCAGGAAGTGTCCAGGAAAGCAATCTTATTCTTCGCAAACTATACGAAGAACTAAATGAATCGGCTCCTTTAGGTTGGGAATTTATGCCATTTAGAGAGGAAACCGATATATTTCTCGGAAATTGTACTTTGGGGAGAGTGTATCTGCATTATAAAGAAAAGGGAAAAATTGATAGAATCACTTTCCATGTATCTGACCTGAAGAATAAAGCCATAGTTGAGCGTGCCATTAAAGCCGCAAATGAAAATCACAGCACATTTGTCGATTACATAGTACAAGTCGAGTTTACTATCAAACATATTGTTCTTAAGGAGATGGCAAAACAACAAATTCACATAATTGGGGAGAAGGGTGATAATAGGGACCACGTTAACCGCCTAGTGGTTACATTCAATATTAAAGCATTTGGAGACTATGATGTTCGATATATTGTAACGCAAAAAACCAGTTACTTGAGATTGTTGCTTTGTGTTTATACCAATCTTGTGTTTGAGCTGCCAGATATAAGGATTGCACGCGGAAAGAAAGAATTCGCAGATGTTAACTGGACCAACTTTGATGAAGAATGGTTAGAATCGTTCTATGAGCCTTCCGCTGAAAATGAGGCTTTCCTTTTGCCTGATTTTTTTGCTCTATTTCGATATGTTCTTGATAATGATTACTACGGAAGAACTATGAGACTTGTCTTGAATGCATCACAAGACTACTTCTGCGCACTGCTAATGAAAAAACGATTATTAGACTATGGAAACGATTATATTCCAGGTATAGTAGACACAATAAACACATTGCTGCTATCTACTTTGGAACCTTTATCATGCATCGGAAAGGAGCCACCGCAGATTTGCCCAACATGTGGAAACGTGATCTATAAGATTTCATCGCACATCCGCTGCCTGTGCGAAAAATATCTTGGAGAACACCTAGCTAGAGATATTGTTAAGAGAGGTTACAGAAATCGATCTGCTTTTCTACATGAAGGTAATGCAACAACCAATGAGTTTTATTGCGGTACAAGCTACCCCCAGCTAGATCCTAACAAGCCAAATGAAATCCTATGGGTAATACCGGCCTTGGAGTATAACTACTTTGACTATATATCCTTTGTTTTCCGAAGGACAATTCACGACCTTCTACAGGAACCGACGTGTTTCGACGAATAACAGGTTCAGACTATTGAACGATAGAACACCTTTTTCCCTATACATAGTACAAAATGCCTTGGATAAGGAGCACGATTTATGGAACGCATGAAATTTGAAACCCCTGATTTGGTGCAGGGGAATATAGAGAAGATCGAGGCGCTGTTTCCCAACTGCGTGACGGAGACGCGGGGCGAGGACGGAAAGCTGAAAAAGGCGGTCAACTTCGAGCTTCTGCGGCAGATGCTGTCGGGCGATGTGGTGGAAGGCGACGAGGCATATGAATTCACCTGGGTGGGCAAGAAGGCGGCCATTGTGGAGGCAAACAAGCCCATCCGCAAAACGCTGCGCCCCTGCCCTGAGGAAAGCGTGGACTGGGACACCACCGAGAACCTCTATATCGAGGGTGACAATCTTGAGGTTATGAAGCTTTTACAAGAAAGTTATCTAAATAGAATCAAAATGATCTATATCGATCCTCCGTATAACACAGGATCAGATAGTTTTGTGTACCCAGACAATTATACGATGGATGAAGCCGAGTACGAAGAGCATGTTGGCATGTATGATGAAAACGGTGACAAGGTGTTTGTTCCTAATAATGATTCAAATCCGCGTTTTCACTCAGTTTGGTGTTCGATGATGTACTCCAGACTTTTATTGGCTCGAAATCTTCTTCGTGACGACGGTGTCATATTTATCAGTATTGACAATAATGAATTCGCTAATATCAAAAAAATCTGTGACGCAGTATTTGGAGAGCAAAGCTTTGTAACTGTTCTCCATATACAGATGTCAACGGTCCAGGGGCAAAAAGTACGTGCGGCAAAAGCAGGAAACATCGTTAAAAACGGCGAGTTTATCTTTGTTTACTCAAAGAATGGAAACAAAACTATTGGTATCAGGCCTATGCTTGATCCCGTAAAGTATGATAATCATTACAACAGATTTCTAAAACAGATTTCAGAGGATGTTTATGAAGAAGGAAGCCTTACGGATCTAATTACTAAAGAGAAAAAAGTACTTGATGAACTTGCAGTACTAAACCTTATCCCACAAAGCAAAAAAGTGTCTTCCACAGCTCTCCAAGAGTATTATGAGTATTCGCCTGCCTTCCGTGCATTTATTAACTCCAACGCACAAATAATAGTTCGTGCACACGATTCAGTTGATGTCCCTGTTGATTTCAAAACGAAGATGGAAATAGGAAAAGTGTACTTATACAAGTCGGCGTCGAGAGAATACTATGTTTCGCTTAATGAGGCTGGAGTAGTAACTCAGAGAATCTCGCTGGGAGAAAAACTTCAAAAAGCTGATGATTTTTACGCAACATATGGGCCAACCACAATGCGTGGCGACTGGTGGGCAGGGTTCTACTTGGATATGGGGAATGTCAGCAAAGAGGGTGGCGTCAATTATGATAACGGGAAAAAACCAGTAAGGTTAATCAAGCAGTTAGTCGAGTTCTGCACTGCTGAAGACGATATTATTCTTGATTTTTTCTCTGGTTCAGCTACAACTGCACATGCAGTTATGGAATTGTCTAAGGAAGATGGGAAAAAACGTAATTTTATTATGATTCAAATGCCAGAGGATCTTGATGAAAGCCTCGTGAAAGCAAATGGAACAGAAAAACCATCAATCAAGCAAACGATTAAATTCTTAGATTCTGTAGGACGTTCACATAATTTAAGTGAGATTGGAAAGGAAAGAATTATCCGTTCAAGACAAACAATAGTTGAAGATCAACCGCTTTTCACAGGAAGTATTGACACGGGCTTCCGTGTTTTCAAGTTGGATGACAGCAACATGACCGATGTGTATTACAGCGCCGATGAATATGATCAGGGAATGCTGAAAGATATGGAGTCCAACGTGAAGCCTGACCGCACGGATCTGGACCTGCTCTTTGGCTGCCTGCTTGAATGGGGCCTGCCCCTCTCCCTACCGTACAAGAGCGAGACAATCGAGGGCTGCACCGTTCACACCTATAACGACGGCGACCTGATCGCCTGCTTCGATGAAAACGTCCCTGACAGCGTGATCAAGGCCATCGCCCGCCGCCAGCCCCTCCGCGCTGTCTTCCGTGACAGCAGCTTTGCCTCCAGCCCCGCCAAAATCAACGTGGAAGAGATATTCAAAATGCTGGCTCCCGATACCAGAGTAAAGGTTATATGAGAGTGGAGAGTGGAGTGTGGAGTGTGGAGAGTGAAGAGCGGAGAGTGGAGAGCGAAGAGTGGAGTGTGGAGAGTGGAGAGTGGAGAGTGGAGTTCTGAATGTGGAGTTTTGGAGGGGTTGAGGGTTGAATTTGGAGAATACAGCTAAATTCAAAAGCAAACGGTTTGCAGTTCGTACTGTGAAGCTGTACAAGTTTCTCTGCGAGGAGAAGAAAGAATACATTTTATCCAAACAGATCTTGCGAAGCGGTACAAGCATTGGGGCCAATCTGGCTGAGGCGGAAACGGCAATCAGCAAAAGAGATTTTCTTTCCAAGGTCTATATCGCATTAAAGGAGTGTTCCGAGACCCAGTACTGGCTGGAGCTGCTGCATGAGACAGATTATCTCTCAGAAGAAATGTTTCAGTCCCTGTATCACGACTGCGAAGAACTGAGAAAAATGTTGTCCGCCACAACAAAAACGCTCAACTCCACTCTCCACTCTTAACTCTCCACACTAACAAAAAAAGAATCAGGGGTGAATTCCTCACCCCTAATTCCTCATTCCTCATTTTGTCTGCCCGTCCAGGATCTCCAGGAACTCCCTCGCCGTGACGATGAAGGGCTCCGTGGGGAAATGCTTGAGATTTCCTGTTACCAGGTAGGCGTCGTCTTCCCGCTTTTCCATGACCACCTCATAAAAAGGCAGATCCTTCAGGTCCGGCAGGATGGCACCAGTCGGCGCGGGCTCCACCAGAACGCCGAATTGCTCGATGGCGGAAAGCAGATAGTCCACAAGCCCAGCGGGAAAGTGAAACTTCTTCCGCTGCAGCACTTCCCGATATTCGCCCATAGTGGTGTTGCTGTAAACAGGGATCACGTCGCCGTCGATCATGCGCTCGATCACCTGAACGGTTGCCGCATCGTCATGCCTGGAAAGCAGAGCGGACACCAGCACATTGGTGTCAATCACAGCATAACAGCTCATCCGTTCTCTCCGCTCCTGGCCTGACGGATCTCCTCGTTGATCTCTTCCAGCGTCAACTCCTGCAGGCCGTTCTCCCTGGCGCTTTCACGCAGGGCATAGAAAGCCTGGCGGGCACCATTGCGCGTGATGGGCTGCTTCCCAGCGGAAATCTCAAAGGGGATCTTGCGCTCCCGCACGACGGCGCGGGCAAAGACGTTGATGGCGGTGGTCATGCTCATGCCAAAGTCCGCGCACAGGGTATCGAAATCGTTCTTCAAACCTTCGTCCATGCGGACGCTAAATGTTGCCTGTCCCATAATATGCACCTCCTCCGCTTATATTATATGCAAACAGGTTGCATTTGTCAATCAAAACGAACCAAAATTCACATTCCTCATTCCAGGGGTGGCAGTATGAAACTTCAATTTAAACATCAGAGATTCCTGGCGGACGCGGCCAAGGCGGTGGTTGATGTTTTCGCGGGGCAGCCGTATCTGACGCCCAGCTATATGATGGATCTGGGCGTCAATCCCATGGATCAGCTCTCCATCGGGGAGATGGATTTCACGGGCTGGCGCAACGAGCCCATTTTGCCCAGCCTGAGCGATGCTGTGATCCTGGAGCACATTCAGAAGATCCAGCGGTCCAACCAGATTGCCCCCTCCCCGCGGCTGGAAGGGAACCGTCGGGACGGTTATAACCTCACTATTGAGATGGAAACGGGCGTCGGCAAGACCTATACCTACATCAAAACGATGTATGAGCTGAACAAGCACTACGGCTGGTCCAAGTTCATCATCGTGGTACCCAGCATTGCCATCCGCGAGGGCGTATATAAGAGCTTTCAGGTGACGCAGGAGCACTTTGCCGAGGAGTATGGGAAGAAGATCCGCTTCTTTATCTACAACTCTGCCCAGCTGACGGAGATCGACCGCTTTGCCTCCGACAGCTCCATCAACGCCATGATTATCAACTCCCAGGCCTTCAACGCCAAGGGAAAAGACGCACGGCGCATCAGCATGAAGCTGGATGAATTCCGCTCCCGCCGCCCCATCGATATTCTTGCCGCTACCAGGCCTGTTTTAATCATCGATGAGCCACAATCTGTGGAGGGCAAACAGACCAAGGAGAACCTGAAGCAGTTCCAGCCCATGCTGACCCTGCGCTATTCCGCCACCCACAGAGCGGACAGCATCTATAACATGATCTATCGGCTGGACGCCATGGAGGCGTACAACAAGCGCCTGGTCAAGAAGATCGCCGTCAAGGGCATCACGGAGAGCGGGAGTACGGGAACAGAGGGCTATGTCTACCTGCAGAGCATCAATCTGTCGAAGGCGGATCCCACGGCTACGATCCAGTTTGACTACAAGGGCGCAACGGGACTTCGGAAGGTGACCAAGACTGTCGGCATCGGCTTCAACCTCTTCGACAACTCCAACGGGCTGGATGAGTACAAGGTCGGCTATGTGGTCAAGGCTATCGACGGACGCGACGATTCCGTGGAATTCCTGAACGGGAAGAAGATCTTTGCAGGCGATGTGATTGGCAAGGTCAGTGAGGAGCAGCTGCGCCGCATCCAGATCCGCGAGACCATCCTGAGCCATATTGAGCGGGAGCGTCAGCTCTTCCACAAGGGCATCAAGGTGCTGAGCCTGTTCTTTATCGATGAAGTGGCGCACTATAAACAGTATGACGCCGCGGGGCAGGCCTATAACGGCATCTTTGCGGATATGTTCGAGCAGGAATATGAGGATGTGGTGCAGTCCCTGCAGAGCTCGCTCTTTGACGATGGTGAGTACCGCGCCTATCTGGACGCGATCACAGCTTCTGACACCCACGCGGGCTATTTCTCCATCGACAAGAAGGGCCACATCGTGGACACGGTTGCCGGCGACGATAAGAAGGCGAAGCTCTCCAACGACAAGGATGCCTATGACCTGATCATGAAGAACAAGGAGCTGCTTCTGGACCGCGATCCCAAGCGCTCTCCTGTTCGCTTCATCTTTTCCCACTCCGCTTTGCGGGAGGGCTGGGACAACCCCAACGTATTCCAGATCTGCACGCTCAAGCAGTCGAGCAGCGAAGTGCGCAAGCGCCAGGAGGTGGGCCGCGGGCTGCGCCTGTGCGTCAACCAGGACGGCGAGCGCATGGATGCAAACGTCCTGGGCAACGATGTGCACAACATCAACGTGCTGACCGTGATTGCCAGCGAGAGCTATGACAGCTTTGCCCGCGGGCTGCAAGCGGAAATTGCCGAGGCAGTCGCCAACCGTCCCCGTGCGGTTACACCAGAGCTGTTCGAGGGGCGGACTATTACCGACGAAAGCGGCAACACCGATGTTGTCACCGCCGATACGGCACGCGAGATCTGGTTGGATCTGCGCATGAACGGCTATATCGACAAGGCTGGTGCACTGACGGACAAATATTATGCGGACAAGGCCAACGACGCGGTTCAGGTGGCGGAGGAAGTGCAGGAGTTCTCCGCATCCATCCTCCAGATCCTGGATTCCGTCTACGACGCCAAGGCCATGATGCCCGAAAACGCGCGTGCCAACAACGTTGAGCTGGCAGTGGATCACGACAAGCTGGCAATGCCGGAGTTCAAGGCACTGTGGAAGCGCATCAATGCCCGCTCGGTCTATGTGGTGGACTTTGATACAAAGGAACTGGTGCAAAAGTCCATTGCTGCGCTGAACGCGAAGCTCCGCGTCAGCAAGATCAGCTTCACCGTGAGAACTGGCGTGTTGGACGAGATCAAGTCCAAAGAAGAGCTGGATGCAGGCAAAGCCATGCGTCTGACAGAATCCAAGGCATCCAGCGAGCAAACGCGCATCCGCCCCAGCCACGGCGTGAAGTATGATCTGATCGGCAAGCTCGTGGAAGAGACCAAGCTGACCCGAAAAGATGTTGTGGCGATTCTGACAGGGATCCAGAAGGTGGTCTTTGACCAGTTCAAGGACAACCCCGAGGAGTTCATCATCAAGGCAGCAGCCCTGATCAATGACGAGAAAGCCACGGCCATCATCCAGCATATCACCTACAACATGCTGGATGAGCATTATGAGACTAATATCTTCACCGAACCCACGATCCGCGGCAAACTGGGCGTCAACGCAATGAAGGCCAACAAGCACCTCTATGACCACATCGTCTATGATTCCAGCAATGAGCAGAAGTTTGCAACCGAGCTGGACACCAACAAGGATGTTGCGGTTTACGTCAAGCTGCCCGATGGCTTCTACATCTCCACGCCAGTGGGCAAATACAATCCTGACTGGGCAATTGCGTTTTACGAGGGAACGGTCAAGCATATCTACTTCGTTGCCGAGACAAAGGGCTCCATGTCCTCCATGCAGCTCAGGCTGATCGAAGAATCCAAGATCCACTGTGCCCGCGAGCACTTCAAGGCGATCAGCGGGGATGACGTGGTCTATGATGTGGTGGACAGCTACCAGGCCCTGCTGGACAAGGTTATGCGGTGATCTTTGCATAATAGAGAGCGGGAGGAAAGAAAATGAGTCTTGAAAGCGAACTGTATGCAAGATTAAAAGAACTCAGGCAGCAATTGGCTGTTGAGAAGAAACTGCCAGCCTACTGTGTTTTTTCCAATAAAGCCTTGGAAGAAATGGCTGCTGTCATGCCTACGTCAAGAGAAGCGTTTGCATCGATCTATGGCGTAGGAACGACAAAACTCAGACAGTATGGCGAGAAGTTCCTTTCGGAGATCCTGCGGTTCAGAGAAGAAAATGATATTGCAACACCCGCTTCGTTAACACCACCAAAAGGCAGAAACGGGCGAGCCCGTGCGGCAGTAAAGACTTCCTCCTTAGAATTGGCGGTTCATTATCCTGAGCAAAAAGCAGAAGCCATCACCATTGAAAATTTTGAAGAAGTAAAGGCTTCCTTGCAGCAAATCCTTGCCAGTTACGACCAGGTGCTGTACACCCCAGATCAGCTCAGGCAGGCAAAGCAGGATAAAGCTACGCTGAACAAGCTGAAACGAGCAATAGCTGTGCGCAGAAAAGAGATTAAGGATATCGGTCTGGAGCCGTATTACAATGTGGAAGCGCAACTAAAAG
>ODAI012172643.1_pt1 | contig 17731 bp, 10 predicted proteins | sample 1539321 | NCBI WGS metagenome assembly ODAI01 (sample SAMN02144231, study PRJEB22623) | gut metagenome | biome: sheep rumen | host: Ovis aries | place: New Zealand | reverse complement strand
CTGGGTTCCATGTAGAATCTCCTTGCTATATCAATGAAGCTTATGTAGCGCCGTTTCCGGGAAGTTGGCGGCAGCTTATTCGTCTGACTGGCAAGCTGCTCTCACTGTTCGCTAACGGCGGCAAATCATCCATCTTCGTGAGAAAAACATTGCCGGTCCGACCGAGAGATCGGAAAATGCGCAGCATTTTGCTAGCTCGCAGGGAAGGACCTGCGTTTTTCGATGAAGATGATGTTTGCTTCGTTTCCGGGAAGTTGGCGGCAGCTTGCTTCCATCTTTATCAATTAAACACGAAGCGAATAATTCCATTTCTTAAGAGAAAGATTAGGATTATAGTTCGGGTCTCCGTTTTTCAGAATGTCGAGCCAGTGGACCCTCATGTACTCGATCTCGCTCTGGAACCTTCTGACCTTCTCGGGAGTGTCCTCCGCACCGCGCGTTCTCGACTCATCATGGTAGAGCTCCGCGAACGGATCGTAAACAATTCTGTATCCGCTCTTTCCTATCTTAAGGCACAGGTCAACATCGTTGAACGCGACGGCGAGCTCCTCGGTGAAGCCTCCTGCCTCCAGAAATGCCTCCCGCTCTACAAGCATGCATGCCGCTGTGACCGCGGACAGATCCTGCATAATGGCTGCCTTGTGCATGTAGCCGCCTCTTCCTCTCGGGAGATCCGTGAACATAGCTCCGGCTACGCCGCCGATCCCGATGACAATTCCTGCATGCTGGATCTTGTTGTTGGGATAATAAAGCCGCGCTCCGACAGCCCCGACGTCCTTTCTTTGGCATACGCCGAGCATCTCGGTCAGCCAGTCAGTCGATATGTCTCCTCTGACGTCGTTATTGAGAAAAAGCAGATACTCTCCCTTTGCGCGCCGGACTCCGTAGTTGTTGATGGCCGAATAGTTAAACCCGTGCTTCCATCTGATGAGGCGGACACGCGGGTCCTTTGACAGCTCCCGGTAATACGCGTATGTCTCCCGCTCGGTCGAGTTATTTTCGACGATAATGATTTCCACGTTTTGGTAATCATTTGCAAATACACTCTCGACGCACTTCCTCAGCATATCCGCATGATCCTTGTTAGGGATAATGACTGATACGAGCGGTGTTCCCTGTACCGGATACCTGACACGGTAAAAACCGAAATCCGGAAGGGATTCGACCGTTCCCTCAGTTCCTGTTCTTTCAAGATTTTCCCGTATCGCGCGGGCTCCGGCTTCGTAGGCATACTTCTTACTCATCGGGTTGTCCGCGGTCGATGTCTCGGATGTGCGCCAGTGATACAGAATTTCAGGAATGCGAACGATCTTTTCAGCTTCCTCTGAGCACCGGAATATGAAATCATAGTCCTGCGCTCCGTTCATCTCATCCCGGAACAGGCCGGCCTTCTCCGCCAGTGTCTTCTTCACGACAAGGAAGTGCGTAATGTAGTTGTTGCTCCGAAGCAGATCGAGATTAAATTCCGGCTTGAAGTGAGGCTGAAAGTGTTTCTTAAGGTCCTCTGTGACCTTATCCTCATCGGAATACAGCATATCCGCGCCGTGAGAGCTGACAGCCTCCGCCATGCGGAAGAGGGCCTGCGGGGCCAGAAGATCGTCGTGGTCAAGAAATCCTATGTAATCTCCCACCGCCATAGCAAAAGCCTCGTTCGTGTTTGCCGAAATACTGACGTTCTCCGTGAGCTTTTTATACCGGATCCTCGAATCAGCCGATGCATATTCCCGGACGATCTCCTCAACTCCTCTTACACCCTCAGGATATTCCTTATCAGACGCATCCGCAATACACAGCTCCCACCTGTCATAGGTCTGGGACTGCACGGATTCAATCAGCTGTCTGAGAAAGATCTCCTTTGTCATATAGGCCGGCACAAGTATGGAGAACATTGGTCCGCCTTCGATTTCAGTTCTTCTCTGACGTTCAAGTTCCGCTTTGTCCGGCTTATGTGACTCGAACCACGGTCCGTACGGAACCTCCTCGGGCTCCAGTCTCTCAAAGAGATGATTCATGAACTCCTTTGGTCCGAAATGTTTAAAATATAGGAATGCTTTTTTTATTTTATACGGTGTGATCAGCATGTCTTCTCCTTATGCCGATGAGCAGGCAGAGCAGGAAAACAAAAGCGGAAGCTCCCGATACAATAATCCCCTGCATGATACCGGGACAGCTGTACTTTAGTTCAAACTCGTGTTCTCCGCCCGGGACATTAATAGCTATAAAGCCGTCATTTGCAAGCATCATTTCAGCCTGCTCTCCGTCGACCCAGACTGACCAGCCGTACTCGAACGGAGCGGCAATGAATACGACCGAGTCCTTCTCACATGAGACGGAGCCCTTAAAGTAGTCGTCATTCACGCTGTCGATGAGGCTCACCTCCGCATCAGTATTTCTCTTGTCATATGACACGTCGACACAAACTGTATTGCCGTCCGCCGCAATGCTGTAGACTGATTTCAGCGCTTCCGCATCGTAGACAGAGCAGATGTTTTCAACATCATCCGCAGCCAGGATCTTTATATCTCCGAACTCCTTCATAACTTCCATGCCGGGGAATTTTGATACATCCTTATCTGACAAGACATACTTGAGTCCTAAGAGGTCGGCCTGTTCTTCATTTGCAGTATCATGTAAATACATGTAATGATTGCGGTCCGGGTAAATGACATCCGGCCAGTAGCGCGCGGCATAGTTCTGGACATTGGCGTTCATGGTCGAGTTATAGACACTTATAGAGTGGTATTCCTGGACCATTGAATCCATGCACAGAGTCGCGGAAGTCTCCTTCTCTAGGCGGTAATACTCCGGGTCCTTACTCTTTAAGTATTCGAGAGCCGCCAATACGTCAGGATTGTACATGACGTCATAGTAATCCCCGCCTTTCCGCACAGAGTCTCTATCGAAGAAGTCCGTGTAGCAGTCCAGAGTCTCATTAAATATTAGCAGCAGGCATAGGACCGCCGGCACGATATATCGGGCTGCTTTTACAGAGCGAAGCAGCATGATGAGGAGCAGGATAAGGACCATGGCAAGGCTCGTGAACATGTGGATCCTTGATACCATCTTTATATTAGGGATCTCCGGATGCTGCTGATAGACCCTGTAAAAGCGGATGCATACGGCTGCACCGACGATAAGACCAATGATGCTCACTCTTCGTGCCCTCATAATCTCGTTCAGCGTAACTGCCGCGACGATCGCGAAGTACGGGAACGCAAGGAAGAGATACCGCGAAAACGGCGCCGTGAATCCGTTAAAGATCGTTGCTATGCCTGCATGAGTGACAGACACAACGCAGATCGGAATAAGCAGATACTGAACTATATCGCGCTTTATGCGAAATCCTCTTGTGCCGACAGGACTCTCGGAATCGCTCTTCATCCTTGCCCCGGAGATAAATGGGATCAGGAATATATACTGGGCTGCCAGGAGTACTGCCAGGGTGGAAAACCACAGGCACGGATCTTCATAATAGTTAAGATATCCGTTGTACATCGAGATTCCGCGGCTCGTAGTCGAAAAAATCCGTCCCATGAGTACCCAGTTGTAAACACCCGGATAATAGGTGTCAAAAATCCGGTCAAACAGAGTTTTCTCAGCCTGCATGCGCGACGACACGTGCATAAGGGCTTCTACGAAAGGCATCAGCGCTATGCCGCCGAGACCTACTCCGAGCAGCATGGTAACTGCGAGGCGGAACACGTTCTTAACATAATCGAAGAAAGACCGAAGCGGCAGTATGAAGAGCCTCACCACTACATAGCAGCCGCAGAAAATGAAAATCATGTACGCTATATAACAGCTGCTCAGCATGATAACAAATGACTGCAGGGTGAGCAGCTTCCATCTCTTCGGAAAACGGATACAGCGCTCTATGAGCAGGAGCTCCACCATGAGAAGCGTCGGGATGATCGCGAACTGATAGTGCTGACCCCATACAATGATAAATCCGTTGAAGGCATACATGTACGCTGCCATTGCCTTCGGGAGCTCCCTGAGGCGGAAAGCGGAAAGAAAGAGATAGCAGGAGATCCCGGCAAGCAGAATCTCTCCGATATACACGTAGACCAGATAATAAGTCATCTGTTCCGTTCCGAAAAAATAGCCGAGAGCGTAGATGACCACCAGAGCCGGGTTGGTCATATTTAGCAGGAACATGTTTATTCCGAAGCCCTCGCTGGAGTTCCAGAGCGCGAATGTACCGTTCCTCAGCATGTTGACGATTGATGAATACTGGGGCACATACTGCTGGATCGTATCCGAACCCACGTCAAAAAAAGCCATAACACGACCGCCGAACACATACTCGTGCAGAACGACGAGACACGTGGCCGTGATCACGCCGATCAGGATAAGGATCGTCCAGATATTCACCTGCAAAAACTTCTCTTTGCGCTGTTCCATGTATTACCTCTTTTGTTCATCCGCGCGGCATTGCCCCGGCATCACGCAGCTAAATCCCGCGGAAGAACAGCTCTTATATTATTCCATTCCTTTAAGAATTTTTACGTAGCGAGACAGTGCATCTCTCCAGTCCGGCAGAGGCTCAAAGCCCATCTCCCGTATTTTTGACCGGTCAAGGCGGCTGTTGTAGGGTCTCTTTGCGGCTGCACCGTACTCCACTGAAGTTACAGGATTGACTGTCACGTGAGTGATGCCTGCGGTCTCAAAAATAGCCAGTGTAAAATCATACCAGGAGATGTAGTCGCCTTCATTTGTCACATGATAAATGCCGTACTTATCTGTCTGGATCATGTCCACGACGAGACGGGCAAGATCATACGTATATGTCGGTGTGCCGATCTGGTCGTTGATGACTCTAAGCGTGTCATGCGTCTTGGCCAGATTCAGCATGGTCTTAATAAAATTCTTTCCGTTCGTTCCGAAGACCCAGGCGATCCTCAGAATAAAGAATTTCTTTACGTGCTTGCGGACAGCGACCTCGCCCTCCGCCTTTGTCTGACCGTAGACATCGAGCGGCTCATACTCGTCATCGGGCTGCCACGGTCTTGTTCCGTTGCCGTTAAATACATAGTCTGTGGAGAAGTACATCATCGGGATGTCCAGCTCCTCACAGACTTTGGCTATGTTCTCCGTTCCGTAAGCGTTGACCTTACGGCATGCTTCCGGCATTTCTTCCGCCTTGTCGACGGCCGTCCAGGCTGCACAGTGGATCACAGCGTCACATCCGGACGCAAGGATCGTGCTCCGGACGTTCTCCGGATTTGTGATATCCATCGGAAGGTAAGGCATACTGCACACAGGCGTTCCGTCCTGCATACCGCTGTAGTTTTCCGCAAGATCGCTGCCCACGCCTTCCATACCGCGTTTTGCCAGCTCATTCATCACATCGTGGCCCAGCTGACCGGCCACACCCGTTACAAAATATTTCATGTGTCACCTCTCGTATAATTCACTTAAGCTTCCCACGCCAAGCTCAAGGAACAGTCTCATCGTAAAATGTACTTTCTCAGGGACGCTTCCGCTCGGTCTCGCTGGCAGCGGTACATAAGAAAATTTCAGGCTGACGCTTGAAATTTTCAAGTACCGGCCGCCAGGCGACGCCCTGCGAAAGTATCATTTTCGATTTCGACTGGCCGAGTATTGGTAAGTGGAAAATATTTGGTAATCAGTTTCTCTTTAATGAAAAGTCCTGCGTGACCATCGACAGATTCGGGTTGTAGTAGGGATCGCCGTCCCGGAGGATCTCCGGCCATCTCTTCTGGAAGATCGCCATCTCGTTCTGGAACCTGGCGACCTTCTCGGGATTGCCCTGATCGAGGCCTCTGGATTTTGACTCGTAGTGATAGAGCTCAGCGAACGGATCATAGACGATGAGATAGCCCGCTCGCCGTATCTTCATGCAGAAGTCGATGTCGTTGAATGCGACCGCAAGCTCCTCGGTGAGCCCGCCGACCTCATCGTAGACACTCTTCTTCACCATAAGACACGCAGCTGTGACCGCCGAGAGATCCTGCTGGCAGATGATCCTGTGCTGGTAGCCTGTCTCTCCACGGTTCTGGTTGACGAACGCGTGGCCTGCGATACCTCCCCAGCCGACAATTACTCCGGCGTGCTGAATCGTGTTGTCCTCGTAATAGAGCCTCGCTCCTACAGCTCCCACATCATCTCTGCGGCAGAAGCTGAGCATCTCGCCGATGACATCGTTGCTGATGAACTCAGTGTCGTTATTGAGCAGGAAGAGATACTCACCTTTGGCCTCCTTGGCGCCGAAATTGTTGATAGCCGAGAAATTAAATCCGCCTTCATAGTAGACAACTTTCACGCGGTCATCTCTTGCCGTCAGATCCCTGTAATAGAGGAACGTCTCCTCCTCGGTCGAATTATTCTCGATGATGATAATCTCAAGATTCGGGTAGCGCACCCCCCGGTCGATACTCTTTAAACACTTGTCAAGGTCATCGATGTGATCCTTGTTCGGGATGAGGATCGAGACGCAGGGCGTTCCCTCCCAGTGATAGACTGTTCTGTAAATGCCCGGGTACTCCCCCATCTCCACTGTGGCCGGAAGACCGAGACGGCTGAAATGCGCTTCAATAGCACGTCTTCCCGCTTCGAAGGCATACGTCTTGCTCTCCGGGTTCGCCGCCGTTGACCCCTCAAAAAATCTCCAGTGGTATAGGATCTTCGGGATGTGAACAATGTTCTCCGTCGCCTCGGTGCATCTGAGAACAAAATCATAATCCTGAGCTCCGTCATAGGCCGGATCTAGCATGCCTACTTTGTCGATAAGACTCTTTTTGACGACGAGAAGATGACAGATATAGTTGACCGACCTCAGGAAATCCGGATCGAAATCCGGCTTCATATTCGGCTGCATGTACTTCTCGCCGATGCCGATCTTATCCTCATCGCTGTAGAGGAGCTCTGCCGCCGGATTCTCGCGAATTGCCGCGGCATTCTCATAGAGCGCATTTGGAGCAAGCAGATCATCGTGATCGGCAAATGCGATATAGTCGCCGGTCGCGGCGAGCAGCGCCGCGTTTGTATTCTCCGCTATACGGAGCTGTTTATAGTTCCGGATCACGCGTATCCTTGAGTCGGAAGCTTCCAGCCTGTCAAGCACATCGTTTAGCGGCGTATCCTCGCCGCTGCCGTCCGACAGAATGAGCTCCCAGTTCGCGTAGCTCTGTGCCTTCACCGAGTCGACCAGCTGTACAAGGAAGTCTTCCGGGGTCTTATAAAGCGGCACAACGATTGAAAAGAGAGGTGCCGGGTCGAACACGTCCTTCCTCTGCTTTGCCAGGACGCGCTCGCTTGGCAGGTGCTTCTTTATCCAGTCCGCATAGATCACCGGTTTCATTGCCGGATTAAAGAGCTTATCGTAGGTCTTCTCGGCAAGAGGCCTCAAGCCATGATACTTAAAGTACTCAATGCCCTTTCTTCCCAGTCGCATATACTTATCGGCTTTGGCGGAGACCGGATCTGTCCGGTAGGAAAGCATGAGCTTTGCGTCCCCGGATCGGAGAGCTACATATATCTTCTTTTTCGGAATCGGCCGAAGTTCGATGTGGAAGCCGCACAAAGGATCAATCTCGTACTCATCGAAGAGATCCGCGACATCGAGTCTCTTATAGCGCTCGATATTGCATTTGATCTTCTTTTTATGGGCATCGAGAACGACCATCTCGACAGGGTCCGTGGAGACCGCCCAGCCCTGAAGACGAAGGTAACCGTCCTTCGTGTTGACAGTGAAGTCATCGACGAAGAGCTTTATTCCGTTCATCTTGACCGCAAGTTCTCCGGCGGAAATCTCGAAGCAAAGTCTCCTGCCCTGATCCCTCACGGCGTAGACCTTGAGCTTCCTGTGGGAGTCTATATCCTCCGGGATACGGAAATTTACGACGCACTCGCTGCCGCCGTATCTCTCATCCACATTCTGAGTGAGTTTCTTCACTTCAAGCGGAAACGGCTCACCGTCAAGAAAGGCTTCCAGATCTGTCCCCGGAGCCAGGTGGCCCCGCAGGACATACAGGTCTTTCTCAGTAAGCGAAAATCTGTCGTTTTTAATCAAAAAACCGTCATTTCTTATCATCGCTCGTCACCTCGTTCCTCGCTTTCTGCAGAACGGAATAGTTTGGAGGCATAGTCCCCTTAAGCACATAGTCAGAAGTGTCATAGTCGAGGTTCGGATTGAAATAGGGATCACCGTTCTCAAAAATGTCCTTCCACCTTTCGCGGAGCTTTCTGGCTTCCCGCATCTGGCGCTCGTGCTTCTCCGGGTTCTTCTTTATATCGTCGGATCCGCGGGAGAGCGATTCATAGTGATATAGCTCCGCCCATGCATCATAGACGACCAGATATCCTGCCGCTCGAACTTTGAGGCAGAGATCCACGTCGTTGTAGGCGACAACGAAATCCTCGTCGAACCCGCCGACCTCCTCGAACACGTGCCTCGGCATCATCATGCAGGCCGCCGTGACGGCACTGACATCCTGACTCTTTACTATGCGGCCGAAATATCCTCCGGAATCACGCTTTTCCATGTGGCAGATGTGACCGGCGATACCGCCGATGCCGACGACGATACCGCAGTGCTGCAGCTTATCGTTCGGGTAGTACAGTCTCGCTCCGACCGCTCCGACATCTCCTCTCTGGCAATAACCGAGCATCTCCTCGATCCAGCGGTCAGTAATGACCTCGACATCGTTGTTCAGGAAAAGCAGGTACTCGCCGCGGGCATGCTTCACTGCAAAATTATTGATCGCGGAGAAATTGAAGATATCCTTCCAGTAGACGACCCTTACATTGTCGTGCTCAGCCTGTATCTTCTCGTAGTAGGCAAATGTCTCCGGCTCCGTCGAATTATTCTCGGCTATGATTATCTCGAAATTGCGGTAAGTCGATTTTTCAAATATCGAGACGAGAGCGCGGTCAAGCACGTCCCTGAAATCCTTATTGGGAATGATGATCGAGACCAGCGGCTCTCCCTGTATCTCATACTTCGTCCGGTAGGATCCGATATCTTCGGCGAGCTCACAGGTCGCGTGGATTCCGCAGCGGTCGTAGTGAGCCTGGATGGCCTTCCTGCCGTTGTCGTAGGCATACATCTTGCTCTCCGGATTCCCGGCGGTCGATGTCTGGTGAGCTCTCCAATGATAGAGGAACTTCGGAATGTGATGTACTTTTCTCGATTTCTCGACGCAGCGCAGGATAAAATCGTAATCCTGGGCTCCGTCAAATTCGCTCCTCTCGTATACCTGTTCTTCTCCTCCGATCTCATCGACGATAGACTTTCTCACACAGAAAATGTGCGTTATGTAATTGTTCGAGCGAAGAAGATCCGGGCTGAAATCAGGCTTAAAATTCGGGCTGTAGTACACGCCCGACGTATACATGATCTTGTCCTCATCCGTGTAGAGAGCATCGATCTCCGAATCTTTATTGAGAGCCTTCACGATCTCGTAGCAGGCATTTTTCTCGACTGTGTCATCGTGGTCGCACAGCATGATGAAATCGCCCGTTGCCATCTTGATGGCCTCATTGGTGTTGCCGGAAATGCCCGCATTCACCGCAAGTCTCTGATAGACGACACGGCTGTCGGACAGGTACTTCTCCCGAACGTGCTCCTCCACTTCGTCTTTTGTGCTGCCGTCTGCGAGGCACACTTCAATGTTTCCGTATGACTGGCCGAGCAGGCCGTCCATGAGTTCATCTAGGAACTTCTCCGGCGTGTTGAAAAGAGGAATGACGATGGATATCTTTGGCTGATACGCAAATTTTACTTCCGACTCGCGGGCAAGCTCCTCATCCGAGACCATCTGATCGTGGATCCAGTCGTCGTAGCCCGCGCTGTCGATCGCATAGGTCGGAATAGCATGCCGCTTTATGTAAGCGGCACGCTTTTTATCATCGAGAATGATCTTAAGTTCCCTCACGACGTAGCCGAGCTCATTTTCAAGTTCGAACGTGATGACAGGGTGCTTGATCTGGGCAATAGGAAGTCGGACAGAAAAGCCTGTGAGAAACTCTCCGTCTATGCCGAGAAGATCATTGACATCCGACCTCGGATAGCGCTGAACGTCAAATGTGAGAAGCCGGCTTCTGTCTCGTATCACTATTTTCGGAATAAGGCCTCCGTGCTCATAGCTCCAGCCCCGGATCACCAGGTGGTCCCCCTTATAATACCTGTTGTCGATATTGTAGAGGATCCCCGCCTCAGCCTGGGAGAGCTTCGGGCGCAGCTTGTCGAACGGATCGTCGCGACCGGCTTTCACAGAGAGTTTTCGGTAAGCTATCATAGCCTTATTGCCGGACAGAAGGGCTGCGTAGCCGCCTCTCTTGATGCCCTCATCTCTTGCCTTGTAGTAGCGCTCCTTGAGGGTCTCCATCTCCTCTTTCAGCTTTTCATATTCCTCTTTGTAATTGATCGTATCTGTGCTCATCAGATTACCCTTTCTTTCGGCCTATGCCCTTGACGGTCTGAAGTGCTTTGTATGATTTGGATCCGGTCACATCCTCGAACATGCGCTTCCATGTATCGCGGTCTGTCTCCATCGCTTTGTAGGAGTATTCCATGTGGGCTTTCTCCGCGGCGTACGCGTCCCTGTTTGTGACCAGTTCATTTCTGACGTCATCGTAGCGGCGGAACCACTCATCGTCCAGGCGCGCGTATTTCGCTCTTACGTCGGCAAGTTCTGCCTCAAGCTTTCCGATCCTGCCCTGAAGAACGGCGACAGCTCTGTCGCACTCGCGCCACATGTCGTAAGCTGTATCTCCCATCGCCCCTGCGGGAATCGCCGGTTTTCGCAGATCCGCAAGGTCAGTGTGATCTTTGAGAGATGAATGCTTGGCAACAGCAAAGCTAGTTCCGTCCGGCTCCGTGATCACGTACTCAAAGAAATGCTCGTAGCTCCGCTGCATCACATGCATATCCGTCTTAATTCCCAGAAGCCTCAGCGCATCCTTAAGCGGAAGAAGCTCCTCAAGTCCGGATATATGGTAGTAAGCATCTCTGAGGCAGTGATAGAGGACGAGGTCCCTCGGCATGACAAAAGTCATCACCCACTCATAATCGATGAAATAGACGTCATCCCCCTCAAAAATGATGTTGCCGGCGATGCCGTCAAAATTGGAGATCCTGAAACCGGGAAGCCCGACGTAAGGTTCCGCTTCGCCGAAGACTTTTTCGAACTCATCCGAAGGTACAAATTCCGTCTCATTGTCCGGACACGCCGTCAGGATGGATTTCTGTCTTATAAAGAGATCCTTCACACATTCCGTGTCACCGCGTCTCACTGCGTCTCTCAGCATTTGCTCGAGGGATTCACCTTCGAGGTATGCAAATGTCAGCTTCTCCCCGTCAAATTCCACCGGGCATGCCTTTGCCGGCGCGTAAGCCTTCTCAAGCATCTCAGCATAGGATGCCACACGGGACAGATGCTCACGTCCCTCCTCATAGCAGGCCTCCTTAAATACGCGTTTTCCCTCATCCGTCCGGGCAATCGTCGTTATGATTGAAAATCTTCTGCTCCGCTCGTCGGAGCACTTGATGAACAGTTTTCTCATTCAGTCCTCCTCCCCGCACACGGCTTCGATCAGGAAGGAGTTGGCAAATGCCGCTCTCTCCTCCGTGCCCTTAAGTCCTGCAAATGCCTTGTTCTGCGAGAAAAGCGTCATCACGCTGAGGTCGTAGTTGGCATTCTCCGGGAAATCAATGTCAGCGTCCTTTATGTTGTCGTCGCTGTAGATGACCGTCGGAAGCTTGTAATCCGGGAAAGGATAGTAAAAGTATAAATCCCTGAACCCTGCGGCACTCAGCATCTCACAGAGTTCTGATTTTGTGAATGTCCTCACGTGGTCTCCCTGTCTGTAGCCCTCGATGCCTACGAACGGTACGGAGAGATGATCCTCGTGGCTCCCGTTAAAATACTTCATGCCGAGCTTATTCTCGATCGCGATGTAGAGGCGGCCTCCCTTTTTCATGACAGAGCGGACCTTCTCGAGGAAATCTTCGTAGGGTCTTTCACTGTCGATATAGTAGCAGCCGTATTCCAGGACACCGATGAGCGTGACGACATCATACTTCTTTTCAATCTCAATATCCTGGAAATTACCGACGATGATCTCGATATTATCCATATCCTTATGGCGGGTCGCGTTGATGAGAGATCTGCGGCGGGACAGCTCGATGCAATCGACCTTTTTCACGAAGGAGGCGACGCCTCCGGTGACAGCCCCCATGCCGGCGCCGATCTCAAGCACTTCATCATCTTTCTTAAGGTCCATGGGCAGGCAGATGTTCTCCCTCTGGCGGGTCAGATGATAAAGCACCGGCCAGCTGTTCATATCGGGATGATAATAGTCAAAGCCGGATTCGTTGGAAACAATATCAAGGATATGGTTCTCGACCTCGTCGCCGTCGCTGTAGAGGTCCGTCCCCTTGTACCACTTATAATTCAGTTTAACTTTACCGATCAGTTCTTGAGATTCCATCAGGGTGCCTTTCCTCGTATTTTATCAAGTTCGGTCCAGTAGAAATCCGGTCCGAAGCGTTCAAAGACAACTTTATTATTCTCCCGCAGAGCAAAATCAAGATTGGTCGCGCATGTCGACGCATAACTGCTGCCGCAGGCGATGCCGGTCATAAAGAGCTGTTTCTGCATGAGATACGGGAGAAGGAGCCTTACCATGTCATCCGGGACGCTTTCGCCTGCGTCGGTGAGAGCAGTGATCTCACTGACAGCATTTGCAAATGCAGCAGTGCGGGCGACAAAACTTCCGCCGTAAGGATAGACCGGCAGGTCATCACCTCTTATGATTGGAAATGTCATGCCCAGCCTTCCCGCATAGGATTTAAGTTCATCAAAGTGACCTGCATAGCCGTCCGTAAGAGTCTCAAAATAAGCCCCGTACACGGGCAGCGGTGGTACCAGAAGACCGATGTGGGCTTCCTCATCCAGCGTGTCCAGAATGTTTCCGATGACTGCCCGGCTGCCAAAGAGCGCTTCCATATCTCCGTAAAAAAGACTTGCCTTTGAGCTCTTCATAACATTGCCCTTCGGCTCCGGCAGGTCGAACGGGTTTAAGATGAGCACATATTCTGCGCCAATAGCCATCATGGATGCCTGTCTAAGCTTTTCCGAATAGGATTCATCCCCGTCAAGATAAATGACCTTGATCTCATCCGGTATGCTGCGGAGATATCTGCCGCAGACTGCCCGAAATCTCTCCTCGTCACCAAGAATGAAAGCCACAGCATGACCGGGGGTAAACACATGGCCGCAGACCTCGCTGTCCGGATAGAAGTTAATATGCATGGTCTGATGGATCTGTGCCAGATCCTGAAGCCTTAAGATGTTCTCCCACATGTAAGAAGGCTCGTAGCCCGTGTGGGCAAGGACTGCCTCGTAAGCGCGGATCTGGCCCTCGCCGGCATTATTCTGCAGGTTGATCTTATAGTCGGAGAAGAAATTCCTCCGCTTTAAAATCGGACACTTTTTATCCCTGATGAGCTCGGCAGCGTGGTAGGCGAACGGTGCGGGCGAGTACTCTTCATACTCATCCGAGTCCACATAGGCTTCCCACTTATAGCCGAGATCGGCAAAGTATTTTGTGAAAACAGCCTCATAGCCCGCGATTGAGTCCACATAGGAATCCGGGTTCTTCATATTCATGATAAAGTCCCGATAAGAAAAACTCATGAAGAAATCCCGGCGGAGTGCTATGAAGTGTGAATTGAGGTGCTCAGGCAGATAGCCGTAGGGTATGACTCCGTAGGGATCGACCGTCAGGCTGTAGTGCTCAGTGATTCCCCAGAAATCCAGATCCCGGACATTCATCTCCCTGAACATCTCCGAAAAGGAATCGAGCGGCCCGAAGAACGTATAATTCATGAGAACAAGCTCATCATACTTTGACAGTTCGTGAAAGCCCAGATCGAATATGCCTTCCCTGTAGCCTGCCACATCGAACCCTGTGTTCGGGCGGTAGAGCACACGGTCGCAGCAGGCGTAAAGCTCTCTGCCTGCCTTCTCGGTGAGAAAACCGTTGACCACAGTCAGGACGTAAGAGGCGTCCTCGCGGATCGACCGGAGCATGTGTGTCATATAACGGTCAACAAGCCCGTCTTTGTCGAAATACAGGACGATGAAGCACCGGTTCCTGTTATTCTTTTCCAATTTCATCTCAGAGAATTCTCCTCATTAGAGTTCGCTGCAGCGTCATAAATCAGACTGCCGGCAGGCAGCTTCAGCTGTTTTTGGTCCGGGACAGGAACTCCCGGAACGGCTTCCAGCCCCCGGTACGCCAGGCCTCAGCCTGCACAAGTCCGTTAGCCATATAAGCCCAGTTGTCCATATGGATGCGGGCGTAGGAATCCGACAGGAGCCATGCGGAATAATACCCTTCACTCTGGGCTGCAAACGGATACAGCCTCTCGATCGCGTGCAGCACCGTTCCGTCGATAGCGACCGGTTCCTCCGGAAATTCCTCATACTGCCAGTCGTGGTCGAAGAGGATCTTCAGGGCTTTTGTCCTCACCCAGAATTCCGATCCGAGCGGGGCTACCGGCTCACATTTCTCATCCATCGGCGCACGGATCCCGAGCTTCTCTGCCGTCTCCTTCGTCACTGCAAAGTTCTCACCCCATTCCCCATGTCCTGTAGTAGGAAAATACGGGCCGTGGAGCGGGACCGGCGGACTGAGAAGTCCGAGGTCCGGATGATCCTCAAACAGTTTGATCACATTCTTCACGTACGTCTCCGTCGGGAGAAGGCACTCAAAGCAGAGGATCTCCCAGGCACGTCCGATCGACCGCATAGGAATCTGTTTTACCTTCTTGTCATGGATCTTGAGGACGAGATCATAATTCATAAAGATATCCTTGCAGGTCACAAGGAACGGAGCTACGTCCCTGCCACGGTTTCCGGATATGCGGAATTCTACCCTGTGACTCTTTTTGATCTCATCAAACCGTGGCTCTATGATCACACGTTTTCGCTCATCCGGGACCGTGACATATATATCGATGCCCTCCGGCATGTTCGAAGCGTAAGCCGCGCACTCCTCCGCAAGCTCATCGTAGTAAATGTGGAGGATCAGCGCGGTCCTCAGCCTGCTCTTACCTTCTCCACAGGCAGCCGTCTCTTCTGTCGATATAGAGCCGTATCCTTCCTGCCTGTCGGAACTCCCTCCGGATGCGGCTGTCCGGTCGAGCTTTGTCGGGACAATATAGGTCAGACCGAGCCGCTTGCGAAGATCAGCCATGTTGCACGTGCGGATCAGATTCTTTACGATGAGCCTCTCGTCATAATCCGTCTCGTCTTTTATATAGGCGAAAGCCTCCTTCGCGGCCTCACCGCCGCTCCGCTCAAAAGCCTCCATGTAATCGTGATAGAATGTCCTCTTCTTCATGACCGGGCATTTCAGGGTCTCCATGCAGTACCTCGGAAAGTCCCTGAGCGGATCCCAGGTATACTCAGACAAGGCATCGCCGTCACAGTAGACGTCCCACTTGTAGCCCAGGTCCTCCATGGCTTTCGTGAAGACAGCTTCATGGGTGCCGATCGCATCCTCGTATCTCGTGATGACGGGCATCTCCTCCCACCATTTTCTGAAATCCTCCGTCATCATAAAGTCTTTTCTAAAGACCTGGAAAAAACTCTGAATGTGTTTCGGCAGATACCCGTAGGAAATAGTGCCGAAGGGATCGAAGGGCGCGCCGAAAAACGCGGTGATTCCCCAGAAGTCGACGTCCCTTGCTGCCATCGCTCCGAACATCCGGGAGAACGGGTGAATGGGACCGTAAAGCGTATCATTGCATATCACAGCCTCATCGAAACCGCACAGTTCCTCGTAGCCGTGCGCAAGAAGACCTTCCTTATACGCTGTGATGTCATAGCCCTCATTGGGCCTTACAATCACCTCATCAGCGATTTCCCTGATCCTATCTTCCCCCTCCCCGCACACTTCCCCGTTTATAACAACGCGAAGGCAGGAGACCTCACTTCGAAGGCCTGCAAGGAACGTATCGATATATGCATCTATGATGCCGTCATTGTCATGTATGACATAGACTGCCAGTCTTTTTACTCCGCTGTCTCTAAGGATCAAAGCGCCACCCTCTCAGTATGTCCGCCCGTCAATGGTCGTAACGGACTCCATATCATAAAATCCGACAGTGTTCTTATCTGAAATCACGTTGATATCGCAGACATCGTACAGTCGGTTGTATACAGTGAATCTGTTGTGTGCAAATCCGACAACACCCAGCGAGAGCAGATAGCTCCTGCCCTGCAGCGTCATGCGCTGTCTGAAGTCGATCACATGCTCTGTTCCGGCCTTGTAGATGCCGGTATCGATTCTCTCAAGCATCGTGTTAGTCCCGGTGACCTCGGTCCCCTGCGGATCCTTGATCGTAAAACAGAAGAGCGGATCCTGTATGTCCTCATTGAAATGAACTTTCATGCGAATCGTGAACTCCGATCCCTTCACAATGCCTGAGTTTATTTTTCCGTCCTCATCGATCAGGGCAAAATCCACGATCTCAGCCTGCTTCTCACCGTAGTCGAGCAGTTCCGGGTTCACCTCCAGCTTGCCGTACCATCTGCCCTCGGCGTTCTCAGGCTTCAGATAGCGGGATATCTCCTCCTCAAGGTTCTTCCTCTGCTCCGCAGCCGGGACCGTGACCAGGATCTGCTTATAGATATCGATGACTTCCTTGGGCTCACCCTCGCAGTTTTTGACTCCCTTATTGAGAAGGACGACCCTGTCACAGTACTTGGCCACCGAACCCAGATCGTGGCTGACGAAAAGAATCGTCTTGCCCTGCTTCTTGAACTCCTCGAACTTGTGGTAGCATTTGGCCTGAAAGAACACGTCGCCGACACTGAGAGCTTCATCGACAATCAGGATCTCGGGGTCAATATTGATAGCCACCGCGAACGCGAGTCTGACGAACATGCCGCTCGAGTAGGTCTTGACAGGCTGGTTAATGAAATCGCCGATGTCCGCGAAAGATATGATTTCCTCCAGTCTGGCATCGATCTCCTCGCGGGAGAAACCCATGACTGTGCCGTTGACATAAATATTCTCCATGCCGGTGTACTCAGGATTGAAACCTGCTCCGAGCTCCAGCAGAGCAGATATCCTGCCGTAGACCTCTACGCTGCCCATCGTAGGCGAAAGTACGCCGGTAATAATCTTAAGAATCGTGGACTTGCCGGAACCGTTGGTGCCGATAATTCCCACGCACTCGCCCTTCTTGACGTCAAAACTCACGTCATTCAGTGCGAGGATCTCCTTGTACCTCTTCTGCTTCGAGAGGCCGAGCGACTCGCGCAGGCGGTCGGTGGGCTTATCATAAAGCTTATATGCTTTTGTAATGTTGTTGACAGCGATTGCTATTTCCTGCATAAATCCTCCATGCAGGTCCTGTCGGTCCTGCATTCAATCACGGTGGGATATGCCACCTCTTATCGAATATCCGTTTGCGTCCGCCGGATCAAAGTGTGTCCGCAAAGTGTATCTTGAGCCGCTTGAAGATGAAAGCTCCGACCACGAAGAAGATTGCCGTCACTGCCCAGAAGTAGAATGTGAGGTCGAATCTCTCCCAGAACCAGACCTTGTTCATCATCGAGTCACGGTAGCCGTTCACGATATAGAAGATCGGATTCAGCTTGAAGACCGTGATCAGCCAGCCCGGCATTCTCGCGCTCATATTGTCAATATTCCACATGATCGGCGTCATCCACACCTGGATCTGGATAAT
>ODAI011850654.1_pt1 | contig 17733 bp, 15 predicted proteins | sample 1539321 | NCBI WGS metagenome assembly ODAI01 (sample SAMN02144231, study PRJEB22623) | gut metagenome | biome: sheep rumen | host: Ovis aries | place: New Zealand | reverse complement strand
TATCCATAACTTTCCTCCAGAAAATAATGATTAATCGTTTATCCTGACAATATCCGTTATGCGTCCATCCGCATCATATACGTATTTTTCTTCACTGACGCCTTCCGCGTTCTTTGTTTCTGTTCCCTTTTCATCCAGGAACTCCCTGCCTGTCAGGCGTCCCCGATCGTCCCATGCAAGCCGGATCGCAGAATAACCCTGGTTGTTTTTAACCTTGTCTCCCGCGGCATCCCTGTACTGCACCAGCGTAATCCGGCCGTCCTTGTCATAGGTGTATTCCGCTGTAGCGTATCCCTCCGGAAGCACCGTTACCCTTCCCGCGTCATCCAGGTAGGTTTCCGAAAGAATCAGTTCACCCTTCATTTTCCTGAGCGCGCTTGCTGCCACCCCGCCGAAGAGCACGGGATTGCCTGCCGCGTCAAACCGGGATACGGTAACCTCTCCCTTGCTGTATAAATATGTCTCCTTCGCGTACCCGCCTTTGTCGGTCGGCGCGCCCTGTTCATCGTAATACCTGGTTTCGGTAACCCTGTCCTTCTTGTCCAGGTCCGATTCACACCGATGCCAACCGTCCGGTCCGGTGGCCGGAGAACCGTCTGCATGCGTGTAGTTTACGCGCAGGATCTGTGTGCGTTTCCTGTTCAGTTTTTTCGTCATGGTGGCGTATCCGTCCCGGATGGAGTCTGCCGGCTCACCCTTTTCATTCATGAAGCTGCGGCCGATCAGCGTAAACCCGGTATAGAGATTCTCAAGCTGTGCGTATCCCAGGGACGGGACCGTTGTGACCTTGCCGTCGGCATCGAAATAAACCACCGTACGCTCCGGTCCGAAGGTAAAGTAGTTATAATTTACCGCCGCATAGCCCTGACTGTTCATAATCAGTTTCTCGTCCGGCCCGTAGTACTCAATCCTGGCAATCTGTCCTCTTCCGTCCTTGGTTACGGACCGGCCGCAATAACCGCCGGCCGTCGTGAACCGGGCTCCTTCAGCGTCAAAATAGGTTTCCGTGGTTTTTAATCCTTCATACCTGTAGCGGATTTCCGCATATCCTTCAGGCCCGGCTGTAACGTTTCCGCTGTCGTCCCTCCAGGTAACAGAGGCTACCCTTCCTCTTTCGTCCTTGATCTCCTCTGTGTTTTCAGCCTTTCCAATCCCCTGGGAAGCCAGCAGAAGGAGAACTGCGGCAGTCATCGCAGATATACGCCTGATCATTTTCAACCGGTATCACCTGTCTTTTCTCTTTGATTTCTTTCGTAGATTATAGCAAAATGCCCGGGCAAAAAGCAACCCACCCGGGGGTCATTCGCCTGCCGGATAAAACGCCTGTTTCCCGGTAATCAGCATCTGCCTCAGCTGGTTGATGGTGATGCCTGCGTTCATCTCGTCGTATTCATCCTCGGGTTTGATTCTGTAGCACCAGTTTCCGATCACCTCAACGGGCCAGCCCTGTTCCCCGCTCCATGCGGCAGCTGTTCTGAACACTTCCAGCGCCCAGCGCATATGGTAGCCGGACGTAACCACGGTGATCGTCTCAATTCCTTCTTCCCGGAGGATTCCGAGCGTGAAGAGCGCGTTCTGAACCGTTGAAAGCGACCGGACCTCCGCCCGGATTCTTTCGCTTTTGATTCCGCACTTCCGGATAAGATACCCCCTCATCAGTCCCGCTTCACTGACAATTTCGGACGGGTCAACCTTGCCTGTATATCCGCTTGGCCCTCCGGTACAGATCACCAGCGACTCCGGAAATGCTTTCGCCGCTTCTGCGGCGGCACGGCATCTTCCTTTCAGTTCAGGCTCCATCTCACCGTCCAGCAGCCTGTACCCCAGGACAACGAACGCATGCTTTGCAGGATCCGGGATTTCAAGCACCGCCGGGTCGTCTTCACGGGAATAGAACAGCCTTAAATCAGGATTCAGGAATAATTCCTTCCAGCTTTCCGCCATGGTGCTGGTCACGGGATTCCCGATGGCCGCTGCCGTTTTGTCCATGCTTTGCAGCGTTTCCGGGGAAGGATTCCTGTATGCGTCCAGCATTTCCTGTAAAAGCGTCTGTACCTCCTCGTGATCCGGTGTGTCTGCATACGCCGTTCCCATCATCAGCATCACCAGCACAAGAATGAGGTTTGCTGCCGTTTTTTTCATGCTTTGTCTCCTCTGTCCGATCCGTTTATGCTGCCTGCCAGGCCTGATTCTGTCCTTCCTGGAAAACTCTGTCATAACCGTCAAAAAAGACTTGATTTTTCATTTTCCTTATGCTAATATACGTTCGTTGTCGAAAGACAGCACGCTGATATAGCTCAGTCGGTAGAGCGCATCCTTGGTAAGGATGAGGTCGCCAGTTCGAATCTGGCTATCAGCTCCATGACTCCCGGGGACGTTGTATCAATGGCTCCGGGGGTTTTTTTATGCCATCAGCCGTCTTTTTGCTCCCCCAGCGGTTTTGCCTTTGGGATTCCGGGCTTCCTGGGGTATTGCCCGGCGGTTTTTTCCGTTTTGCGGATCGGAAGGATTCGGTGATCCCATTCCCTGCCCTCAACCGGACAGCATACAGGCATCTCCAGCCGTCCACCCAGGAGCCTCGCCGCCCGTCTTCCTGCTTCCAGTTCCCCCTGAATGGACGGCCCTTTCCAGCACAGTGCGCATCCTCCCACCCGTACATAGGGCAGCAGGTATTCACACAGCACATTCAGAGGCGCAAGCGCCCGGGCCGCTGCAATGTCATACTGCTCCCGGTGGCTTCCTTTCCGTGCGCCTTCCTCGGCCCTGGCGTGTACGAGCGTGACGTTTTCGATACCGGCCTTTCCTGCCACCGCTTCCAGGAAATTCAGGCGTTTCTGCTGTGAATCCATCAGTGTTACGGACAGATCCGGACGGGCCAGGGCCAGCACCATGCCGGGGAATCCGGCCCCCGTTCCAACGTCAATGAGTCCTGCGTTCCGCGGAATCAGTTCGGTTCGCAGCACAGCAAGGCTGTCCATGAAGTGCCGGTCAATCACTTCGTCCGTTTCCGCTACGGAGGTAAGATCCATCCGGGCATTCCATTCCTGGAGCAGGTCCAGGTATACCTCCAGCTTCTCCGGTAGCTCCGGCGTATATGGAATCCCGTTCCGTTTCAGTGCTTCACTTATCCTGTCCTGATTCATACATGCTCCTACAGATTCAGATGAAGATATTTGTTGAGCCAGTATTTGCACCATGCCAGCACTTCACGCCCGTTGTTTTTCAGCCAGTATATCGGCTGGCAGGGGCTCCCGATTCCGACCGCTTCAAGGCCAAGGTCTCCGGCCAGCGCCATGGAACGGGGTACATGATAATCGCTGGTAACAATCACAATCTTCCGGATTTCTTCGGGATACTCCTCCATAAGTTTCCTGGCGTTTGCAAGGTTCTGCTGCGTATTCCGTGAGTCGGGATCCGTAAGGATCATCTCCGGCGCAACGCCTTTCTCCTCCATGTATCTCTTCATCACGTATGCTTCCGGCTCAGGCTCATCCTTCCCCTTTGCGCCGCAGACGATAACCGGCACGTGCTTCTTTTCCCATACCTTGACTGCCATATCCAGCCGCCAGGCCAGCTGGACGCTGGGAACCCCGTCCGGGTGCACCTGGGCGCCCAGCACAACAACGGCGTCATAATCATCCGGAATCTGCGATACATCCCCGGGTACCTGGCTTTCCCGGATCCACACGTATCCGAGAAGGAGCACAAAGGTAATCACCCCGAGCGCAGCCAGTGTGATCATTGTTTTCAGTATCAGGTTCATTTTTTTCTTTCCTTTGGCCATTCTTATTTCCGTCCGTCCTTTGTTTTTATCCCCTGCTGTTTTTCATTCTGTAATCAATGTCTCCGTGCTGGATCATACTGTATGTGCTGTCATTCGCTACGATGATGTGATCCAGCAGCAGGATCCCGACTCCGTTCAGCAGGCGCTGCAGCTGCAGCGTGGAAGCAATATCCTCCGGAGAGGGAGCGCAGGTTCCTCCCGGATGGTTGTGGCACAGCAGCACGCTGTGGGCGTTATAATTCAGCGCCGTTTCCAGCACCATGCGCGGATAGGCGGATACTTCGCTGAGGGATCCGTCGCTGATTTTTCTTCTGCCCAGCACAGCGCATTTGGCATTCAGGGAAATGACATAGAATTTTTCCGTCCGGTTGCCCGCCAGGATGGAAAGGCAGTATTTTTCCGCTTCCCGGCTGTTTCCGATCCGGTCCGGAACCGCCATGGCGCAGCGGCTCCATACCCTTGTGAGGGGTACAACCATGGAAATCAGGGTCGCTGCTTTATCTCCCACGCCCGGCACCTTCATAAGCATCTCCGGCCTGGCTTCCAGCACGCCTTTCAGGGAGCCAAAGCTGTCCAGCAGCGTATGCGCCGTCAGGTTTGTATCGCTGCGGGCATTCGCATAGAAAAGCAGCAGTTCCAGGATCTGATGATCCTCAAAATGCTCAAATCCGCCCTCCTGGATAAAACGCTTGCGCACTTTTTCCCGATGGCCTTCGTGGATGTTTTCCCTGCGCTCTGCCATATGTTTCCGTCTCCCTTCTTCCGTCAGGCTCCGTAATAATTCCAGATATCCGCACAGGCCTGCTTTTCCGCCGCACACAAAGGTGTAAAGGCGCGCCTGTAGGCCTCCCGCACATCGGATTCGTTCATCGGCACCGGATGATTTCCCAGTCTTTCAGTATTCACCGAAGCCGCCAGCTCGTTCAGTCTGTCCTCCGCCGGCATCGGAGGTATCTCCATCTCCAGGTCATAGAGAATTCCCCGAAGCAGCTTCGGAACCATTTGCGCGTCGCTCAGCCTCATCTTGCTGCTCAGGTCCTGCAGTACAGGTTTCATCTCTTCCTTTTCATACGCCATCTCCCACAGCACGGGAAGCGTCATCATGCAGGCATGCCCATGCGCGTATCCCATGGTTTTTGTAATCTGGTAGGACATTGCGTGGGCTGCTGTCGTCCGGGTGATCTGGATAGCTTTTCCGCTCTGGTAGCTGGCGTCCATCATCTCCTCCGCCGCATGCTCATCTCCTTCCAGATAAGCCTTCAGGTTGTCCAGCACCCCCAGAATGGCCAGGAATGCGTGCAGGCGGCTGTCCTCGGTGGAAGCGTTGCACCAGTAGCTCTCAATTCCCTGGCTCAGCGCGTCCAGCGCGGCGGCTTTCTTATGGTAAAGCGGAAGGGGCTTCAGCAGGTCTGCGTCCAGGATCACCCCGTCCGGCCGCAGCGCGGGATGGCTCAGGGAAATTTTCTTCTGCCCCCGGTATACAACGGCATTCTGGGTCGCTTCCGCGCCTGTTCCCGCGGTTCCCGGAACGGCAATATGCGGGATCTCCATTTTCTCCGGATACTTCCCGGCTTCAGCGCTCTCCGCGTCTCCTGCATAAAGGATCGCCTTTACCGCCTTGGCCGTGTCCATGGCCGATCCTCCGCCCACGGAGATAATCCCGTCACACTCCTGTGCCCGGAAAAGGGTTGCTGCGGGAACCGCATCCTGGATATCCGGGTTCGGGTGATAATCCGCAAACACGGGAGCATTCAGGAATACCGGCGTTTTTTTCAGCAGCTTCCCGGTAAGATGCTCCGATCCGATGATCATCGGACGCGTGATCCCGAGCTTTTCTGTCATCTGAAGGATCTTCCCGAGGCTTCCCCGTCCCCGGAACACTTTCTGAGGTGCTTCGCTCATGGTTCTTCTCTGTTCCTCCGTCTGTTATTTTCCTACGCAGAAAGCGGAAAAAATGGTATCCAGCAGCCTCTCGTCCGCTCTGTCCCCCGTAATTTCGCTCAGGGCCTCCTGTGCAGCCTGCAGGTCCGTTGCCGCCATGTCAGGCGTAAGCAGGTCCAGTGTCCGCTCCGCGTCCTGCAGATGTGAAATCGCCCGCTTGACCGCCTCAAGATGCCTGGGCTGCGTCAGGGCGAGCCGGTCTGTCACCTCCGCCTGTTTCCTGAAATACTCCCTTACAGGCTGAAGCGATGCGCTGTCCAGCGCGGATACCGTAATGCAGGAGATATCCGGCCTCAGTTCGTGAATCATATCCTGCGTGGTCTTCTGCGGCAGGTCTGATTTGTTGATCAGCACCGCGTCCTCACGCCTCAGGTTCCCGAGCCATTCTTTCTCCTCGCCGCTCAGTTCCCGGGACCCGTCCAGGATCAGCAGGGCGGCGTCGGAATTGTGAAGAGCCTGCCGGGATCGTTCCACGCCGATTTTTTCCACAGGATCCCGGGTATCGCGCATTCCCGCCGTATCTGTCAGGAGAACCCGGATACCGTCCACAAGGATCTCTCCCTCAACGTTATCCCGGGTCGTCCCGGGGATCTCTGTAACGATTGCCTTCTCCTGCCCTGTCAGGGCATTGAGCAGGCTGCTTTTTCCGGCATTGGGAATCCCGAAGAGCGTAACCCGCATGCCGTCATGGATCAGGCGGGAGGATCGCTCGTCCACCGCCTGCCGCAGCTCCTCCGTCAGTTTCTTCAGTCCCTCCCGGAGGGCGCCCGCGCCTTCCTCGTCTGATATTTCTTCCGGATAATCAATGCAGGCTGCCAGTCCGGCCTGCAGGCTGTATAGCTGGTCCGAGGCCTTCCGGACAAACGCGGCCGTTCCTCCGGCCATCTGCCGCACTGCCGCCTTTCGTTCCTGCTCTCCCCTGGCCGCGATCAGGCTCATCACCGCCTCCGCCCGGCTCAGGTCAATCCTTCCGTTCAGGAATGCCCGCCGGGTAAACTCGCCGGCCTGCGCCAGGCGCGCTCCTTTTCGAAGGCAGAGATCCAGCACGCTGTGCATCACCTGTGTGCCGCCGTGGATCTGGATCTCCGCAACGTCTTCCCGTGTGTAGCTCGCAGGAGCGCGCATCAGGACGGCCATGCACTCGTCCAGCTCCTCTTCACCGTCCATAACTTTTCCATAGGTCAGGCGGTGGCTCTCCATCTCCTCCCGCCGGCTTCCTGCCGGCCGGAAAACCTCTGTCAGAATTCTCTCCGCATCCGGACCGCTGATCCTGATGATTCCGATTCCGCCCTGTCCGGAAGCGGTGGCTATTGCAGCAATGGTATCCTGCTTCATTCCTTCGGCTCCCTGTTTCAGTTTCGGGTCATTTCGTGCATCCGCCGTACAGCGGCTTCCATGTCTTCATTCCGGAACAGGGCTGTTCCCATCACTGCCACCGTCAGTCCGCGTTCTGTCAGGAACTTCAGGTTGTCCTCCCGGATTCCGCCGTCTGCTTCGATCTCTCCTGTATAGCCGGCCTGCCGGAGCGCGCTGATCTTCTCCGGAACCCTCGCGTCCAGCTGCTGCCCTCCGAATCCGGGCTCCACCGTCATGGCAAGAATCATTTCCGCCTGTTCAAAATAAGGAATCACGCGCTCAACGGGCGTTGCGGGTTTGATTGCAATTCCGGCGGAAGCTCCTGCCGCGTGGATCCTTCCCAGCAGCTCCGGCAGGTCTCCCCGGATCTCCGCGTGAATGGTCACAGAATCCGCGCCGGCGCTTAAAAACGCGTCCAGCAAGCTTCCCGGATCGTCCATCATCAGATGCACGTCCAGCGGGAGGGAGGTTTCCCTGCGGATCGCTGCAACAACAGCGGGTGAAAAAGCGAGGTTCGGAACGAAATGTCCGTCCATGATATCCACATGGATCCAGTCGCATCCCGCTTTTTCCGCCCGCCTTACCTCTTCCCCGAGGTGAAGCGGATCAGCTGCCAGGATACTCGGCGCAATCTTAATCATAGCGGTCCCTCCACTCTTCCCTGATTTCTGCCAGCAGCAGGCGGTATCTCTCCAGTCTGTCCGGATGGATCATTCCCCGGTCGGATGCCTCCTGTACCGCGCAGCCCGGTTCCCGGTCATGCAGGCATTCCCTGAACCGGCATTTTCCCTCATATGCCCGGAACTCCGGATATCGCTCCCGGAGTTTTTCAGGCTCCATCTGCTTCTCCGGCTCAAGCAGGCTGAACCCGGCGGTATCCATGACCTTCAGTCCGTCCCGTTCAATCAGCTCTGTCCGGCGCGTGGTATTTTTTCCTCTTGCAATCTTCCGGGAGATATCTCCCGTCTCGAGATTCAGGTCCAGCAGCGCGTTCAGCAGCGTGCTTTTCCCTGCGCCGCTCTGGCCTGTCAGGCAGCACAGCGCGCCCCTCATTGCCGCCTTCAGCGGCTCCAGTCCCGTTTTCTCCCTGGCGCTTACGGGAAAAACCGGAATTCCTGCTGCCCGGTATTCCTCCGCGATCCGCCCGGAAAAGGACGGGTCCAGGTCCGTTTTGTTCACCGCCAGCAGCACGTCCATTCCCTGGGCTGTCGCCCTGGAAATCATTCGGTCCGCAAGCAGCAGATCCGCTTCCGGAACCGGTGCCAGCACAATCACCAGCCGGGTCACATTCGCTGCCGGCGGGCGGAGGCATACGGTTTTCCGGGGAAGGATTTCCTCGATCCATCCGTGTTCCTCCGCCTCTCCGGGCGTAAAAAGCACATCGTCCCCGGTCAGCGGACTGATTCCCATCCTGCGGAATTTCTTTTTGCACCGCAGCGTGTAGCACCGGCCGTCCTCCGTCTTCGCGGTATAGAAGCTTCCGATCCCCCGGATCAGCGTACCCTGCAGGAAGGATTCACGCCGTTCACTCATTTCCGTTTTCCTTTCCGCCTGCAAGTCCGGGAACCAGGTTCTTCTGCTCCAGCTGGGTATCCCCCACATACACCGTGTAAGTATAAACCCTGTCATCCGGCAGTTCCACCGTATCCTCAATAACCCTTGAATCCTCGGGCTCCAGCGTGTAGGTCCGCGTATCAATGGCAACATTGGACTGTTCAGCCCGGATGCTGATGCGCACCTTCACCTGCTGGTCGCTCTCCGGAACCGTAACGGACAGGGACGCGGTGGAAACCGTCTCCGGATACCTGTACAGCGTCAGCTGCACAGGTGTATCTTCCGCAACGCGGTTCTCCGCTTCCGGCGAGGATGCCGCCACAAGTCCGTGTTCCTCCGCGTTTTCCGTCGCGGTATACCGCAGGGAAGGCTGCAGCGTCAGGTTTTGTTTCGTCAGCATCTCCTCCGCTTCCTGCAGCGTGCAATTCGCGAGGGAGGGCACCACCGTGCTTCCGCCGCTGATGATCAGCGTAACAGGATCGTCCCGGGTCACCTGTTCTCCCGCAGCCGGCACCTGGTTCATGACGCTGCCCTTCTGCACATCTGCGCTGGCCGCCCGGTCCCGGGTAATCTTCATGTTTTTTGTGGTCAGGAGGTTCGTGGCTTCTTCAGCCGTCATTCCGACCACATCCGGCATTTCAAAGGGTACCGGTCCGCTGGAGATCACCAGGATCACCGCGTCCCCCTTCCGGATTGTGGTACCTTCCTCAGGATTCTGCACATATACAAGGTTCCGCTCCACCTCATCGTTGGGCATACCCTTGTGCGTTTCCTTGAGGCCTGCCTGCTTGAGTATCCGGGCCGCTTCCTCAATGTTCATTCCCGTAACTTTCGGAACCTTCACGGTGAAGATCGTCTGTTCGTAAATGGCTCTCCCGCCGAAAAAGATTGCGGCGATCACAGCCAGTCCCAGCAAAACATTCAGCGCCACATGAAGCGCCCGCCGGTCAGCCGGCCGGGCCCTGCGCCTCGGACCGGTATTGGAGTTCTTATCCCCGCTGATCTGGGGCTTCGGCTGGCGCACCTCCAGCTCCGGTTCCGGGGCAACCTGCTCTCCCCGCTCTTCCAGCGCCATCCGCAGGTCCGCGGCCATTTCCCTGGCGGTCTGGTAACGCATGGCAGGGTTCTTTTCCATCGCCCTCATGCATACCCGTACCACCGCCGGCGGAACATCCGGCGCGATGGTCTGGATCGGCACGGGCTCCGCATGCAGGTGCTGCATGGCTACGGCTACCGGATTGTCGCCGTCGTAAGGCACGCGTCCCGTCAGCATTTCATACAGCACCACGCCGGTGGAGTATATATCGCTGGCTGCCGTAGCTCCCTCACCCCTGGCCTGCTCCGGCGAAAAATAGTGAACGGACCCCATCACGTTGTCGCCCCGCGTCAGCGTGGCGCTGTCCGCAATCCGGGCGATTCCGAAATCGGCAACCTTAATGTGCCCGTCCTCATGTACGAGGATGTTCTGGGGCTTGATGTCGCGGTGAACAATGCCGTTCCGGTGCGCATGCTCCAGCGCGCTGAGAATCCGGATTGTAATCTGGCAGGCCAGGGGCGCGTTCAGTTTTCCCCGTTCCTGGATCACCGCCTTGAGGGTTTTCCCCTGGACGTATTCCATCACAAGATAACGGTTTTCACCGTCCATGCCCACATCCAGCAGGTTCACGATATTATGATGGGTCATCTTGCTGGCCGCTTCAGCCTCCCGCTGGAAGCGGCTGATGAACTCCCTGTCCTCATTGTACTCCGGCCGCAGGACTTTCACCGCGACATTGTGCCCGGTTCGCAGGTCCACCGCCCGGTAAACGATCGCCATCCCGCCCATACCGATCTGCTCGGTTAGGCGGTAGCGGTTTGCCAGTATTTTTTCTGTCATGCTTCCGCCTCCCTGTCCGCCTGATCGGAGGCTTCCGCATCCTTTTCGGAACAGGTTCCGCCTGTCAGATCCGTCATCAGGATCAGTGAAATGTTGTCTTTTCCGCCGTTATCCAGCGCCGTCTGCAGCAGTCTGTCCGCCGCTTCCTCCGGATTGTCCAGCAGCGCCAGCTCCTTCAGCGTGTTCCGGTTCATCTGTCCGTAAAGTCCGTCAGAGCATACCAACCACCGGTCTCCTGCTTTTCTTTCTTCACAGAAGAGATCCACTTCCACCGTTTCATCCGTTCCCACAGCCCTGGTAATGTAATTACGCATGGGATGGCAGGCTGCCTGTTCTTCAGTCAGCACGCCCCTGCGCACCATATCCCCGACCAGGGAATGGTCCTGCGTCACCTGGCGCATCTCGCCTTCCCGCAGCAGGTAAGCCCGGCTGTCGCCCACCTGGGCAACCAGCATCTCGTTTTCGGCCGGCCACAGCAGCGTAAGCGTTGTCCCCATTCCGGTCAGCGCGGCGTCCTTCTCCTGCTGGTTCCAGATTTCCAGGTTGATTTTCTGAACTGCCTTTTTCATCGTCTCCCGGTCCGGCTTCTGGTTTTTCATTTCCCGAAGCAGGCCGTCGCGTGTAGCGCCTGAGGCAATTTCCCCGCCGTTATGTCCCCCCATGCCGTCTGCCACGCCGGCCAGTCCGCATCCGATAATCAGCGCGTCCTGGTTGTTCCTGCGGATCCGTCCCACATCCGTCCGGCTGACAATGGAAAACCCGGGAACAGGGACCTCCGGAACCGTCTCCGGCGCCAGGGGCTTGCTTTCCGCCTGTTCGGGGTTTTTCATCCGCATGGCTGCTTTTTCCTTCAGGTTAAACTTCCTCATCTGTCTGTCTCCTTGATTTTTACCCTTCCGTGGTTCTGCAAAAGGATCCCTGTATCAGCAGGTGCCGTCGGTGGAATCGCTGATCACCTTCCGGCGCAGCTGTCCGCAGGCGCCTTCTATATCGTCTCCCATTTCCCGCCGGCGCGTAACCGAAATCCGATGGTCCTCCAGCACGCGCATGAAATTCCGGACGGTTTCCTCGCTGACCCCTTTCAGGTGACGTTCCCGCACTTCGTTGAGGGGAATCAGGTTCACATGGCACTGCATGCCGCGCAGGATCCCGGCAAGCTCCTCCGCCTCCGCCTTTCCCGCGTTTACCCCTTCCGTCAGCGCGTATTCGAAAATAACCCTTCTCCCGGTTTCCCGGATATAATTGCGGCAGGCCTCCAGGATTTCCCTGATGGTCCATTTTTCCGCTATCGGCATGGTTTTCCGCCGGATCTCATCGTTGGGGGCGTGAAGGGACACGCACAGGGTAACGGGAAGCTTTTCCCGCGCCAGGTCATACATCCTGGGAACGATCCCGCAGGTGGAAAGGGACACGTTCCGGAGGCTGATCCGGATGCCTTCCTCCTCCCGCAGCAGGTGGAGGAAACGGATCACCTGGTCATAGTTGTCCAGGGGCTCTCCGCTTCCCATCAGCACCACATGGCTGACCTTCTGTCCTTCTCCCTCCAGGTACCTGTTGGCCGCGAGAATCTCCCCCAGCATCTCCCCGGCTGTCAGGTCGCGCACTCTTCCATCCAGCGTGGATGCGCAGAACCGGCAGCCCATCCTGCATCCCACCTGGGTGGAAATGCACAGGCTGATCCCGTATTTGTACCGCATCAGGACGCCTTCCACGCAGTTCCCGTCCTTCATTTCATACAGGAACTTCACGGTGCCGTCCAGCGCGCTTTTCCGGTGCAGCCGGATGGAAACGCTTTGCGCCGTGGCGCAGGCCTTCAGCTTCTCCCGCATATCCTGCGGCAGATTGGTCATCCCGTCAAAATCGGTTCCGCGGTGAATCCATTCAAATATCTGCTTTCCCCGAAAGGCAGGATAACCCTGGGCCCGGATCCATCCGGTAAGCTCTTCCCGGGTCATTCCCGTCAGTTCAACCATTCCTTCATTCCTTTCTCTTCATCCGGCACAGGTAAAACCCTTCCACTCCGTCCCGGAATTCCAGCAGCTGAAGTCCCTTCTTCCGATGCTCCCTGTAGCGCTGCGGAATGGTTTCCGGAAGCTCGCACACCTCAAATTCCGGATGATCGGAGAGGAACCGTTCCACTTGCATTTCATTTTCCTCCGGCAGCACGGAGCAGGTGGAATAAACCAGCGTTCCGCCTGGCTTTACATATTCGCACACCGTGTCCAGGAGCTTCTGCTGTATTCCGGTCAGTTCCTTCAGGCTCTCCTCCGTAATACGCAGCTTGATGTCCGGCTTCTCTGCCAGCATGCCGAGTCCCGTGCAGGGCGCGTCCAGCAAAACTCCGTCCATGGACCGGTACAGGTCCTCGCGCTTCTTGCCGGCATCCCGGACCATGGGACGTATATTCTCAAGGCCGAGCCGCCTGGCCTGCGCCTCGATCAGCGCCGTACGGTGTTCATGGATATCCCATGCCTGCACCCGGCCTGTTCCGCCCATCAGTTCCGCCATATAGCAGGTTTTCCCGCCCGGCGCCGCGCAGCAGTCCAGGATCTGTTTCCCCCGGCGCGGGTCCATGGCAAGGCACGCCATCATGCTTCCCGGAGTCATGATGGAAAAGGATCCGTTCAGGAAGTCGGCGTCCCGGGCAATATTCATTGCTCCCCTGATCTTCCAGGCATGGGGAAGGTCTGTTTTCTCCTTTTCCCACACCTTTTTTTCGAGTATTTTCTCAAATTCCTCATCCTGCACCCGGGTCAGGTTCGGCCGAAGCGTCCAGCCTTCGGAGGCGGATCGGAAGGTGGCGATCTTTTCCGCGTCCTCCGCGCCGTAATGCTCCTTCAGCAGCTTCCAGAGCCATACGGGCAGGCTGCAGCGAACGGATGCCGCAAGATCCGGCTCTTCCTCCGGATCGGGAAACACCAGTTCCTCCTTCTTCCGGATCAGGTTCCGGAGAATTCCGTTGCAGACCCCCTTCAGCCCCTCCATTCCCGTTTCCGTGCAAAGCTGCACAGCAGTGTTGACTGCCGCGCTTTCCGGAATCCGGTCTTCCAGCAAAAGCTGGCAGGCGCCCAGCCGGAGGATGTTCCGCAGCTTAATGTCCGTATCCTCCCGGGCCATCACCTGCCGGAGTACGTAGTCCAGGTAAATCAGGTGATCCAGGGTATCGTAAACAAGCCGGGAGGCCAGTCTCCGGTCCGCCGCGGACATCCCGCAGTGCTCGAGTTCCCGGTCCAGGATCAGGGAGGCGTAAGCGTCCTGCTCCGTAACCTGCCGGATAACCCGCAGTGCCAGCCTCCGGGCCGGCATTCCCTCCGCCTGCGGCGCGGCGGTCGTTTTTTCCCGGGTAAAGCGGCCCGGTCTCTCGCCCGTTTTCCGGGCCCCTCCGTTGCCGCCTCTTCCTCCCGGTGTGCCGTATCCTTTGCCGTGTTCCGGTCTCCCGGACGGTTTGCGCACGGTCTTCCGGGGCGCCTGTTTCTTCGTCTCGCTCATGTGTTGCCTTCCTGTTTTTTATATTTTCAGATTACGGACGTCTGCCGGGTGTCCCCGAAGATAGTCCTCCGCCCGCATGCGTTTTCCGCCCGGCGCCTGAACCTCAAGAATCCTGACGGCTCCCTCGCCGCAGGCAACCACCAGGCCGCCCTTCGGATCAGCAAGCAGTATTTCTCCCGGGGTGCCTGTTCCCTCCGCGCCTGCCGCCCGAAGGAGCTTCAGCCGTTCCCCGCCCCAGGGAATGCTGACGCACGGCCATGGATTCAGCCCGTTTATCAGCCCCCGTACACTGTCCGCGCTCCCCGTGAAATCCGTCGTTCCCATTTCCTTTGTCAGCATGGGATCATAGGTCATTTCCTCATGCTTCTGCGGAATCTGTTTCAGGGTTCCTTCCGTCAGCGCCTGCAGTGTTGCCCGCAGGGTCTCCGCCCCGATCTTCCCGAGGCGTTCCGTCAGCTCCGCGCAGGTTTCGCTCTCGCCGATTTCCGTTTCCTGCTGCATCAGGATATCCCCCGTGTCAATTCCTTCATCCATCATCATGGTTGTAACGCCGGTTTTCTTATCCCCGGCCATGATGGCGTAGGCAATGGGGGCGGCTCCCCTGTGCCTGGGAAGCAGGGAGGCGTGAACATTGATATTCCCCAGGGCCGGAATCTCCAGGATCTCCCGGCTCAGGATCTGTCCGAAGGCCGCGGTTACACAGAGGTCGGGTTTCAATTCCCGCAGTGCCTCCACCCCGGTTTTCCGGATTCTTTCCGGCTGGAAAACGGGGATCCCGGCCTCCAGCGCCGCCTGCTTTACCGGGCTGGGCGTCAGCTTGTTACCCCGTCCTTTGGGACGGTCCGGCTGTGTGAAAACGCCCGCCACTTCCGCTCCCGGAAACTCCAGCAGCGTCCGCAGGGACGGCACCGCAAACTCCGGCGTTCCCATAAAAACGATTCTCACTGTGCATCATCCTCCGGAATATGTCCCTGAATCTCTTCCTCCGTCAGCTCACGGTCCATCATATCCACGTAGAGCTTTCCGTCCAGGTGATCGGTTTCATGGCAGATGGCGCGGGCTTCAAACCCTTCCGTTTCCAGCTCCATCCATTCGCCCTTCCGGTTCTGGAACCGAACCTTCACCTTCATCGGCCGGGTCACAACCCCCTGCCGTCCGGGCACGCTCAGGCACCCTTCCCTTCCCGTCTGGCTGCCTTCCTGCTCAATGATTTCAGGATTCACCAGCTCCAGCAGTCCGCTGTGGTCCTCTGTTACATCCACCACAGCGATACGGCGCAGGATTCCAACCTGCGGGGCCGCAAGTCCGACTCCCTCCGCCTTATACATCGTGTCCGCCATATCCTTGAGCAGAACAGCCAGCCGGAAATCAAACTTTTCCTGTTTCCTGCACACTTTCCGCAGTGCCTCGTCCCCGATTGTAACAATCTTTCTGATACCCATTCTGTGGTTTCCTTCCTTCTCTGCGTCCGGTTCTCTTCCGGATGCTTACATCATCGTTGTGGGATTGATTTCAAACCAGACTTCCGCGTCCTCCGCGCCTTCCGCCGCCATTTCCGTCAGCGCCCCGAAGAAAGCGTCCGTTTCCTTGCTCACCAGCGCTTTGATCAGTATATGCCTCCGATGCTTTCCCTTCAGGAATTTCACGGGCGGCGTATCCTTCAGCACCATCAGGGTTTTTCGTTTCCATTCCGGATGGCTGTCCAGCATCCCCTGCACTTTTTCTTCCAGCGCCGCCGCTGCGTCTGCGACCTTTTCCTCCCTGGCGCTTTCCGCAAGCAGCCGCGCCAGCACCGTAAACGGCGGATAAAGGCCGTTTCTCCGTCTCCGGAACTCGCTTTCAAAGAAAGCGCGGTAATCCTGCCGGGCGGCAAATCCGATCACAGGATCCTGGGGCTGGTATGTCTGGATAATGACCCGTCCGCTTCGTTTTCCCCGTCCGGCCCTTCCTGCAACCTGGGTAAAAAGCTGGAAAGCCCTTTCCCGGCTTCTGTAATCGGGAAGGTGCAGCGCCATGTCTGCGGCAACCACGCCGGCAAGCGTTACCTGCGGAAAATCCAGCCCTTTGGCAATCATCTGGGTTCCGATCAGGATCCGGGCGCGTCCGCTCCGGAATTCCTCCAGCAGTTTTCCGTGCCCGTCCTTGGTCCCCGTAGTGTCATAATCCATCCGGACCGTCGGAACTCCGGGAAGCATCCTGTGTACCTCTTCCTCCACCTTCTGCGTTCCGGCGCCGAAATAGCGGATGTACCGCCCGCCGCAGGCGGGGCAGCTTTGCGGCGGATCCATCTCCGTGCCGCAGTAGTGGCACCTCAGCCGTCCGTCCGTGTCCCCCAGGTGGTAGGTCATGCTGATATCGCAGTTCGGGCATTTGACCACGTATCCGCAGGATCTGCAGGAAACAAAGGAATTGTATCCCCTGCGGTTCATCAAAAGGATCGCCTGCTCTCCCTTGCTGATGCATTCCTTCAGCGCCTTCCGCAGCGCGGTGCTGAGCACCGTCCGGTTGCCGTTTTCCAGCTCCTGCCGCATGTCCACAATCTCAACCTCCGGCAGGGGCCGGTCATTCACCCGGGAAGGCATTTCCAGCAGTACATAATCCCCCCGGCGCGCCTTCGCAAAGCTGAGGATGCTCGGCGTGGCGCTGGCAAGAATCAGCGTGGCGTTCTCCCTGTCACACCGGCTTCCCGCCACCTCCCGCGTGTCGTACCGCGGGTGCCTGTCATTCAGGTAGGTGCTCTCGTGTTCCTCGTCCACAACGATCAGCCCAAGCCGGGCAACCGGCGAAAACACGGCGCTCCTCGCCCCGATCACAACGCGCGCATCTCCCCGCCGGATCCGACGCCACTCGTCATAGCGTTCCCCGGCGCTGAGCCTGGAGTGAATCACTGCCGCAACCGGTCCGAACCGCCCCCTGAACCAGGAAACCATCTGCGGTGTCAGCGCGATTTCCGGAACAAGGATGATGGCGCTTTTCCCAAGGGACAGCGTTTCCCGTACCGCGTTCATGAATACTTCCGTTTTTCCGCTTCCGGTAACGCCGTGGAGCAGGAACTTTTTCCCTTTTCCCCGCAGGCTGGGAAGGATTTCATCCAGCGCCTCCTGCTGGCCCGCCGTCAGCTCATATCCCGGATCCTGAACCTCCGCGAAGGCGCCTCCCGGCGTCCGCAGCGATTCCTCCTGCAGGATGCGGACCAGCCCGTCCTTTTCCAGCTTCTTCAGCGCATCGCCGGGATCCCTGACCTGCCGGGCCAGCTCGGGCACAGGAATGCTTTCCCCGGACAGGAGCAGCTGAAGCAGTTGGGATCGTTTTCCGTTCCTTCGGTCCTCCCGGATTGCTTTCTCCGCTTCTTCCGGTTCAACTGCCAGCCTGGCCGTCCTCACCGTCCGGACGTTCACCCGTCCTCCCCTCATCTGGGCCGGAAGCATCAGCCGAAGCGTTTCCGCCTGCGGGCAGTGGGCCTTCGCCGCCATTTCCTGCGCAAGCTCCATCAGCTCCGGCGGCACCGCGGGATAATCCTCCAGCTTGCGCGTTACTGTCCTGAGTTTTTCGGGAGGCACGTCGCACTCATCGGTAATCCCGATCACAATGCCTTCCTTTTCCCGGGAGCCGAAGGGAACAGCCACGCGCTGCCCGGGAGTCAGTTCCATATTCTCCGGAATCAGGTAGGTAAAAGGTTTCGCCACGTTCTCATGAACAATGTCCACAATCACCCGGCAGTACATCCCTTTTT
>ODAI011862267.1_pt1 | contig 17735 bp, 17 predicted proteins | sample 1539321 | NCBI WGS metagenome assembly ODAI01 (sample SAMN02144231, study PRJEB22623) | gut metagenome | biome: sheep rumen | host: Ovis aries | place: New Zealand | reverse complement strand
CATATAAGATTGCCGAGGATTTGTATGGCGGCGATTCTTGGTGGGGCACTTTCCTTATCGGGACTTTTGCTTCAGATATTCTTTAACAACCCCATAGCAGGGCCGTATATACTTGGTATCTCTTCGGGTGCCAAGATGGTGGTTGCGCTTACGCTTGTTTATCTCCTTGAAAAGATCGGAAGAGTTTCATCGATAACACTTATAATAGCGGCATTTGCAGGTTCTATGCTTTCGATAGCTTTTATTCTTTTGTTGTCAAAATATATAAGGTCTATGTCAGTTCTTATAATAGGCGGAATTATGATAAATTATATATGCTCTGCAGTAACGGATTTTGTAATTACATTTGCAAGCGATTCGGATATAATCAATCTTCATGGTTGGTCACTGGGCAGCTTTTCCGCTTCGAATTGGAGAGATGTAGGTATCGCATTTGTGGTAGTCACAATAACATCAGTAACTATATTTTTTCTTGCTAAACCGATAAGTGCATTTTTACTTGGAGAGGCTTATGCTAAGAGCGTGGGAGTCAATATAAAGGTTTTCAGGGTTGTTCTTATTCTTTTATCAAGTATTCTTTCGGCATGTGTTACAGCATTTGCAGGACCGATATCATTTGTTGGAATTGCAGTGCCGCATCTCATAAAAAGAGGTTTGAAAACTTCAAAGCCGATTATAGTTATTCCGGCATGCTTTATCGGCGGAAGCATATTCTGTATGGTATGTGACCTCATAGCGAGGACAGCATTTTCGCCAACGGAGCTTAATATAAGTACAGTGACAGCGATATTTGGCGCACCGATAGTTATAGTGATGCTTATAAAAAGCAGTAAGGGGAGGTAGCTTATGGATTACTTTGTAAAAGCGTCAAAGCTTGCTGTCGGATATGGTGGCAAGCCTCTACTGAAGGATATGGATTTTGGCATAGAAAAAGGTGAAATACTTACTCTGATCGGGCCAAATGGATCGGGTAAATCAACGATACTAAAGAGTATAACCGGGCAGCTTGGGACGATTTCGGGAACCGTTTATATAGGTGAAAATGAATTAAGAAGTATAGATTATAAGGATATGGCAAAAAAAACCTCGGTACTTCTTACCGAGCGTGTCAGACCGGAGCTTATGACATGTTATGATGTGGTTGCGCTTGGCAGATATCCATATACGGGCAAGATGGGGATTCTTGGCAGGGAAGATGAAAAGATAGTACTTGAATCCATGGAGAAAGTCGGAATAACTTCGCTTAAGGATATGGATTTTCAAAGGATAAGCGATGGTCAAAAGCAACGTGTACTTCTTGCACGTGCCATATGTCAAAAACCTGAGGTTTTGGTTTTAGATGAGCCTACATCATTTCTTGATATAAAATATAAGATTGAGCTTTGTTCTTTACTAAAAAAAATGGCAAAGGAAGAAAATGTGGCAGTAATTTTGTCTTTGCATGAGATAGAACTTGCTGAAAAGCTTTCGGACAAGCTGTTATGCGTAAAAGGTGATGGTATATTGCATTTTGGAACGCCGGAAGAAGTGTTTAAAAAAGACATTATTATGGAGCTTTTTGATATAGACAAAAAGGCTTTTGAGATGTATTTTTCCAAAGTTGTTTTTTATGATTGATGAGGTAGGATATGGCTAAGGTAATTATGGTTCAGGGAACCATGTCGAGTGTCGGTAAAAGCCTGATTGTGGCAGGACTTTGCAGAGTGTTTAAACAGGATGGTTATACAGTTTGCCCTTTTAAGTCACAAAATATGGCACTTAATTCATATATAACAAAAGATGGTCTGGAGATGGGAAGAGCACAGGTTATGCAGGCCGAGGCAGCAGGCATAGAACCGGATGTTGCTATGAATCCTATACTTCTTAAGCCGACAAGCGACGTAGGTTCGCAGGTTATAGTAAACGGCGAAGTGGTCGGTAACATGAAGGCGCGTGAATATTTTGAGTATAAGAAGTCGCTGGTGCCTGAGATTATGAAGGCATATAATAAGCTTGACAGTTTATACGACATTATTGTTATCGAGGGTGCAGGAAGTCCTGCTGAGATTAATCTTAAAGATAATGATATCGTCAATATGGGTATGGCAGAGCTTGTGGATGCACCTGTTATACTTGTTGGTGATATAGACAGAGGTGGCGTATTTGCACAGCTTTTGGGTACGCTTATGCTATTAGACAAAGACGAGAGAACTCGTGTAAAGGGACTTGTTATCAATAAGTTTCGCGGTGATAAAAGCATACTTGATCCGGGTATCGATATGCTTTTGGAAAAGGGAAAGGTTGATGTGGTAGGAGTCGTTCCGTATATGAAGCTTAATCTTGAAGACGAGGACAGCGTGACGGAAAGGTTTGACAAGGTAAATAGGTTAGAAAAATGTGATGATTTATGTAAAAGCAAAGGTATATCAGATGGAAATTCGATGAACTTTTCGTCGTTCGATAAGATAGATATAGCTGTTATAAAACTTCCTCATATATCAAATTTTACTGATTTCAATGTGTTTGAGCAAACGACTTATGTAAACTTGTACTATGTAGATAATATTAATACACTTGGCAGTCCGGATATGATAATTCTCCCGGGAAGTAAGAATACAATAGCAGATATGAAATGGCTAAGGGATAGCCGGCTTGAAGATAAGATAAAAGAATTGGCAGAAGATAAAAAGAATGAAGTTCCGGTATTTGGTATCTGCGGCGGATATCAGATGCTTGGCAAAATGATTAAGGATGCAGGTAATCAGGAGGAGGGCGGCTTTATAAAGGGTATGGAGCTTCTTCCTGTTGAAACATATATCAGTAATGAAAAAACACGCAGACAGATAAGTGGAAGAATTGGCAAGATGGACGGTATATTATCAGAACTTTCCGGTAAAGAATACGAGGGTTATGATATTCCTATGGGTGTTGCCGGATATGCGGATAATGAACCTGTCATTAGTCCGGTAGTTCAAAATAAAAATATCTATGGGACATATATACATGGTATATTTGATAAAAAAGAAATTGCATATTCAATTATAAAAGCCTTAGCAGCTAAAAAGAAGCTGGACATTGATGGTATAAATATAAAAAATTACAAAGATATTAAAGATGAGGAATTTGATAAGCTTGCTGATAATATACGCAAGTTTATGGATATGGACAAGATATATAAGATTATTGTTGACTAAAAAATATACTTGGTATTAAAATACTAAAGGATAAGGTTTTTAATTTAAATCCGGGGTAGAAAAAATGGTTAATGGAAAGAAATTAATTGCACTTTGCACATCAAGAATATACGATCCGCAAATTCATAATTTCATAAAAACTCTTAATGAAAAGCTTATCGGCAATGACTGTATGCTTTTTATATTCTCTACAAATTCGGATATTTACTGGAATGAAGAAGATATACCGTCAGAGGCTTATGTTTTTGATCTGCTTCCTTATGAAGAACTTGACGGTATTTTAATAATGGATGAAAAGATTAAGAGCCATACGGTTTCCGAAAAAATAATCAATCGTGCCAAGGTAAACGGAGTACCTGTGGTAGTTATCGATGGTTCTTATACCGGTGTTCACTCGCTTAGATTTAATTATGCCGGTGGTTTTGAAAAGGTCGTCAGACATCTGGTTGAGGAGCATCATGTAAAGCGACCTCATATGATGGCCGGTTTTAAGGATAATGTTTTTTCTGAAGAGCGCATCGAAGTATTTAAAAAAGTGCTTGCGGAAAATGGAATAGCCTTTGATGACAGTATGTTAAGTTACGGTAATTTTTGGGCGGATCCTACTATCAGTGCAACAAAAGAGATTCTAAAAAGAGATATACTTCCGGATGCTATCGTGTGTGCAAATGATATCATGGCACTTAATGTTTGTGATGTGCTTGCACAAAATAATATATCTGTTCCGGATGATATAATAGTAACAGGTTTTGATGGTATAGATGAGGTGTATTTCTCTAATCCTCTTATCACTACCGTAAGCTGTGAAACCTCACTCCTTACAGATGCGGCAGTTGAGATGATGCTGGATCTTATTCAGGGAAAGAAAGTAGAAGATGTGCTTATTATGCCAAGATTTATCGAAAATGAATCCTGTGGATGTAAGCGACAAAATTTTGCGGCACAGATGATGGCAAGGATTAATTACAGCTTTTACAGACATCAGGATGATTCAAGAATATTATATGAAATAGCAGCAAGGATGGAGACAAGCAAGACTGTTTGGGATATGGCAGCTTCTATTCATGATTTTAAGACTTTTAATCATCTGTGTGTTGTAGATAAAAATTGCTTTGTTAAGGATAAGTATTATTTTCTTATACCCAAAGAAGAAATGAAAAAAAGAGATTTGCACCTTATAAACGATGCGGATTATGCAGAAGCACATAAGGAAGAAAGACTTCCTATACCAAAAGAAATATTTTATGATGATACGGTCAATGAAAAGGAAAATGTATTGTCGGGAAATTATAGAAGATTTGTTTTGGAACGTGCGCAAAAAGGATATCCTGTTGTCTTTAATGCACTTGATTATATGAATCGTGCTTTTGGATTTAACTGCTATTATTTTGATGATTATAATATATCCAATTATTCCAGACTGGCAACTATGTCAGGTGCCATGAGTACGGGTATCGGAGGATTTTTGAATTTAAGATATCAAAGGTATCTTCTTGAAAAAGTTAATTCCATGTATAATCATGATCCACTTACGGGTCTTTATAACAGAGTAGGTTTTGATACAGCATTTAAAGAACGCTTGAAGACTATAGAAAATAACGAAACACCGATTACATTTATAATGTCTGACCTTGATGGTTTAAAATATATAAATGATAATTATGGTCATGCAGAGGGTGACAGAGCTATAGCGGCTGTAGCCGATGCACTGATTAATTCATGTCCAAAGGATGCTTTATGTGTAAGGTTTGGCGGCGATGAAATGTTCTCCGTAATTATAGGAGAGTGTGATGTGGATGGCATAGTAAATAATATTAATCAAACCTTGATAAATTTTAACAATAGTTCAAATCTGGATTATAAAGTAAGTTCAAGTAGCGGTTATGTAATTGATAAGCTTGATAAAAATTTTGATATTCAGTTAGCATTAAAACATGCCGATTTGGAAATGTATAAAATAAAAAGTAAAACGCATATGGCAAAATAAATGCTCCCTGTAAAGTTAGATTGATAAGCTGCTTTAAAGGGAGTTTTTTCTTGCAATAAAGCCATTGGTGTGCGACAATAATATTGATTAAAATAAAAGGGAAAAGATAGTGATTATCATTGGAAAATAAAGTAGCTTTTAAAGAATTATTATTAAAAAAAAATTATATAGTAAAACCTGACAGGTTATATTATGACAAAGTAAAAACCAACTGGGACAAGGCAGCAAAACCGCTTGACAGTCTTGGTGTATTTGAAGATTTAACGGCGCGTATCGGCTGCATACTTGAGGATACAGAACTTGATATAAACAAGAAGGCTGTTATAGTTATGTGTGCGGATAATGGAGTAGTTGATGAAGGCATAAGTCAGTGTGGTCAGGAGGTTACATTTGCTGTGGCAAGGTCTATGGGGGAAAATCGTTCTTCAGTCGGCAAGATGGCAGCTTTATGCGGTACCAAAATTATACCGGTTGATATAGGTATAAATTCCCATGAAGATATACCGGGAGTGCTTGATAAAAAAATAAGTTGCGGTACGAGAAATTTTGCAAAAGAGCCTGCCATGACAAAGGAAGAAATGTATAATGCCATACAAGTAGGTATGGATATCGTATTTGATTGTAAGAAGGATGGTTACAGTATACTCGGTATAGGCGAGATGGGTATAGGGAATACAACTACAAGCAGTGCAGTGGCAGCTTCATTTCTTGCAGGAGATAGTATGGACGACTGTATAGACAAACTGGTGGGGCGTGGCGCAGGACTTAGTGATAGAGGCCTGGCAAAGAAGAAATCTGTAGTTAAAGCTGCTATAGTAAAATATAATTTATGTAACGCAGATATTCTTACTGTTTTACAGACTGTCGGTGGTCTGGATATAGCAGGACTTGTAGGGGTTATAGTAGGTGGAGCCATTTATCATATACCGGTTGTTTTGGATGGAATTATAAGTGCAGTTGCAGCGCTTGTGGCCGTAAAGCTGTTTCCGGAAGTTAAAGAATATATACTGGCATCGCATATGGGTAAGGAGCCGGCTATGAAATACCTTATGGAAGAACTTGGACTGATGCCTGTTATATATGGTGGACTCGCTCTCGGAGAAGGAACAGGTGCTGTCATGATGTTTTCACTTCTTGATATGGCTCTTTCGGTTTATAAGAGACAGACAACGTTTGAAGATATACATATAGAACCTTATAAGAGATTGGTATAAAGACTATGATGATTTTGATTTATGGCGGAAGCGGAAGCGGAAAATCTGCTTTTGCAGAACAGAGAATAAAAGAATTAAATGTTAGCGGAAATAATCTATATTATCTTGCCACCATGCAGGTGTTTGATAATGAAGATATGGAACGAGTAAATCGTCATAGAAAAAATCGTGCAGATAAAAACTTTAAAACTATTGAACAGCCAAAGGATATAGCTTTGATTATGCCGGAAATGAAGGAAGAACCTTCAGATATACTCCTTGAATGTATGTCCAATCTCATTGCCAATGAGATGTTTTCGGACGGGATTATAAATGGTAAAAAGGTTTTGGATAAACTAAAAAAAGAAATCGTTTTGCTGAATGATTCATGCAGAAATTTTGTTATAGTTTCAAATAATATTTTTGAAGATGGTATCGTATATGAAGCTGAAACTATGGAATATATAAATATATTAGGTGATATTAATATTTTTTTATCCGGACTATCTGACGAAGTCTGGGAGGTTGTAGCAGGTATTCCTATAAGACTAAAGTGAAAGGATCGGAAAATATGGAAATCATAAAAGCATTTTGTATAGCATTTTCTATATACTCGGGTATACCTGTGCCGCAGTTTAAATGGGAGGAAAAAGATATGAGATATCATCTTATTTTTTTTCCGTTTGTTGGAGCGGTTATAGGTGGCTTATTGTATATTTGGAATTATATCTGCTTATATTATGGTATTGGTGTGCTGACATTTACATGTGTGGGAACGGCAATTCCCATTATTATAACAGGCGGTTTTCATATAGATGGATTTATGGATACCATGGATGCGTTTAAATCCTACAAGAGCAAAGAGGAAAAACTGAGAATAATGAAGGATGCTCATATCGGGGCATTTTCAGTAATTATGCTTGCAGCATGGGGACTGTCTTATATGGGTGCTTTGTCATATATCGGTTGCGATGAGCTTTTTATGTGTGAAATATACGGAGTGTTCGCATGTATATTTGTACTTTCAAGAATACTCAGTGCAATTCTTGTTTTATCACTTAACGGAGCCAAAGAGGAAGGGCTGCTTCATACTTTTTCTGGCAGTGCTAAAAATAAAAAAGGGTTTGTAAAAGCTGTACTTTTTTTGGAACTGGTTATGTGCCTTGGCTTTATGGTGTGGAGTAATCTTGTCTTAAGTATTGTGGTTGTGGCCGGAGCAGCTTTGTTTGTTGTATATTATTGTCTTAAAACCAAAAAAGAACTTGGTGGGATAACCGGAGATACAGCAGGATATTTTGTCGTATGCTTAGAGGTTACACTGACTGTGATTACAGCTTTTTATGGTTGCTTTTGTTAAAAACAGGAGGGATATATGATTTTGATTATAGGCGGTATGGCTCAGGGAAAGCTTGAATATGTAAAAAATAATTACGGAATAGAAGATAAAGATATATTTAATCCCGATGATAGCTGTGATATTTTTGAAATTGGCAACTATAAAGCGTCTTCAGACAGAATAATTGTTTTAAATAATTTTAACAACTATATTGTCAGTTGCCGGGATAAAGGTAATGATGATTTTGATTTGGTTGATAGATTTATAAAAAAATATCCCAATGCGATCATCATAACCGATGAGGTTGGAAACGGTATAGTTCCGGTGGATAAAAATGAAAGACTATTAAGAGAAAGAATCGGAAGGATACAGTGCGCACTTGCCGAAAAGGCAGATGAGGTTATACGTGTAGTTTGTGGTATAGGGCAAAAAATCAAACCGGATAATTACAGGTATGGATAAGGAATAAAACAAACCGGATAATTTTAGGTATGGATAAGGGAAAAATCAAACCGGATAATTATAGGTATGGATAAGGAATAAAACAAATAGGATATTTTTAGATATGGATAAAGAGAAAAAATATAAAATTAAATTAACATTAATAAGGCATGGAAGTACGCGGCTGAATGAAGAAAAAAGATATATGGGATGGATAGATGAGGAACTGTCTGAAAATGGTAAAAAAATGTTAGTAGCAAAAAAAGACTTATATGAGGGCTATGATTTGGTTTTTGCCAGTCCCATGTTAAGATGCAGGCAGACTGCGGATATACTTTTTTTAAATCGTGACGTTAAGATTATAGATAACTGGAAAGAGATGAATTTCGGAAAATTTGATGGAAAAAACTACAAAGAACTTTCTGATGATATTGATTATAAAGTATGGATTGATTCGGGCTGTATGGGACAGATACCCGGTGGCGAGAAGATGTCTTCGTTTGTTGAAAGATCCATGAACGGACTTGATATTTTTTTTGATATATGTGAAGCATATATGCCTAAGTATGATATATCTAAGAAAGCTATATTAAATGCGGCAGCAGTTGTACATGGAGGAACAATCATGGCGTTGCTTGGCAGTCTTACAGATAATGATTATTTTGATCTTATCGTTGGAAACGGTGAAGGTTATGAGCTTTTATTTGAAGATAAAAAATTGAGTTCATATAGACTTATAAAAGACAATAATGCTTTATGATATAGGGGAGATTGGAAAATATACAAGGATTTTTATAAAAAATGAAATATCATTTAATAGCGTTTATATCGGGTTTTATATTGGATCTTATCTTGGGAGATCCGATATCGTGGCCTCATCCGGTTAGAGTTATTGGAACCCTTATCGGATTTTTGGAAAAAAAATTGAATAATAAGGATATGAAAAAAGCATTGAGATACGGAAAGCTTATGGTTTTCACAGTGCTGGCTGTTACAGGGATGACAGTAGCCCTTATACTTTTTTGCGCATATTATATACATACCTGCCTTGGCCTTTTAATCGAGATAATTATGACATATCAGATACTTAGTATAAAATGTCTTAAGGTTGAAAGCATGAAAGTATATAAAAGACTTGCCGGTGGAGATATCGACGGAGCGAGAAAGGCAGTTTCCATGATTGTTGGCAGAGATGTTGACAGGCTTGATGAGGAGGGGGTAGCAAAGGCCGCTGTCGAGACTGTTGCTGAAAATACATCAGACGGATGTATAGCTCCGATGCTATATACAGCTTTTGGGGGACCGGTACTCGGCTTTTTATATAAAGCAATAAATACTATGGATTCCATGGTGGGATATAAAAATGATAGATATCTTTACTTTGGGAGATGTGCGGCAAAATTGGATGATATTGTTAATTATATACCATCAAGGCTCAGTGCGTATCTAATGATTTTAGCGAGCTATATATCAGGTAAGGATTTCAATGGTAAAAATGCTTACAGGATATATAAACGTGACCGGAGAAAACATGCCAGTCCCAATTCGGCGCAGACCGAGAGTGTATGTGCCGGAGCTCTTGGGATAAGGCTTGCCGGAGACGCATATTATTTTGGAAAGCTTGTAAAAAAAGAGTATATAGGTGATGAGACAAGAAAAGTTTTTGCAGATGATATAAAAAAAGCCAATAGACTTTTATATATAACTTCGTTTATGTGTGAAGTTATGCTGGCATTGGTAATTCTATACTTTATTATTTTTTAAAAAGATTGCGTAAGCAGTCTTTTTATTTTGCGCAAAGCCGCCAAAAGGAATATGCCGGCTAAGGCTTACAGGCGGCTTGCGCACAATTAGGGTGCGATTCCATCTTCCGTGCCCGATATATAATAATTACCATATATCCCCCTTGACGAAGATGTTCGATAAAATAAATTAAAATTCTGTAGATATAGGGTTGATTTTTTTAGAACATTCTTGTATAATATAAAATACTATGAAGGTAGAAACAGGAGGAGAAGATATGGTATTAAAAAAAATCAAAGAAAAAATTAAAGAAGTAATAAAGACAAGGAAGGAGGAAAAGGAAAAAGAGAAACAGTATTTAAGCGATGCCGAAAAAAGATTAAAAAAACTTAAAGAGTTTTATGCAACCGCTAATGAAGGTCTGTTTCCGGCGATAATTTGTTTTACAGATGGCGACCCTGAAGAAAATGTGATAACAGAAGAAGAAAAGAGGGAAATTAGGGAAATATTAAAAAGTGCACAGAAGCCTTCTTAATCATTATCTCGGTTTGTATGGAAAAAGAGCAGGTTTTCTGTTATAATGAGGCATACATAGGATTAAAGGGTAAAGGATGAATATATTATGGCGCATGGAGGAGATATATATACAAATGATATCTACATGGATTATTCTGTAAATGTTAATCCTTTTGGCGTGCCTGAAATTATAGACGGTATATTTAGAAAATATGATTCCTATATATGTTCATATCCCGATTATGAATCTTTTGAATTAAGAAATATGCTTGCAGCACGTTATTGTTTAAGTGTCGATAATGTTTTATGTTCAAATGGTGCTTCTGAAATTTTTATGGCCATGGCACACGCATTCAGACCTGAAAATGTATTGCTCACAGCTCCGTCTTTTGCAGGATATGTATGGGCTTTTGAAGCGGTAGAAGCAAATCTTATATATTATGTCACTAAAGAGGAAAACGATTTTCTTATCAGAGAAGATATTATGGATGTCATTGATGAAAAAGATAATATTGATATGCTTATATTGGCTAATCCGTCTAATCCGGTCGGAAATTATACAGACAATAATCTGCTTGACAAATTGCTTAAAGAATGTAAAAAAAGAGATATAGCTGTTATAATAGATGAGTGCTTTATGGAACTCAGTGATATATGTCAAAATACTAAGATAGATTTGATAAACAGCTATGACAATTTATTTATCGTAAGAGCTTTTACAAAGACCTTTGCGATACCGGCACTGAGACTTGGTTACGTTCTTGGAAGTAATGTCGGTCTTATGATGAAGATTAGAAGACAGCTCCCTGAATGGAATGTTTCGCTTCCTGCTCAAAAGGCCGGAGCTGTTTTGATGTCCGAAGAATCAAAGTTGGAAACTTATCTGGCAGAATCAAGAAAACTTATAAATAAGGAACGCTCATATCTTATGGAAGAACTGTCCGGTATGGGTATAAAGGTATATCCGTCTTTTACTAATTTTATTTTGTTAAAGACGGATATATTACTTTATAATAAACTTTTAGATAAGAAAATACTTATAAGGGACTGTTCTGACTACTATGGTCTGGATAAAGGTTATTATCGGATTGCCATAAAAAAACATGTTGAAAATGAAGTTCTTATAGATGCGATTAAGGAATTGTTAAGATGAATAATATTGAGATAATTAATCCGGGAGATATAGAAAAAAGAAGCTTTGAAATCATAGCCGGAGAATTAAAAAAAATGGATATAGCACTTCCCAAAGAACAAAAAGCTATAACTATGCGGGCGATACATACAAGTGCGGATTTTGATTATGCAAGAACACTTTGCTATTCTGAAAACGCTGTAGAAAAGGCGTTGGAGCTTTTGAAAAATGGTGCGGATATAGTAACAGATACCAATATGAGCCTTTCGGGTATCAATAAAAAGGCTCTTGCATTACTGGGAGGAGAAGCACATTGTTATATGGCAGATGAGGATGTAGCTAAGGAAGCAAAAAAACGTGGAGTGACCAGGGCAAGTATAAGTATGGAAAAAGCACTTGACATAGATAAGCCGGTTATATGGGCAATCGGCAATGCTCCGACAGCACTTATCACATTATATGAGTTTATGACAAAAGGTATAAGGAAACCGGATTTTATAATAGGTGTACCTGTAGGATTTGTAAATGTCGAAGCAGCAAAGGAACTTTTTTTGGATTCAGATGTGCCTTATATAATCAACAGAGGAAGAAAAGGTGGAAGTAATATAGCGGCCGCCATATGCAATGCTCTTTTATATATAGCAAGAGATGGTCTGGAGGAAAAATGAGATACGGATTTACAACAGGAAGTGCGGCTTGTGCCGCGGCAAAGGCAGCAGCTTATATGCTTTTGCTTGGTATTAAAAAAGAAAAGATATCCATTGAAACTCCCAAAGGAATAATGTATGAAACAGACATACTTGACATTAACTTTTCAAAAAATATGGTTTCGTGTGCAGTTTTAAAAGATGGAGGAGATGACCCCGATGTAACTACAGGCTGTCTTGTATATGCAGAGGTTTCTTTAGCTGATGAGGGAAATGAGATAAGAATAGAAGGCGGAAAAGGTGTAGGGAGAGTCACTAAACCCGGACTTGACCAGCCGGTTGGCAATGCAGCTATCAATCGTGTACCGAGAAGGATGATTGAAAAAGAAGTAAGGCAGGTATGTGAACAGTCGGATTACAGAGGAGGTCTCAATATAACTATTTCCGTGCCGGATGGTGAAGAGATAGCAAAAAAAACATTTAATGAAAAACTGGGGATAGTCGGCGGGATATCCATAATAGGTACAAGTGGGATAGTAGAGCCTATGAGCAATCAGGCACTTCTTGATACGATTAGGACTTTTTTAAATCAAAGAAGGAAAGAAGGCTATGATTATGTAGCAGTTTCACCGGGAAATTATGGTATTGATTTTATGCAAAGAACATATGGCTATGACCTTGATAGAAGTGTGAAATGCAGTAATTTTATAGGTGATACTATAGATATGGCTGTTGAACTTGGCTTTAAAGCCATGCTTTTGACAGGGCATATAGGTAAGCTGGTTAAGGTATCAGGCGGAATTATGAATACACATTCAAAAGAAGCTGACTGCCGCATGGAACTTATAGCTGCAGCCGGTATAAGAGCAGGTGTAACACCAAAGACCTTAAATGAAGTGCTTTTATCAGTCTCAACGGAAGAAGCATTAAGGCTTATAAAACAGGAAAATAAATTAGAAGCAGTAATGAATAATATTTTAGATAAGGTGATGTATAATCTAAAAAAAAGAGCAGGAGAGGATTTGGATATAGAATGTATATTATATTCAAATGAGTTTGGAGAACTTGCAAAAAGTGAAGGAGCGGACAGATGGTTAACTTTGTTGGTGCAGGAACAGGAGCAGTAGATTTAATAACAGTAAGAGGAATGAAGCTTTTAAATGAAGCTGATGTAATTATATATGCCGGTTCACTTGTCAATAAAGAACTTCTTGATTATGCCAAAGATGACTGTGTGATACATGACAGCTCAAAAATGACTTTGGAAGAGGTTATAGATGTTATATTAAAAGCAGAGGAAGAAGGAAAGATGACGGTACGTCTTCATACCGGAGATCCGAGTTTGTATGGTGCTATCCGCGAGCAGATGGATGAACTTGATAAGTTTGGTATAGAGTATAAAACCTGTCCGGGAGTCAGTGCGTGTTTTGGTGCTGCAGCAGCTTTAAATCTGGAATATACTCTCCCTGAGGTTTCACAATCATTGATCATCACACGTATGGAGGGAAAAACCAAGGTTCCCGAAAAGGAATCTATAGAGAGCTTTGCTGCGCATAATTGTTCCATGGCTATATATCTGAGTGCGGGTATGTTAGATGAGCTTTGCAAAAGGCTTATAGCAGGAGGATACAAAGAAAATACTCCTTGTGCACTTATATATAAAGCTACCTGGCCGGAGGAAGAAAGTTACATATGTAATCTGGCAACACTTTATGATACAGCCAAGGAGCATAATATATATAAGACTGCCGTTGTACTTGTGGGGGATGTGGTTAGAACAAAGGAATATGAAAAATCACGACTTTACGATAAAGATTTTTCGACTGAGTTCAGAAAGGCAAAAAAATGACATTTTCGATTATCAGCTTTACAAAAAAAGGATTTGAATTATCATTAAAGCTTAATAATGCTATAGCCGATGTGGATAGCTCATATAGTGTAAAGCTATATATAAAATGCGAGTCTTTTAAAGAAAAATGGATATCTTCTTATAAAGATAAAGCTTGTTATGTAGAAGATAGCCTAAAGCAGTGGACAGGCATTCAATTTGAAAAGAAAAATGTGATTATATATATAGGTTCATCAGGCATAGCTGTAAGGTCAATTGCAAAATATGTTGATAACAAGCTTACAGATAGTCCGGTAATTGTTGTAGATGAAAAGGGTGAATATGTAATTCCTCTTTTATCGGGACATGTAGGAGGAGCCAATGCTATTGCAATTATGCTCGCGGAAAAACTCGGAGCCTGCCCGGTTATCACAACCGCAACTGATAAAAACAATGTATGGGCAGCAGATTTATTTGCAAAGAAAAATAATCTCAATATAATCAATAAAGATGGGATAAAAAAAGTAAATGCCAAAAGTTTAAATGGTGAAATAATAAAAATTCGTGTGCCTGATAAAATAAAGGTTGCTTCGGGATATAATAAAGAAAAATTTGATGTTGTCAGTTTTGATTATACAGATTTAAAGAATTCAGATTTGAATAATACAGATTTGAATAATACGGATATGAATAATACGGATATGAATAATACGGATTTAGTAAATGCAGATTTGAATAATATAGATTTGGTAAATTCGGATTTTAATAATATAGATGTCTGGCTTTTGGATAAAGAAGAGGATATCGAAGTACTTATGGCTTCCTTTAAAAACAATCAGTATAATGTGCCGCTTTTTCTTTCTCAAAAAGAGTACATAATCGGTATAGGCTGCAAAAAGGGAAAGACTGAAAAAGAGGTAGAAGATGCGATAAATGATGCATTAAAAATAAATAATCTTAAGTATGGTCAAATTGCCTTAATTGCATCTATAGATTTGAAAAGTAATGAAAAGGGCATCCTGGATTTTTCTGATAAAAAAAGAATAGAATTTGTTACATTTAAAAAGGATGAACTTTTGGCTTTGGATGGATATTTTGATGAATCGGAATTTGTGAAAGATGTAACCGGGGTAGGCAATGTATGTGAAAGGGCTGCTATATGTGCCTGTAAAAACGGAGGATATCTTATTCAAAAGAAGATAAAATATGAAGGTATAACGATTGCTATAGCTAAGAGAAATCTGATAACGGAGATAGAATTATGAAGCATATTATAAATGTAATCGGTATGGGACCGGGGGATGAAAACTTGATGACAAAAGAAGCACTACATGCACTGGATAATTCAGAGCTTATAGTTGGATATGGGGTATATCTTGAACTCCTTAGTGAAAGATATAAAGATAAAGAGTTTTATCAGACACCTATGAAACAGGAGGAAAAAAGGTGCAGATACTGCTTTGAGAGGGCACTTGAGGGAAAAAAAGTTTCACTTATATGCAGTGGTGATGCCGGTATATATGGTATGGCTTCTCTTATGTATGAAATCGGCAGAGGTTATCCGGCCTGTGAGTTAAATATTATCCCCGGTATAACTGCCGCAAGCAGCGGAGCTGCTGTTTTGGGAGCACCGATTAACCATGATTTTTGTGTTATAAGTTTATCTGATTTGCTTACACCCTGGGAGAAAATCGAAAGAAGGTTAAAGGCTGCGGCCGAAGCGGATTTTGCTATGGTTTTATATAATCCCTCCAGTCATAAAAGAGCGGATTATCTAAAAAAAGCATGCGATATAATTCTTGATGTGGTTGAAGAAAACCGTCCTTGTGGTTATGTCGAGAATATAGGGCGTGAGGGTACAAATTATAAAGTTTGCACTCTTGGTGAATTAAAAAATATCAGTGTAAATATGTTTACAACTGTTTTTATAGGCAATTCAACTACAGAGATAATAGCCGGAAAGCTTGTTACCAAAAGAGGATATCCGGTTGAAGCAGCACATGAAATTTAAATACTAAAAATACATTTAATTATAGGTATTGCTAATTAAATATTATGTATTGATGATGAAACATTAATTATTGATGATGAAACATTAATTATTGTTATAAGTACAATATCAGGAGTGGTTACAGTATGAAGAATATTATTATATTTTCCGGAACAACTGAAGGAAGGACACTCTCGCGACTTCTGGCCGATAATAAAGTTGCTCACTTTGTCAGCGTGGCGACAGATTATGGTGAAAAGCTTTGCGTCAAATCACCTTATGTGACTGTAAAAAAAGGACGTATGGATGTAGATGCAATAGAAAAATTTTTTGTTGATAACAGTATAGATATAGTAATCGATGCTACACATCCTTATGCGAAAGAGGTTACAAAAAATATAAAAGAAGCCGCCGGAAAAAATAATATAAAATATATGAGATATGTCAGAAGCGTAAAAGAAGATACTCATTTATCCGAAAATGAAAATATAAAATATTTTGACACGGTCGAAGAATGTGTAAATGCGCTTCACAGTGTTGACGGCAACATTATGCTTACAAGCGGAAGCAAAGAACTTCCATATTTTTGTAAAGATGAAAAAATAAAAAGCAGGCTTATAGCACGAGTCTTACCGGGGGCAGAAAGTATAGATATATGTGAAAAAAATGGCTTACTCGGAAGACAGATTATAGCTATGCAGGGCCCTTTTTCTTATGATATGAATCTGATTATGCTAAAGCAGTTTAATATAGCGTGTCTTGTTACAAAACAGAGTGGAAGAGTTGGCGGATTTGAAGATAAATATTATGCGGCACAGGATGCGGGCATAAGTCTTTATGTAATCGGTCGTCCCGATGTTGAGGAAGGGAACAGTATTGATGAAATATATAATGAAATAGGTATAGATAATTTGACTTATGAGGCTAAAAAAATCAAAATGGATATAAAACTCATAGGCTGTGGTATGGGAGCAAAAAGTCAGCTTACGGATTATGCGAGAGAATGCATAGAATCTGCTGACATAATTCTTGGTTCTGAAAGATTGATTGCGCCTTATACTGCTTATATAGAAAAGAAACCTTATTATCTCGCTTCTGATATAATTCCGTATCTTGAAAAGATAAGCTTGTCAGATTATACAGATAATACAAAAAATATCGAAAACCACAGTTGTAGGGATGTGCTTAAGGTTTCTGTTTTATTTTCGGGAGATACCGGATTTTACAGCGGTGCAGACAAGCTGTTTAAGGCTCTTTTAAATGCTGTAAATGATAATCGTATAAATGCTGATTTAGAAATACTACCCGGAATATCTTCAATATCATATCTTGCATCAAAAATTCATGTAACCTGGGACGATGCTAAGATTATAAGTATACATGGAAGAAAAGATGTTGAGGTCTGGAAAAGTGAGATTTACGAATCGGTAAGCACCCATAAGAAAACATTTTTAATTATTTCAAATCTTCAGGATTTAAAAAATATAATGAGCGAGTTAAAAGAAAAGAAAATGGAAGCATGTGTTGTATATGCAGGATACAGGCTTTCATATGAAGATGAAAATATTATAACGTTAAGATTAGGAGATGATTTGGATTGCTTGAAAGAAGGGTTATATACCTGTCTTATTGTAAATCTTGATCCTGTTAAAACGGAATTAAATATATACCTTAAGGATGAGGAGTTCAGACGGGGCAAGGTCCCTATGACAAAGGAAGAAGTCAGATGCCTTAGCATAGCTAAGCTTG
>ODAI010288654.1_pt1 | contig 17739 bp, 14 predicted proteins | sample 1539321 | NCBI WGS metagenome assembly ODAI01 (sample SAMN02144231, study PRJEB22623) | gut metagenome | biome: sheep rumen | host: Ovis aries | place: New Zealand | reverse complement strand
ATAAAATATATGCACCTGACCCTAATGCATTGACTATTGATTTATGACATAATATAGGAGTACTTGGAAATAATACTGAGTATTACAGGGGCGGACACATTAATCTTTTGTGAGATAATACGGAGATCGACATTTTAATATACACCGATTTCAATTATTTAAGAACACAAGGAACAAATGACTTAATTTTCAATTATGAAAATACTTCTATTACTATAAAAAATTACTATTTGTACAATGAAGGTAATCCTAATAATTTTACAATGCAGTACAATATACCCGGAGGCGGCAGTGTTGATGTCAGTAACCTTGAATACATAATTGCAAACAGCGGAGGTGTTAAAACATTAGTTGACGGTGTTATCGGTACTGATGGGGATGACTATATTACAGGTACTGATGATGCAGATACAATAGTTCCCGGAGCAGGGAATGATATTATTGTTGCAAATGGCGGGGATGATGTTATTGAAGCAAGTTCCGGTAATGATATTATCAACTTAGGCTCTGGAAATACAACTGTTAAAATTGGTATGTCCATATTAACCGGAGAAGTGCAGCAAGAAGGAACCGAATATGAATGGATTGATTATAAGGAAAATGGTGCAAAAACAATATATATGCAAAATGATTCCGTTTTGACTCTCGATTTTGCTAAAGAAATTTTTGACAATTGGTGTAATATATTATGCAGAGGTACAGGACAAGATAATAATTTATATATAAGTTTGTCAAATTCTGATAATCCTCCATACGGAATTGTTATTAAAGATTATTTTGATGAAAACGGCAATCCTAAAACCGATAATGTTAAATTCAATATTTGGGGTGAAGGAGAAACTCCTGAAACATATACCGTTCCCGAATGGACAAACGCAATGTTGATACCGTGGCATAGAGTTTTCGATGTTCAGCCGTTTGGTCCTTATGAAGGAGAAATAAGAGGAACAAATATGCCTCATGAAACCTTGTTATATTCTGCAGGTTTTGGTGATGATACAATATATGGCGGTAACGGTAATGAAGATAATATATTCTTACATGGCGGTAATGATGTAATATATGCTAATGAAGGAATTAAGCATCTTAATATAAGCGGAAACACTACTAATTGTGAAATACATTTGGGCAGCGCAGAAACAACCAAAACAAGTATCAACTTAGGCTTGGTTGAAGGTAATGTAAAATCAAGTATCAATGCTGAAGGTGATTTGAATGTTTCTTGGGATTGCTATGCAAACAATGCCGAAGATCCTTACATTTATTCTTCAACCCTGAGCGTTATTGATTGGAATAACAGAACTTCCTATGCAACTTTTAGTATTGGCGGTAATGACCGTGACAATACTTTAAATGGTATTAATGGTGCTGATAATATGATTGATGGCGGAAAAGGTGATGATATATTAATCGGCGGGACAGGTGTTGATACGTTTAATTTTGATTATAACAATGAGTATGGTATAGATACGGTTAAAAACTATACTTCTGATGATATTTTACGCTTTGAATCGGCATCCTCATACGGGGTTGATTTTACCAAGTTCAAATACTATACAAATGACAACGGTAAAGGTCTTGTTATAAATACAAAAAATATATATAGCAAAGACAGTTATGTAATTATAGATAACTATTTTGAAACGGATAATAAAATTGATACGGTTACTACATATAACTGGTCGTCTCCGGATGAAACAAAATCACTTGCTACAATGTACGGTAATGTAGATGATTTGGGAAGTTTTGATTTAGGAACAGGAGTAACGTTATTAGGCACGGATAATGCCGATGTATTTATTGCAAAAAACGGAACAAATACTTATACCGGTGGTAAAGGCAATGACTCTCTAACCTCAAAAGATGGTGAAAATACTTTTGTCTTTAATTCCGGCGACGGTTCTGATATCTTATATCAATCAGGCGGAAGTGTTACTTTAAAATTCAATAATGCAACTATTGAAGAATTATCTTCAATTACAGGTTACGACAGAGATGCGGACGGTTATATAAATGACCTCTTAATCCACTATGACGGTGAAAATACGCTTAGAGTAAAAGACTATTTCTACAAGAATTATGTTACTAAAATCATAGACTCAACCGATACAGAATATAATATGACGGATTATTTCAAACGTGTTGAATACATTGATTCAATGGGTGCAGACTATATGCGTCAATATTCAAGTAAAGATGAGGAGTTGAGAATAACGGCAGAGGTATATAGAGCAGAAGGTAAAGGCGGAAGTGATATTATTATCGGCAGTAATTATGATGAAGAATTATATACTCATAAAGCAGATAATTATTCATTTACTACATTTGATAAAACAGAAGGTGTAGTTGATAAAATCCACGCAGGTGGCGGTGATGACATATTAGTTGGGAATTCATCAACAAACTACCTTTATGGTGATGAAGGAAACGATACTTTTGTTGTTTTTGCAAGTAAAGGGCTAAATACTTTTGTGTCAGATTCATCAGGAATGGCGGATTCTATGAATATTTATGATGAAACCTATGACAATCTTCATTTTGTCTTTAATATCGATATAGATGGTAATATGGATTCTAACGGTTTGAGAATTTTGAATAATGAAAATTTCAACCTCTGGAAAGCAAATATGTCAGATACAAATATAAAAGGAATCAACATTTTAGAGCAATGGAATTCTATTGAAACATACGAAGAAGCTGGTGATGCAAATGGCTGTTCTCACTTAAATATAAGTGCAATAGAAACAGTAAAAACAGATATCGTTTCTTGGTTAGCAGCCAATGATTATGCTGATGTTGCTAATGTATTTGCAAATGAAAAAACCGAGGGGGATATTAATACCCTTATTGCAAAATTTGATGTAAAAAGCCAATGGATATATAAAGAATATTAAATTATAGTTTAATATTTTAAATATATAATAAATAAAAATTGTTATGGATGTAGAGTTGTATAATTATTCAACTCTACATTTTTCTGCTATTATATCGACTTATATTTTTGTTCGTGATAAAATCCTTATAAGGGAGAATAAAAATATGAATATTGATTGGAAGAATTTAGGGTTCGGTTATATGAAAACGGATTACCGTTATGTGTCTGAATTTAAAGACGGCAAGTGGGATGACGGTAAAATTACTACCGATGAAAAAGTTGTTATAAATGAAAGCGCAGGTGTTTTACAGTATGCTCAAACTTGCTTTGAAGGTATGAAAGCATACAGAACGGAACAAGGTAAAGTTGTTTGTTTCAGACCTGATTTGAACGCAAAAAGAATGATAGAATCTTGCAAAAGACTTGAGATGCCTGTTTTTTCGGAAGAAAGATTTATCGATGCGGTAAAACAAGTTGTACGTAAAAATATAGATTTTGTTCCGCCTTACGGTTCGGGTGCGACATTATATATAAGACCGTATGAATTCGGTACAAATCCTGTAATGGGTGTTAAACCGGCTACGGAATATCAGTTTAGAATTTTTGTTTCTCCTGTCGGTCCGTATTTTAAAGGCGGTATCAAACCGATAACATTGCGTGTACCTGATTTTGACAGAGCCGCTCCTCTTGGTACAGGGCATGTTAAAGCAGGGTTGAATTATGCAATGAGCCTTCACGCTATTGTTGATGCGCATAATCAGGGTTATAACGAAAATATGTATCTTGATTCCGCAACAAGAACTAAAGTTGAAGAAACAGGCGGTGCTAATATAATTTTTGTTACTAAAGATAATAAAGTTATTACACCAAAATCAAATACAATTTTACCGTCTATAACAAGACGTTCTTTAATGTACGTTGCACAGCATTATCTTGGACTTGAAACAGAAGAAAGAGAAATCGGTATTGATGAAATCGGTAACTTTAAAGAATGTGCTTTATGCGGTACTGCTGCAGTTCTTTCCCCTGTCGGAAAAGTTGTTGACCACGGTAAAGAAACATTGTTCCCGTCAGGTATGGAAAAACCGGGAGAAATCACTCAAAAGCTATATGATACCTTAACAGGTATTCAAATGGGCAGAATCGAGGCTCCGGACGGTTGGATTGTGGAAATTGCTTAAATAATTTTTAACAATATTTTACATGATGAACTTATTTTAAGCGGTCGAAACCCTTGATTTTAAATTTATAAAAAGTGTTAAAAACCCTTAATATAACTGCTCAATCGATAGATTGAAATTTAGTCATCAAAAGATGTAAATTTTGTAAAAATTCTTTTATTCTTTCAAATTTTATAGTATAATTAAATAGCAAGTTAAGGAAAGCAAGGGTGAAAGTCCCTCACTGGTCCGCAGCCGTACCCTGATTGGTTGGCATGACTTGGGAGAGCATGTTTTAGCCAACACGGTTTCACAAAAGTTATATCAAATGTGAATAGAGTCGGAATGCTTAATTTGTTGGGGAACCTCGAGACAGGATTCGGGAGAGAATATAATTTTTTCCTAGTTTCTGCCTTTTATAAAAAAGGAGATAGTAGTATATGAGTAATGTTAGTAGTGGGAGAATCGTGAATATTAGTTCAACAGAAAAGGAAGGAAAATTGGGTCATGCTGTCGTTTCAAAGTCTGACTCATTAGAGAATGTTAATTTTATAAGTAAAGTCGTTAACATTCCAAATAAATTGGATTTAAGCCATGTTCAAGTGGTTAAAAAAGACGGTACATTAGAAGAATACAATGTGCAAAAAGTTATTAATGCCGTTCAAAAATCTGCTGCAAGAATGATGGTGAAATTTACACAGCAAGAATTGGACAATCTTTGTGATATTGTTAACAGAAGCGTTTTTGCATTGAAAGAAGATAAAATTGATATTGCTCAAATGCACTGTATAGTTGAAAATGCTTTGGAAGATGTTAATCCTAAAGTTGCTAAAAGTTACAGAAATTACAGAGATTACAAAATTGATTTTGTTACTATGCTTGATAAAGTTTATCAAGAAAGTCAAAAAATTATGTACATCGGAGATAAAGAAAATTCAAACTCCGATTCAGCTCTTGTATCTACTAAACGTTCATTGATATTTAACCAATTAAATAAAGAATTATATAAAAAATTCTTTTTAACAGTACCTGAGTTACAGGCTGTACGTGACGGGTATATTTACATTCACGATATGTCTGCCCGCCGTGATACGATGAACTGCTGTTTGTTTGACGTTGCAAATGTCTTAAAAGGCGGTTTTGAAATGGGTAATCTTTGGTACAACGAACCAAAATCATTAGAGGTCGCTTTTGACGTTATCGGTGATATTGTTATGGCAGCAGCAAGCCAGCAATATGGCGGTTTTACCGTTCCTGAAGTCGATAAAATCTTAGCTCCGTACGCTCAAAAAACTTTCGATAAACAATATCAAAAATATATTTCTATGGGTGTATCGGAAGAACAAGCTCAAGCCGCTGCTGAAAATGATGTACGCAACGATTTCCACGACGGTTTCCAAGGTTGGGAATATAAATTCAATTCTGTTGCATCAAGCAGAGGTGATTATCCGTTCATTACGATTACTTTAGGCTTAGGAACAGACAGATTTGAAAAAATGGCATCTATTATGGCATTAGAAGTCAGAAAAGGCGGACAGGGTAAAAAAGAAAATAAAAAACCTGTTTTATTCCCGAAAATAGTATTTTTATACGACAAAAATCTTCACTCGGAAGGTTGCGAACTATATGATTTATATAAAGCAGGTGTTGAATGTTCTAAAAAGACAATGTATCCTGACTGGTTATCATTAACCGGTGAAGGTTACATTGCAAGTATGTATAAAAAATACAAACGAGTAATTTCCCCGATGGGATGCAGAGCATTCCTGTCACCTTGGTACGAAAGAGGCGGTATGAAACCTGCTGATGAAGATGATAAACCTATATTTGTCGGAAGATTTAATATTGGTGCTATTAGTCTTCACTTGCCTATGATTTATGCAAAAGCTAAACAGGAAGGTAAAGATTTCTATGAAGTACTTGATTATTATATGGAAATGATTAGAGGACTTCACAAACGTACTTATGATTATCTCGGTGAAATGAGAGCATCAATTAATCCTCTTGCATACTGTGAAGGCGGATTTTACGGTGGTCACTTAGGTTTACACGACAAGATTAAACCGTTACTAAAAGCTGCCACAGCATCATTTGGTATTACAGCATTAAATGAATTACAAGAAATTCATAACGGTAAATCACTTGTTGAAGACGGTGAATTTGCTCTTGAGGTTATGAAATATATCAATAAAAAGGTTAACCAATTTAAAGAAGAAGACGGAAACCTTTATGCGATATACGGAACACCTGCGGAAAACCTTTGTGGTTTACAGGTTACTCAATTCCGTAAAAAATACGGTGTTGTTGATAAAGTTTCTGATAGAGGATATGTATCAAACAGTTTTCACTGCCATGTAACAGAAAATATCGGACCTATCGAAAAACAGGATTTAGAAGGCCGTTTTTGGGAATTGCTAAACGGCGGAAAAATCCAATATGTAAAATATCCGATTTCATACAATACAAAAGCGGTAGAAACACTTATCAACAGAGCTATGGAAAAAGGTTTCTATGAAGGGGTAAATCTTTCACTTGCATATTGTGATGATTGCGGACATCAGGAATTAAATATGGATGTTTGCCCAAAATGCGGAAGTAAAAACCTTACTAAAATAGACAGAATGAATGGTTACTTATCTTATTCAAGAGTTAAAGGTGATACCCGTCTTAATGAAGCTAAGATGGAAGAAATTGCCGACAGAGTCAGTATGTAACTTATAAAGGCAATAAGGTATTGGGACAATAAGGCAATAAGTTTTTAACGTAATAAGTTAACAACTTATCAATCTTACGTCTTAAAAACTTAGGAGAAATTATGAACTACCATAATATTACAAAAGAAGATATGCTGAACGGTGACGGAATACGTGTTGTACTTTGGGTTGCCGGATGTAATCATCATTGCAAAAATTGTCAAAATCCAATAACTTGGGATGAAAACGGCGGACTTCCTTTTGATAAAGCGGCAGAGGATGAATTGTTTGAAGCTCTCGATAAGCCGCATATTGACGGTATAACATTTAGTGGCGGAGATCCTTTGTTTCCGAATAACAGAAGTGAAGTTTTCAGACTAATTAAAAAATGCCGTGAACTTTTGCCGCAAAAAACTATCTGGCTTTATACGGGTTATTTATGGGAAGAAATTAAAGACCTTGACGGTATTCAAGATATTGATGTTATTGCCGAAGGTGAATTTGTTGAAGAATTAAAAGATAATAATCTCCATTGGGTAGGAAGCTCTAACCAGAGAGTGATTAAAGTCAAAGAGTCACTTAACGGTGAATTGGCATTTGTGTCTTAACTTTATTTTATGCCGATTTCTTGTGTGGTAGCGGTAGGTTGTGTGAAGCTAAAATAGTCATTGAATAATAAGAGTTTTGGTAAAAAGCGAAACCCAACAATATATTTATGTTGGGTTACTGCGATTTCTTGTGCGGTAGTGTCAGTACCTGACTGAGTACCTGCGTTGTTTTGCTGACCCTCAGAACCTGCCTGAGTGCCAAAGTTTGCTTGGTTGCTCGCGTTAAACGGGTCTTCCGGCTGACCTGAACGGTCAGACCGTCCGCCCTCTGCTCGCAATCCGCGTTCTTCTGTACCTGACATTAGAACTCCTTTCTAAAATTTCATAAATGATTTATAAAGCTTGCAAAGCCTTGTACTTATTGACTTTGCATGATATAATTTGCATGCGATTTTACCGTCATGCCTTTTCTATAACAGGGATGATAGAAAGGGGGTGATAAATATGGCAAAATCGCAAAGATGCCGTAGTGCTTGAAATTTTTCTAAAATAATAAATCTGTAATGAATGAAATTATGCAGTATAAAATTGTATATATATAAAATTCGATGAACCATTCTGTATCAAAGAGTGTAACACCAAATACTTTAATCCCTTTTGTTAGTATATTTTTCATATTTCTTAATGCTCCACTTGAAATTTTCCTAAAATATGTCATAATATAGATAGGTCGATAGAGTGCCAAGCGTTCCGTAGAGAGTACGGGAAATAGCTGAAACTATCGGCTTTTCTTATACATTGTTTTTAAAGTTAATGTTTTTCTCCCTGTTCTTATTTCTGCTAAATAGTGATATTCAACGTTATTTTGAGTTTTTATAAATTCAATAAGTGGTGTACCTTTATTGTCGATTTGTCCAAATATAATATCGTCATAATCATATACAATATTGGGAATAATTTTTATATCTGCATCTGTAACAGGTATTTGATTCTTAAATTTTTCTTTTCCTACACCGTGTTCGTCAAAAGTATGTGCAACTCCTGAGGTATCAATATTATATTTGTAATTTGATATATCAATTTGGTTTATAGCTGCTTCGTTAATAACTTTTTCTTGAACTTCTCCTATTCTTGCCCAAGAAACCATATTGCGGTTATTCATTGCGTTATTAATTACAATATCGGCTTTTTCTTGATAATCTTTATAACCATACTTAAATTGTATATCTTTTGGAATATAAACTTTTAAATACTCATACTGCTTTAATACTCCGTCTGTTATCCTTAGCGTGTGTATGCAATTCGGGTGGAATATGTCATATTCGCTTTCCGCTTCGGGTACTGTCGTATAGCCTTTTGTTTCACCGTGCAGGCTTAAATATGCGTTAAGTAAGAAGTCGCAATCATCGCAGCTATGCTCGGAATATCCGCCGCCACGTCTTACAAACTGAACTAAATCCCCATACGGTTCAAAAGTTTTTTCAATAATGTCGGTAACGGCTTTTCTGTCAGCTTCTGCTGTAAGCGTTCTTGCAAGCATTTTACAATAGTACAGTTATGAAATATACAAAAAACATATTTTGTGGTAACCTGTGTTTGTTAAATAATGAGGGACAAATATATGTTTGATAATTTTTTTCGCAAGTATTTTACATCAAAGAATATTATATTTTTGGTAGTTGCAATTCTGTTTTTAGTCTTTCTTACGAAAGTACAAGATGTTGCGATAATGTTTTTTGCAACGTATGTGTTGGCGTGTTCTATGGAACCGTTAGTTCAAAAATTATCACACAAATATAAGAGAAGTACGGCGGCAAGTATTGTGCTTTTAGGTTCAGTACTTTTAATATGTGTAGTTTTTGTTCCGCTGTTGGTTATTGCAGGACAGGAAATAGGAAATTTTATTGACTCGTTTCCCCAATATTTAACAACGATAAAAGGAATGTTGTATGATATACATATTCCGATAATCGGTAAATTAGACGTAAATCAAATAGATATAGGCGGAGCAATCACAACTGCATCCGGTGTTACTACAACAATTTTATCCGAAACACTTAGCATCGGTAAAAATATAGGTTCAGGTTTTGTATATTTGCTGGCATCATTAATTATAATGTACTACTTTATGGCGGATAAGGATTTGGTGCGAGTAACAATGGTTAAAATGTTTCCGACTCAAATGCGAACAAAAGCCTCGGAAATTATAGAAACGATATCCAAAAAAATAGGCGGATATGTAGTTGCACAGTTAACAACAATGGCTTGGGTCGGAGTTGTGATGACAATAGGACTCATGATATTCAGAGTTGATTATGCTTTACTTTTGGGTTTAATTACTGCCATATTAGATATTATTCCTGTTGTCGGGCCTGCAGTAGCTTTGATTATCTGTTTAATAGTTTCGTATAAGGCGGGATGGGTTATATTGGCAGGAATTTGTATAGTTTTTGCCGTTGCTCAATTATCGGAAAATAATTTTGTAAGGCCGTATGTATTTGGTAAATTTCTTGATTTACACCCGTTGATTATATATATGTTTTTATTTTTGATGGCAAAATATGCAGGTATAGTCGGGGTAGTGTTTGCTCCCGCAATTGCTGCAACGGCAGTCGTTTTGATTGAAGAAATTTACATGAAAAATATAGAATAAAAAGAAAATTATTTTTTCCAATTGATATTTCTTTTAACTAATTTTGCAGGATTACCGGCATATACGGCATTGGGTTCGGTTGTACTTTTTGTAACAATACTTCCATGACCAATAACGCAATCATCATGTATTTTAACACCCTTTAATATTGCAGTGTTTCCGGCAATCCAAATATGATTACCAATATCAATACTTTTGCCAATATTTTTTATTTCATTTGTTTCTTTATCATAAATCGTATGTCCGTCAGAAGGTCGGATTATTATATTTTTGGCAAACATACAATCGTTACCGATATTTACGCTCAAATTCGGTTCCGGTGAGTAAACAATTTCGCAACCAAATGTAAAAAATTCACTGCCAATACTGCATATTTGATTAGAATCCATCAGAACGTGCAGTTTATGTATTTTATCTTTGGATGATTTCATAATGAAAGTTGATGAATCCAACATTTTTATTCTGCAGCCTGAAAATTTAGGTAATGGTTCATATAATTCAACAACAGAATTTTTGCCCTTAAAACGAATATTAAGTCCGGGAATAAAACCAAAAAATCGTTTTTTGTTTCCATTTTTATCTACTATGTATATTTTGTTACCTTTAAACATATTTTACCTGTTAATAATTCTTTTCTTTTTATATTGCCATTTTGCACCGAAGAAAGTAAGTATTTTATATTGTCTGTCGTCAGTATTTCTAATTGAGAAAATCCACCTGATAAATTTTCTTCCGATACCCATAGGATAAAATATTCTAAAAGGTAAGGTAATAAAAGCTCTTCTTGTATATGTACGTATAAAACCTTCCCAAGGAGTACCTTTCAGCGCTTCAAAATATTCTTTTGACCAATGAGTAACATTCAACGGTTTCCAGAAAACCCACGGTTTTTTAGGTGAAATAAAGTGTAATATAGAAGGGTCTTCAATGCTGCTGAAACGTGTATCATGTTCTTTTTTTACTTGAGCATTCCATATATCTTCTATGTACTTGATTTTTTCGTTAAATACCGCATTAATAACGTCTTGATCGTGACATTCAATTTTATCATTATTTTTATTAATCCAATTTATAATTTTTTCATCGGAATTTTCATTTCGCATTACTTTTGAATTGAATAAAATAACACCCGCATTAATGTATTTTTTTAAATTTAAACGTTTAGAATGTTCTTTTACCGCAACATCAACAACTCCCAATATAGTATTTTCTTCAAAATCTTTATTATACAAATTTGATAATGGTTTTCTGACGATAATATCACAATCTAAATATAAGACTTTATCTTCTTGCGGAATAAGTTCCGGAATAAATAATCTATAATAAGTTGCAAGAGAAATATAGTCACCTTTATACGTATTACAATTTTTTAGTTTTTCCATATCAGGTTTGATATATGAAATTTCACAGTTATAATTATTTGTGAAAAATTCTAATTTCTTTTTATTTTGTTTGGTTATACCGCCGTCAAGAATATAAAATTTAATATACTCATTTTCTGTTTTATGTTTAAGAATTGACGATATTGTAGCTGCCATATGTTGTACATAGTTGTTATCGCATCCGAAACATACGGCAATTTTGTTCATTTCAGGTTTTGTACCATTAATTAGATTAATGGTCTTGTTATAAATTTTTTCTGCTGTTTGATTAGCTTTTACGAGAGCGACATTATATAATTTTGGGTCAGGAGCCCAATTTTTGGGAGTAGTGGTTTCATAAAATACGGCCGTCGTTGGGACTCCAAGAGCATAACCATAATGCATTGTACCTGTATCGACGCTAATAAGGGCATCGCAATTTTTAAGAACACTGCCTAATTCGGGTATAGTCGTTTTGTTCACTAAATCTACAAATTCGCAACCTAAATTTCTTAAGTTTTCTGCATATTTAACGGTATCATGGCCGGTTCCGACAAATACGGTTTTATAGCCGCCGGCACTGATTTTTTTGATTATTTCAGCCGCTACTTCAAGCGGCATATCCTTTGGCGGATTTTTGGTCAGTGTGCATAAAGCTATATACTTTTCACTCTTTGGTAAAAACTGAATTAAATGTTCCGGTAAATTTTCGTTAGCATAACATTTTATAGGTAAATTTTTTAACTTTTTGTTAGTTAAAGGCTGTAATAATTCTACATGAGATTCTTGCATTGTATTGTATATGTCAAGACGTTTTTTACCTTCAAAAACGAAATTTGAACGTATTAGTTTTGCAATAAGCATGTTTCTTGTATTTCTATACGTAACAAAAGATGCAAAAGGTTTTTTATACGGAAATTCTTTTATAAATTTAAATAAACCTAAAATCCCTTTATGTTTCCCTTTTTTATCATATACAATTACATCATCAACATCCGATTGATTTTTTGCAACATCATAAAACGGTTTATTCACTACAAATACTACTTTAGAATCCGGATATACCGTTTTTATATTTTGACACAATGAATTACATACTAATACATCCCCAAAACACGCTGTATTAAATATCAAAAAAGTTTTTGTGCTGTCAAAATTTTGATATTTTGTATAAACATGTATTCCCAGAATGTAATATTCTTTTCGGTCAACAAAATGTTTTATTGTATATAATAAATGTCTGTCTTTTATAATGTTTATTTCTTTTAATTCAATATGATGTTCTTTGGCATACCTTATAACATTTATCATTGCATTAATTTTGTCTTGAGTTTTTGCAATAGATTGTTTTGATTTTAATGTTGAATTAGGATTTGAATAATAGTAATAATTGACATTAGGTGTAGTTGCAATTGACCTTGTATGGTGAATTACTTTTAGAATAAAGTCAGCATCTTCATAAAAAACGTCTTCTTCAAATCTAATATTATTAAGTAAAGTTTTTTTGTATAATTTTCCCCAAACAAACCAATATGGCGGAATTTTAAATACCTCTATAAAATCTTGTGTAGAAGTATAAACTTTTTCTTCATCATATTTATAATATGTACTGATTCTATTGAATTTCCTTAATCTTTGAGCGGAAGATATAGAAATATCTACATTATGCCTTTCAGATACAGCGAGCATTTGTTCAAAATAATTTTCGTCAACCCAGTCATCACTGTCTATAAATGAAATATATTCACCTTTTGCTAAATCTAATCCTTTATTTCTTGCAGCACCCTGTTTAGAATTTTCTTGAGTAAATACTTGTATTCTGGAATCTTTATCAGCATACTGTTTTAATATATTAGGAGTATTATCTGTCGAGCCGTCATCTACAACTATTATCTCAATATCTTTCAATGTTTGATTAATAAGGGTTTCCAGGCACCTTTTAATAAATACTTCATCATTATATACAGGGATAATAATACTGACTTTAGGCATATTTTCTCTTACTCCTTATGTTGTTTATAATATCATAAAATCGTTTTTATGTTATATTTATTTTAGAAGAAGATTTGTTTAAAAGGAGAAGCAATGAATATATTTGAAGAACTTCAGGCAAGAGGATTGATTGCGCAGGTTACTGATAATGAAGAGATTAAAAATTTAATAAATAATGGCGGAGCAAGATTTTATATAGGTTTTGACCCGACAGCAGATTCATTGCACGTAGGACATTTTATGGCTTTATGTCTGATGAAACGTTTACAGATGGCAGGAAACAAACCGGTTGTACTTATAGGCGGCGGTACAGGCTACATCGGTGACCCGTCAGGTAGAACCGATATGCGTTCTATGATGACTCCTGAAGTTATTCAACATAATTGCGATTGCTTTAAAAAACAAATGGAAAGATTTATTACATTCGGTGATGATGCTGCAATTATGGTAAACAATGCAGATTGGCTTTTGAAATTAAATTATATCGAACTTTTAAGAGAAGTAGGAGCTTGTTTTTCCGTAAATAATATGCTTAGAGCAGAATGCTATAAACAAAGAATGGAAAAAGGATTAAGCTTTTTAGAATTTAACTATATGATAATGCAGGCATTTGATTTTTACTATTTACATCAAAATTATAAGTGCAATATGCAGTTTGGAGGCGATGATCAATGGAGTAACATGCTTGCAGGTACTGAATTAATCAGAAAGAAAACAGGAGATGACGCTTACGCTATGACTATTACTTTGCTGATGAACAGCGAAGGTAAGAAAATGGGTAAAACTGCAAAAGGTGCAGTATGGCTCGACCCGAACAAAACTTCTCCGTTTGAATTTTATCAATATTGGAGAAATGTTGATGATGCTGACGTTATGAAATGTATCAGAATGTTAACGTTTATTCCGATAGAAGAAATTGAACAAATGGAAAAATGGGAAGACAACAGAATTAACGAGAAGAAAGAAATTCTTGCATACGAATTAACTCAGCTTGTCCACGGTACAGAAGAAGCTGATAAGGCTAAGGCTGCAGCTTATGCATTATTTAGCGGAAATGGTGACAGCTCAAATATGCCGACAACAGAATTTAATGATGAAGATTTTGAAGGCGGTGTTATAAGTATTCTTAATTTACTTGTTAAATGCGGAATTACGGCAAGCAGAGGTGAAGGTAAACGACTTATACAACAAGGCGGAATTTCGGTTAATGATGAAAATATTTCTGCTATTGATAAAACCTTTACAGTTGACGAAGTTAAAAACGGATTAAAAATCAGAAAAGGCAAAAAACATTTCCATAAAGCCGTAATGGCATAATGATTAATTTCTCATAGTTTTAAAATAGTCATTCAGAAGTTGGTTACATTCTTCTTCCATTATGCCGCCATAAACTTTAAGTTTTGAATTGGCGAGGCTGCGTAAATCAAGTTTCGATTCTAATGCGCCGTAATTAGAATCAAAACTTCCAAAATAAACTGATTTAATGCCTGACTGTACAATTGCCCATGCACACATCGGGCAAGGTTCTAATGTTACATACATTTCACAATCACTTAATCTCCAATTTTTAAGTTTTTGTTCGGCTCTGCGGATTGCAAGTATTTCAGCGTGTCCTGTTACATCTGATAAAACTTCTTTTTCATTATGAGCTGAAGATATTATTTCCCCGTCTTTTACAATTACGGCACCAACAGGAATATCTAATCCTGATTTTAGAGCTTCTTCAATAGCAAATTTCATCATTATTATATTTCCTCGTTATTTGCTAATTTAAGTTCAATTTCAACGCAAAAACCGCATTCTTTATTGGAAGATAATGTGATTTTGCCGTCCATTGCCTCAACAAGACCTTTTACAATAAATAATCCTAATCCGGTACCGCGTGTAGTTCTTGTTGTGTTGTTATCCAGTCTGATAAATTTATCAAACAACATATCTAATTTTTCTTTTTCGATAACGTCGCATTGATTTTTAACATATATTTTTGCAGTGTTATCGTTAGCAATGCAATCTACTGTGATAGCAGTTTCAGGGTAAGCATATTTAACGGCATTTTCTATTAAATTTACAAATACCTGCTCTAATCTGTTTTTATCCCCTAATACGTTAGGGAATGTTTCATCTATGTTTATAATAATTTCTTTATTATCTTTATTTTTAACAAGAAGTTTTGCGGTTTCCATGACTTCCGGCAGCCAAACCGGTTCGATGTTGGTTTTTAATCGCATTCCCTCAATATCGGGAATGGTTAGTAAATCTTCTATAAGTCTTTTCAATCTTTCAGATTGTTCTTTTATAATTCTTAAGGATTTTTGTTTTGTTGCTTCATCAATTACAATATCCTGTCTCATAAGTCTTGAGGTATACCCTTGAATACTTGTTAAAGGGGTTCTTAATTCATGACTTACTGTATCTATTAAGTTTGAACGAAATTCATTTAATTGTTCAAGCTCAATATTATTTTGTTTTAATTGGAGATAAGATTTATGAATTTCTCCCGCCATTCGGTTAAATTCAAATGCCAAGAACACAATTTCATGTGGAGTAAATGCTGTTGTTAAAAGTCTTATTTGCCTTTCATAGTTTCCGTTTGAAATTGCGATAATTCCTTTAAACAGCTGTCGTATATTTATGTATAGATAATACGTATATAAAGCAACTATTGCAATAATTATCATTGTTGCAACTAATATTGACCAAATAATTTTTGCTCTGTTTTTATATATAAGTCGTTTTGTCAGGCGTTCTGTTGTATTTACAATAATTGTAATGGCAGGCTCTGTTTTTTTCAGATAAACAATAGGCTGATTTTTTACATCCCCAAAAATAACAGGTGTTTCCATTTCCTGATTTTCAGGCATGAGTTTAATAGTTTCTTTAAATACATTTTCAGTATAATTATGTCCTGTTACAAGATTTCCGTCATTAGTTATTACGTAAATTTGGCGTTGGTCATCTTGCAGGGATTGAAAAATTTCGTCTTTTAAATCATTGAGTGTATAAGTGGCAACAAGAAGTTCGCCTGTGTTTAAACTTGTTGAAATTGTTATTTTTTTATTTTCAAAATTTTTATCATGTATTTGTTCGTATTCTTCTTTGGTTTTAACGATTTCCATTTTTTCGCAATTATTGAAGTTACGAGCAACATTATCAAGGTATTTTTGTCTTTCGGAGTTTGGAATATATTTTAACGAATCAGATACTTGGGCAAGACTTGTATTCATTGTTGTTGAATAAAAATCTATTTCATCCGAAACCATATTTGCGGTTAAAATGGCTGTTTCTCTGAGTTGAGAACGGATTGCCTGTTGGTTAATGTTGCTGATAATTAATCCTGAAATCGCCATAGGAATAATTACCGCAAAACATACTACAATAGCGATTTGTTCAATAATTTTAAGTCTGTGTAAACGGAAAAATTTCATAGTTTAACTCTCCGCAAACGGCGTTAACTTATAACCTACATTTGTTACAGTATGCAAATATTTTGGACTTTTTGGATCCGGTTCAATCTTATTTCTTAATCCTCCAACATGTACCCTTAGCATTCTTACATCTTCATTACTGTCATAGCCCCATACTTCATCTAATAGTGTTGCTAAAGTAACGGGATTGTTGAAATGCTGCATTAGGCTATATAAAATTTCAAATTCTGTCGGAGTTAGTTTTGTTCGTTTATTAACAATAATACATTCCAGAGTTTCAGGAAAAATTTCAATATCTCCGACTTTTAAAATCTCATCAGATAAAGAATTTTTTTCTTCAACCTGATTTCTTCTTAATAGTACCCTTATACGTAACAAAACTTCTTGAATATCGAATGGTTTTACCAAATAATCATCAGCACCTGAATCAAATCCGTCAGTCTTATCATCAATAGTACCTTTTGCTGTCAGCATTAATATCGGAATAGAAAGTTTTGCCTGACGAATATTTTTACAAACGTCAAAACCGTTCATCTTGGGCATCATAACATCAAGTAAAATTAAGTCATAAGAATTATTTAATGCTTTGTTTAATCCTTCTAACCCGTCGCGGGCTGTGTCCACAAAATATCCGCTTTGTGAAACATCAAATTCCAGCAGTTCTCTGATTTCATCATCGTCATCGACTATTAAGATACGTTTTTGAATTTCACCCATGATACCCCTCTTTCAAAATGATTTTAGCGCATAATGATACTTTTTTCAATTTATATTATTTTTTTTGTAACAATTAACAAATTCTGTAATAAAAATTCTTTTAATATTTCGTTACAAATCCTAAAGAAAAGATGAGAATTGCCGTAAACCATGATGGAAAGGACTACCAATGGGTTTAGCGGCATCACAGGCAAAGTTATTAAGTTTAACTTGTCGTCTCTCGGATAACGAGATGAGGACACAGTCTTTGGCTGCCGCAAAAATGGCATTAGCCTCCCAATCGTCCGCCGCAAGCCGCAAATATATTGATGCTTT
>ODAI013880544.1_pt1 | contig 17744 bp, 17 predicted proteins | sample 1539321 | NCBI WGS metagenome assembly ODAI01 (sample SAMN02144231, study PRJEB22623) | gut metagenome | biome: sheep rumen | host: Ovis aries | place: New Zealand | reverse complement strand
CTGCGCTTTTATCTCTCTGCATAACTATGCTCCGTTTCACATCCGGCAATGCCCCTGCCTGCACACGGGCAGACGTTATTCGTAGTTTTTAAGGTCGGGCAGCTCATCAAGGGTAAGTGTGCGGTCGTGATTATACGCCTTGATAAGTGTCTCAAAGGAGGTGTATTCATCGTTTACCACAACGCCCAGCTTCAGGGCAAAGGGCTCTGCCCATGTGCCCCAGAAGAGCCAGCGTGCGTTGTCCTCAAACACCTTGTCCGGGTCCATTACGCAGCCGTTTTCGGAGAGGGCGACCAGCTTTGCGGCATCGCCGTAGTTGTATGCCAGATCCGTGAACTGCGCTGACTGGGAGGTATCCACCAGATTGCCCGCATAGATGTCAGTGCTTACTATGTCAACAGTCTCGTCACCGGGATACCAGTCCTTATTCTGGGCGTTCCACATCCAGATGAGGTTTGTAAGGCCGTGTTCGTTGGTCATCTTGTCGTACATCACGTTCCACAGCTTCTTGTAGCTTTCAGGCTCGCAGTCGCCCCACCAGAACCAGCCGCCCGATGCCTCGTGGAGGGGTCTCCAAATCACAGGGACACCTGCATCACGCAAGCGTGCCAGCTCGTTTGAAATATTGTCTATGTCGTCCATGAGGAGCTGATAGCCTGTCTCGTCCTCGCCGTTCATTATCTTGTCAAGGTCTATCTTTGAGTCTTCCTTGTAGAAGGAGGAGTACCAGGGATGTCCCTCGGTGTTGAGGGCATACTCCCCGGGGCTTCTCCAGTGCCAGCAGAGCTGAACTATGCCCCCTGCGTTGTTGTACCAGTCGTAGGCATACTCCACGGTGCGGCACTCGCTGCCGTGCTCCTTGCTGCCAAGAGAATAGTCCATCATGTCCATGCCCAGTACGGCAAAGGTCTTTCCTGTCTTTGCAGTCAGCTTCTCGTATTCCTTTGAGAGCCTGCCCTCGTCGGCGTACTGGCCTGTAAGGGAGTATTTGCCGTATATGTCGCACAGGAACTTGTAGAGCTTCTTTGTGTGGTCGTCTGCGTTGGGATTGGAAAGGGGCTTTTCTACGTTATAGACATCCTCGGTAATGGGGTGTGCCGCCTTTTCGATCACGATGCAGTCCATATCTATGTAGCCCCATGAGGGGGTGACGGACAGAGTGTGCTCCCCTGCGGCAAGGCGGATATTGTAAAGGTATGCGTCCCCGAAAAGCCCTTCGGAAAGGGTGGTGAAATCCCCTACCTTCATGTCGTCTATGAGGAGGTTGTTCACCCTGTTGCCGCCGCTGCCTCTGGAAACGATATTTATGTCATAGAAGCCGGTGTATTCAACGGTCACAGGTATGTCCAGCCTGTCCCCCTCGATGTTCACACCTGTTGCATAGGCGCCCCCCGATGCCTCGGGCAGCTCATCTGCTCTGCCGCCCCCGCTGAAGGTGCCGCTCTCCGCCTCTACGGTAATGCTGTACCCGTCGGGCACATCCGAGCCTGTGAGTGGATAGTCGGAAAGGTCAAGGCTGTCGTTGAACTCGGTGCGAATGTCACCGTACACCACGTTCAGCGCACCCTCCCCTATCACGGGGGTCGCCTCGCTCTCTGATGCGCCTGTGTCTGCGGCGGATGTGTCCGCACCGCCTGTGCCTGCATTGCCTGTGTCACTGCCGGTGCCCGCAGTCTGCGAGCAGGCTGTGAGCATTACCAGTGCTGCCGCAAGTGCGGCTGTTCTTCTGAATGTATTCATAATTTCTCCTTTCGTCCATCATGGACTGCGGACAGGGGCTCCCCGCCGCATACTGTTACAGTCTGCTCCAGATGATGTTCTGCAGCTTTCTTACATGGTCGGTGCAGCCTGAATTGGTCTGCTGGATAAAGTAGAGCATGGCAAGCTCCTCCGCAGGATCCACCGACATATAGCACCCGAGCCAGCCGTCCCAGCCGAAGGTGCCTTCCGAGCACAGCATCCCCGATGCGATGCGGTCTGTCTGCGTGCGCATAAGGCAGTTGTAGCCCTGCCCCTTCATGCTGTCCCAGTCGGCGGTGCGCATAGCCTCCGGGGATAGGGCGTTGGTGTGCATATACTCCACCGTCTTTCGCCCTAAGATATGCTCCCCCTTGTATGTGCCGTCCCCAAGGAGCATTTTCACAAACTTTTCGTAATCGCCTATGGTGGACACCAGCCCCGCACCCCCGGATTCAAACTGAACGGGCTTGTCATAGTCGGTGGTACAAAGGTTGTGCCATGAGTACAGCTCCTGTCTGCCGTTTATATAGTCGTAGCAGGTGGCAAGGCGGGGGTATCTGTCGGATGTGAGATAGAAGGCGGTCTCATACATTTCAAGGGGCTCGAAGATATTCTCCTTCAGGTATTCACTGAATCTCTTTCCGCTCACTACCTCCACAACAGCCCCCAGAACATCCGCAGAGGAGCCGTACATCCACTTTTCCCCCGGGTCGAATGCCAGCGGCACCTTCCCCATTTTGCGGACAAATTCAAGGGTGGGGAGCATCTCCTCCCCCCTGTCAAACTTTGCGCCCTCTGTCCACCAGACCTCGCCCATCTTCTGTCCGGACAGGAAGCTCCCGTCGGGGTAGGGTATGCCGGATGTCATAGTGAGCAGATCCGCTATGGTTATATCACGCTTTGCAGGGCGCAGCACATGGCCTTCGGCGACCATGGGGTCTTCAAACTCGGATATGAACCATTTCAGGGGATAGCGCAGCTCGATCTTCCCCCTCTCCGCCAGCTGCATTACAGCAGCGGCTGTCACAGGCTTTGTCATGGAGAACATACGGAAAAAGGCATCCCGTGTCATAGGCTTTTTTGAAGCTGCATCCGCATAGCCGTAGGACTCCTCAAAGACTGTCTCCCCCTTGTATATCACGGCAATGTTCGCCCCGGCGGGTATCCCGTTCTCTATGGCAGGCGCCATATGGGCATCTATCATTTTTTTCAGATCTTTGAACATAACACACCTCATGGATATTGTAGAATGATGCCTGCTTTCCTCTCAGGCGGCTGTGGGACAAGTGTACAGTGTACAGTGTACAATGTACAGTGATTTGACGGAGATTGGGCGGCTTGTTTTCCTCTTTGCCTGCAAAAGCTATGCTTTTGCAGATAATGCTGATAAGCTGACAGCTCTGCGTCAGCTTGTCTTGCTTCTTGCTTCTAGTGGCTAAAAGTTCCTCTTCTTCTTCACCTTGCGGATGTTTCTCTTCTTCTTTTTCTTCTTCCGTGAAATGCCCACGATTATGCTGTAAATGATGACCAGCAGGATAAATGCCGCTGCCCCTGCAATGAACCAGCCGGAGGATACGAAGTTCTTAGCCCTGTCAAGGTTGTATCTGAGCTCTGAGCGGGTGACGGTCTCCTGTGCCACAAGGTCAACGGTGCAAACCTCTGTGCCCGAAAGGGACACGGAGTATTCCCCCAGCTTTGTCCCCTTTTCCACCGGGGCTGTTATGGTGCGATCCTCGTTGAGAAGGCTCTCATCCACCTTTACCTTCTCCTTGAGCCTTGCTGTGTCAAGGCTGCGGTCCCATATGCAGCTGTAATCCTCTCCCGTCACCAGACGGACAAAGTCGCTGTTGTCCCCATACTTGACACCCAGCTCCCCTACCTCCTTGCCGGAGGATACCACCTGCTTGAATTCCAGGGTATCAAACGCCCATTCGTACAGCATCCTGTGATCGTCATAGTGCTTGTATACCGTATTCCCGTTTTCGTCCGTCAGGGGGGAGCCTAAAGTCACAAGCAGATAATTGTTGCCGTCCCTTGAGCCCAGAGTACACAGATTCCTGCCGGATTCGTCCAGGGTGCCTGTCTTGAAGCCCTTTACATACTGGTAATACTCGCTGGATGAACGGTTGAGCATACTGTTGGTGTGGTAGATGTGCGCCCAGCCCGCCTCGTGCATATTTGTGGCAGCCATCTCATATTCAGGGGTGCAGGCTATCTCCACCAGCTTGGGGTAGTTGTCCACCGCATACTTTGCTATCTTTGCCATGTCGTTGGCATTGGTGAACTGATTGGAATCATACAGTCCGTGGGGGTTGGTGAAGTTGGTGCCGCTGCAGCCTATGGCCTTTGCCTTTGCGTTCATCATATCCACAAAATTGGATATGCTGCCGCCCCCTACGTTGTAGGCAAGTATCCCCGCCGATTCGCAGGCGGATTTGAGCATGAGGGAGTAGAGCAGGTCCTTTACGGTGGTTATCTCCCCCCGTATGAGCCCCACTGCGGATGCCCCCTGTCCGTACAGCTCATCAAAGACCACAAGGGGAGCCTCGTACTCCGTGTTGTCTATGTCGCTCACGTTGTCAAGCACCACCATGGCGGTCATTATCTTCGTAAGGGAGGCGGGGTACATCTTCTTGTCCCCGTTCTTGACATAGACAGTCACGTTCTTGTCAAGATTTATCATCACCGCCGCCTCGCTGGATATGTCAAAGTTGGGGGTGAAGGTGATGGCACCGGAGGGAACGGCACATACCACCGTGACAAAGGCGGTCACTATGCACACGATAAGGGAAAATATACGCTTTGAGGTCATTTTATCAGCTCCAAACAGGGTAGTATATCAGGAACATTCATCTATTGATTTTTGTACAGTGCCACTATGGTTATGTTATCGGGGCTGCCGTTGGCAATGGCACGGTCGACCAGCCATTTCAGCCGCTTTGAAAGCCGCATGGGCAAAGACAGGATATATTCCATCTCCCCCTTTGTCACATAGTCCGAAAGGCCGTCAGAGCAGAGCATTATCACATCTCCCCGCTTGATGCCGTCGTCTATGAGCCTTATATCGGGCTTTGGATCCTCCTGGGTGTTGCCAAGGACGGGGAATATCACATTGCGCTTTTCGTGGGAAAGCTTTTCGGCAAAGGTTATCCGCCCCTCGTCATAAAGCATCTGCACCAGTGACTGATCCACGGAAAGCTGTGTAAGGCTGCCGAACCGGTAGCGGTACATCCTGGAATCCCCGCAGTTTATGAGCCTTGCCTTGTTGTTCTCATCCACATACAGCCCGCACAGGGTGGTCTGCATATTGTAGGTGTTGTTGCGCATTCCGTCCCTTTTTATGCACTCATGGATCTTCATGGTCTCAGCCTTCAGATCCGTCTTTTTATTGAGTGTCACCCGGGAGAGCAGCTCAAGGGAAAGCCGTGAGGCACATTCACCTGCCTCCTCTCCCCCCACGCCGTCTGCCACGGCGATGATAAAGGGCGGACGCAGATCGCACTCCACCTGTGCGCTGGTCATGACCATATGGTCGATAAGGAATGCATCTTCATTGTTATCGGCGGCAGCGCCGATATCTGTGATGCCGCAGCAGTAGTACATCGCTATTCTCCGTATCGGGGGCTACTTTTCTGTTTCCCCCACAAATGTCTCATATTCACAAAAGCTCTTTGGTTCACGGTCTGCATACCCGTTCTCACGCAGTATCTCCAGAGCCGCTGTCATTCCGGGGAGCATTTCCCCTGCCGTCAGCAAAGTGCCCGGGTGTTCATCCGTCCCCATTAGACGGTACAGCTCATAGAGGCTCTGTATCCCCAGCACATTCTCTGAGATGCGCTGTGCCATGAGCACCGCCGTCTCCTCAAAGCCCTCTGCCCCGGAGATCGTCCTTACAAGCTTTGCCCCGAGGATGTCAAAGTAGGTGCCCCCGTCCGTCAGGGAGCGGGCAAAGTACTCACAAATGCTCTCATCGGGGGCATCCACGAAAAGGCAGTGAACGAGTATCAGGGAAAACCGCCTGAATGCCGCATCCGTCAGTCTCGGATGCACGGTGCGGCAGCTCCCCCTCACCCGATAAGGTGCTGCGCACAGAAAGTCTATCCAGCGGTGGTCAAAATCCTTCAGGAATATCCCCACCCGTGACTTCTGATTGTCGGGGCCTGTGAATATCTCCGGGGTGTACTGGAATATCTTACCCTTGCGCTCCTCCAGCCCTCCGATGACATACAAAAGCTCCGGGTAGCGGGAGATGTCCTCCGTCAGGGGCTTGTACATATCATAGGCACTATGGCTGTCCTCTATCATGTGTATGAACAGCCCTGCGGGCGCAAAGGCATCCGGGTAATCCTCGCACAGCTCCTTTATCTCCGCCGTGAAGTCCTGATGCCGCCCGTAGGTGGAAAAGGCATCTGCGGCAGTGAATATCATACGATCCGTGAGGTAGTCCAGAAACGCCCCCTCACTGCAGTTGTCCCTGTCAAGGGAATACCGCTCCCGTATCCAGTCCGGGGCATCCTCCGGGTATGAGTCCAGAGTGTCTACACGAATGTCAAGGCGGCGCAGCCGCTTGTAGTCCCTTGCCATGCGCCTGTATGCATTTATCATCGCCGGGGACTGCTTGAATGTGCAGAAATTGGCGAGCTGATAGGCTCTTTCCGCCATCCAGGGCTCCGGGGCGGTCATATCCTGTGTCAGCTCCAGAAAGCTTTCCAGGCTCTTTGCCGCCATGTCGGACACCACATCGCTGCGGGCATCATATGTATACACATACAGGGGATACTCCCCCATATTCCTCTCCCAGAAATCCTCGGAGGTCTTAGTGCGGAACCTGCACAGATCACGCATCACAGCGGGATCCGGCCTGCTCAGCCTTACACGCCGCACAAGCTTCTCTGCGGCTCTGTCATCAAGATAATCAGCCATAATCCTTTGTTTTTTCTTGCTTCTTGCCTCTATTTGTATATGGCCACTACCACACTGTCAGGGCCTGCATTTGATGCCACAGCTCCACCAAGGGTGAACTCATAGGGCACGGGGGGCTTGCCAAGGCGCTTTGTCAGGAGCTTTGCCAGCTCATCACGCTTTTCGGGGAGCCTTGCGCCGAAGACACAGTATTCAGCATCCGGGGTCATGCGCTCACAGACAACATCCGCAAGCTTTGCCACAACATTTGCGTCCCCTCTCACCTTTGCAACGGTCTTTGTGGTGTCCCCGCCCAGGTATATGATGGGCTTGAACCCCAGCAGCTCCCCGGCAAATGCTGCCATAGTGGAGATACGCCCCGATCTCTTGCAGTATTTGAGGGTATAGCAGGCAAGATAGACCTCAGCACGGGAGAATATATCCAGAAGATACTTTTCTATCTCATCAGCGGATACCCCCTGCTCCACCATCTGTGCCGCCCTTATGACGGGGTAGCCGTACACTGCGGAATAGGACAGGGAGTCTACCAGCCTTATCTTCATATCCTTGTACTCAGGGTGCTCATCATAGAATATGTCACGGGCTCTCACCGCATTGGAATAGGTAGCCGAGCCGTAGGAATTGATGGACACGAAGAATATGTCCGTATAGCCCAGAGCCGCATATTCCATGAACTTCTCCCCGAACTGTATCACATTGAGCTGTGAATGTACGGGCATTTCCTCATGCTCATCCATCTTCTTGTAATACTCCTGGGGGGTGATATCCCTGTCGTAGAAGCTCTCATTGCCTATGGTGATGGGGAAGCACATAATGTCTATGCCGTACTTTATCTCATCCTCCCTCGACATATCACAGGCAGAATCCGTAATGATCTTTATCTTTTCCATTTGATATTCTCCTTATTCAGTATTACAGGGACTCATCCCAGGAAAACCTTGTAAGCTCTCCCTTAGTTTCCAGCTCCGGGTATCCCCACTGCCTGAGCACCTCATAGGCGGCGATCGCCACCGAATTGGAGAGATTAAGGCTTCTCAGGGTGGGGCGCATGGGTATGCGCACACAGTCATCCGGGTGCTTTACCAGAAGCTCCTCGGGCAGCCCCGCATCCTCTCTCCCGAATACCAGATATGCATTGTCGGGATAGTGTGCATCCGAGTGGATGTTCCTCCCCTTTGTGGTGAACAGGAACATTTGCCCGTCCGCCCTTGACAGAAAGTCATCAAGGCTGTCGTAATAGGTTATGTCCAGCTTGTCCCAGTAGTCAAGGCCTGCCCTTTTCAGCTTGCTGTCGGTTATCTCGAAGCCCAGAGGGCGCACAAGGTGCAGCCTTGCCCCGGTGACAGCGCAGGTGCGGGCGATGTTCCCCGTGTTCTGGGGTATCTGCGGAGATACAAGCACGATATTCAGCTTCATGCCGTCCTCCTCGTCAAAATGCTTTGCTCACAGCGTCTCATACCCCAGAAAGTCCTTCTCCTCACAGAGAAATCCCAGGCATCTCTCAAACATTATCCCCTCACGGGTGTCCGAGCCGTAGCTGTATGTGGTCTTTATGGCAAGCTCCAGGAATGCGGAGGCACGGTTCATGGCAATGGGCAGGCTGTCCCCTTTCAGCAAAGAGCCTGTGAGCACCGCCGCAAACACATCCCCTGTGCCGGGGTAGCCCGCATTCACACGGGCAAAGGGCACCCGCCAGTACATATTGTGGGCGGCATCAAAGCCTGCATTGTAGCTTTCATCCCCGGTGTATACGCTTGTTATCACCACAGTCCCGGGGCCCAGCGCCGAAAGCCTTGCCAGCATACTCTTCACATCGGAGCGGCTGCGTGGTATATACGAAGGATCCTCCCCCAGAAGCATTGCCGCCTCCGTCACATTGGGGGTGATGATGTCTGCGGCGGCTGCCAGATCCTTCATGCGGCGTCTCAGCTCCTCACCGCAGGTGCGGTAGGGCTTGCCGTTGTCCGCCATGACAGGATCCACCACCTTCAGGGCATCGGGGTATGCCTTTATGAAACCAAGGCAGTGATCCACCTGCTCCTTTGATGCCAGAAAGCCGCTGTACACACAGTCGAATTTAGTCCCAAGGCGTTTGTAGTGTGCAAGGGCGGGATCGATATAATCCGTCAGATCCCTCATCTCCACCTCGCCGAAGCCCCCGGTGTGCGCCGAGAGTATGGCAGTGGGCACAGGGCACACCTGCAGCCCCATAACAGACATACAAGGCAGTATCACCGAAAGGGAGCATCTCCCAAGCCCTGAAAGGTCATGTATCGCAGCTATTTTCTTTATCATTGTCTACACTTCTTTTTTATAAGTTATCTTACGGTCACAGCAGCAGCGCATATGACCCGCTTTGCCCCCGCCTGCTTCAGAAGGGCGGCGCAGCTGTCAAGGGTGGCGCCCGTTGTGAGCACATCATCCGCTAAAAGCACTGTCTTCCCCTCAAGGGATACCTCCTCACGGAGATAATACTGCTCCTCCGCCTCTTTCAGCCTGTCCCCGGCGGAAAGGGTGTGCTGTTCGCTTCTGGGAGTGGTACGTCCCAATATGCTGTCACACACCGGGATGTCTGTGCCCTTTACCGTGCTGTCCGCAAGGAGCTTTGCCTGATTGTAGCCCCTTTCAAGGCGCCCCGCCCTGTATATGGGCACGGGCACTGCCAGATCTATGCTGTCAAGGAGCCCTGCCGCCGTCAGCCTTTCCCGCAGGATGAGCCCGAACACCTCGGCGGCATCCGCATGGTGCCTGTATTTAAGAGCAAGCACCGCCTTCTGTGCCTTCCCCTCGTAGTATGCGGCAGGGATGCACATATCGTACCTCAGCCCCCTGTCACATATGCAGGAGAGCTTGCCGCACAGGGGACATATGCTGTCATCAGCCCAGGGCACCTCATCAAAGCACTCCTCACAGCACATGACATCATATGGTATTATCTCATCGCAGAAGGGGCATCTGTTGGGGAAAAACAGGTCAAGCACATATTTTCCCGCCCCGCCGCCGTTGGAAAGCCTGATGTTATCCATCGTCCTGTATATCCTGTTCCTGTATGAGCCGCTCCCTGAGCGTGGTGTAGCGCAGTGTGCGGCGGTCATTTTCCACCATCATCCTTATGGTGGCAAGAGAGCCTACTATGATGAGCTGCTTTTTCGCCCGTGTTACGGCGGTGTACAGCAGATTGCGGTAGTACAGCTTCTCAAAGCCGTCCATAAGGGGCAGTATCACCGCATTGAACTCATTGCCCTGGCTCTTGTGGACGGTGACGGCATAGGCAGGCTCTATCTCGTCGAGCATTGCGGAAGAATACTTTGCTATCCTCCCCTCAAAGTCGATGAACACGGCTCTTTCAGCACGATTTACCTTGATTATGGTGCCTATGTCCCCGTTGAATATGCCCTCTCCCTTTTCACTGTCCCGCATCCATTCTATCTCGTAGTTGTTGCGGCACTGCATCACCTTGTCCCCGTCACGGAAGGTGAAGGTCTTGCTCTTTATCTCGTATTTCCCCTTTCCGGGGGGGTTCACAGCCTCCTGAAGGAGCTTGTTCAGCTCCCCTGTGCCGAGCAGCCCCTTCCTTGAAGGGCACAGCACCTGTATGTCATCAAGGGGGGAATACTTATATGCCTTGGGCAGACGCTGTGCGCACAGCTCCCCTACGGTCTGCGCCGCCTGTCTCGGGCTGTTCATGGGCATGAAGAAGAAGTCATTGTCGGTGCGGGAAAGCTCCGGCATCTGCCCTGACACTATGCGGTGGGCATTGGTGATGATAAGGCTCTGTGCCGCCTGACGGAATATCTCCGTGAGAGATACCACAGAGAGGGTCCCGCTGTCTATCATATCCCTGAGCACATTCCCTGCCCCGACCGAGGGCAGCTGATCCGAATCCCCCACCATAATAAGGCGGCAGGAGAACCGCAGCCCCTTTAAGAGCGCCTCAAACAGCAGCGTATCCACCATGGACATCTCATCCACTATGCACACGTCACAGCTCAGGGGAGAGCGTTCATTGTGGACAAAGCGTGCTGTCCCGTCCTTCCCGTAGGCCACCTCCAGCATACGGTGTATGGTCTTTGCGGGGCGGTCGGTAAGGTCGGAAAGCCTTTTTGCCGCACGTCCCGTGGGGGCGGCAAGCATCACCTTGGCACCCCGCTGCTCAAACAGGGAGATTATTGCCTTTAAAGTTGTGGTCTTACCTGTGCCGGGGCCTCCCGTCAGTATGAGAAAGCCCTTTGACAGCGCCAGTGAAATAGCTTCACGCTGCTTTTCGGCATAGGTTATCTTCTTGGTCTGCTCCTCTATGTCGATAAGCTCCGTGTAGTCCGTGCCGTTATCCTTAAAGGCGGTGTTCATCATGTTAAGGCGGGAGGCGATGTAGCTCTCCGCCCGCTCATAGTCGGGCAGCATGGAAAAGCTCCTGCCCTCACGGTCGTATTCATAGAGCCGCTTTTCCTCTATCTCCTCCTGCCTTGACAGGGTAATTTTCTCCACAGGCACCTGCAGGAACTCCGATGCCTTCTGGGACAGCTTGTCCGTAGGCACGCAGGTGTGTCCGTTGTCCGTATTGCGGCGGATGATGTACTCCACCCCCGCCCGTATGCGCTCCGGGCTGTCACCGGGCAGCCCTAAGTCCGCACTTATCCTGTCCGCATGGGGGAAGTCCACCCCCGCTTCGCACAGTACAAATGGGTCGGACTTTATCATCTCCTGTGCGAACTGCCCCCAGGTCTTCCACGCAGTCATGGCATCTGCGGGGGATATGCCGTACTTTGAGAGGAACGACATCAGCGAGCGCACGCCGTTTATGCGCATAAACTCGTCGTGTATCTCCTCCGCCTTGCTCTCGCTGACACCCTTCACATCCGCAAGGCGGCGCCAGTCTTGCTCGATCACTTCCAGGGACCTGTCCCCGAATTCGGCTACTATCCGCTTTGCAAGGGTCTTGCCCACGCCCTTTACCGTGCCTGATGCCAGGTATTTGAGTATGGCGCTCTCCGTGGCGGGGAGCTTTCTCTCGCAGGCTACCGCCCTGAACTGCTCCCCGAAGCGGGGATCATCCACAAAGGCGCCCGTGAGACGCAGCTCCTCCCCCTCGTCAACAGACCCCAGCTCCCCCACGACTGTAGTGAGCTCATCGCCTGTGTCAAGATCCAGCACGATGTAGCCGTTATCCTCGTTGAGGAAGACTATATTTTCAACTGTACCCTCGATCCGGGTGTATTCCTGATTCATTTCAGCCTCTGTTGTCAGCAAGTGATGGGGCGGCTGTGCATAAAACTGTGAAGCAGATGATCACTGTTCACCGCACATCTTTCCTTATCATCGCCCCTGCGGGGAACAGCCGCCCTGTGGTGTTTGCCATGGAAAAAGCCATTGCAGCGTGGCGGGTGTCCTCAATGGGCTCGTTGTCCCCGTTTCGCAGATCCTCTGCGGCAAGGGTCACGGGCACCTGTCCGGGGGCAAGTATCTCCACTGTGTCCCCCCGGTAGAACTTGTTGCGCTGAACGGCATATATCCGCTTGTCATCGCAGCCTGTGACCACGGCACACACATCCCACTCACGGATGTAGGAGCTGTCCTCATAGTGCTGCATACGGTCTATGTCCCCGAAGTAGAAGCCTGTGCAGTATTCCCTGTGGCTCACCTTGTACACCTCGCCCCGCACGCTTTCGGGCAGGCAGTAGTTCTCCGGATCCTTTTCCAGGATGTCTGCCGCCATGCGGTAGGCATTGGTGACCACTGCCACATAGTAGGCGGATTTTGCACGCCCCTCTATCTTGAAGGAGGTGACCCCCGCCTCTGCCAGCCTGTCAAGGTGCTCTATCATGCACAGATCCTTGGAATTGAGGATGAATGTGCCCTTCTCGTCCTCGTACACGGGGAAAAACTGACCCGGACGGGTCTCCTCCATAAGGTGGTAACCCCAGCGGCAGGGCTGGGCACAGCGCCCACGGTTGGCATCCCGCCCCGTAAGGTAGGAGGATATAAGGCACCGTCCTGAAAAGGACACGCACATTGCCCCGTGGACAAAGCATTCTATGTCAAGGGAGGGAGGGGTCTTTGCCCGTATCTCCGCTATCTCCTCAAGGGACAGCTCCCTTGCCAGCACCACCCGCTTTGCCCCCATCTCATGGAGCACACGGGCAGTCTCGTAGTTTACCACCCCTGTCTGGGTGGACATATGTATCTCAAGGTCGGGGGCATATCTCCTCACAAGGGACATTACCCCCATATCAGCCACGATAGCCGCATCTATGCCGCAGTCACAGACCTGTTTGATAAAGCCCTCAAACTGTGCTATCTCGCTGTTGGAGGGCAGAGTGTTGCAGGTGAGATGCACCTTTACACCCCTGTCGTGAGCCTTTTTTACGGCATCGGCAAGCCCACGGTCGTCAAAGTTTGCGCACCCTGCCCTCATGCCGAAGTCCTTCTTGGCAAGATACACCGCATCCGCCCCGTAATCCAGGGCGGCATCCAGCCTTTCCTCATCCCCGGCCGGGGAGAGAACCTCAAAACGTTTACCCATCAGCCTGTTATCCCCGCCTCTATAAGGTTCTGCTCGTGCTCCGCAAGAGTCTCTGCGTAGAAGAACTCCTCATCCTCGCTGGAGCAGAAGTAGTAGTAATCCGTATCTGCGGGATAGAGCACCGCCTCGATGGCATCAAGGCCGGGATTGCATATGGGTCCGGGAGGGAGCCCCGGCCCCTTGTAGGTGTCGTAGGCATCGCATATTGCCTTTGAATACACCTCAAGCCCCGGCTCCACCACCTCACGCACATAGGCGGATGTAGGGTCGGACTGGAGGAGGGGATAGTTCTCAGGGTCTGCAAGGCGGTTCAGGTACACGGATGCCACCATCTTCATGTTGTACCTGTCCCCTGCCTCACGCTGGACTATGGATGCTAAGGTCATGACCTCCTCAAGATCCATGTCAAGATCCTTCATACGCCCGTAGTAGTCGGGGGTAACACGGTAGTCAAAGTTCTTGAACACCTTCTTTACCACCGTTCTCGGCTCCTCCTCAAGGTAGAAGTCGTAGGTGTCGGGGAAGAAATACCCCTCCATCTTGTAGTATTTCAGGACGTTGTTCTGCACCATGTCCTCAAAGTCAAAGCCTATCTTTTCGGAGTTGAAGGCACGGATGAACTCTGCCTTGGAGCAGACTCCCGCCTCCTCCAGCTTTTCGGCCGCCTCATCAAGGCGGATGCCCTCCGGGAAGGTAAGGGTGACATACTCCCTGTCAGCCTCCACATTCTCCTGCAAGGTCTCGATGATGTCATTGTAGGTCATGTTGGGGTTGAGTACGTGTACCCCTGCGATAAAGCTGCCGTCCGCCCCTTTAAGGCGGGAGAAGATCTTGAAGAGCACAGGTCTTTCGATTATGCCCTCTTGTGCCAGCATATCCGCTATCTCGGATGAGGATGAATTCTCGGGTATCTCTATATCCACCTTTTCATCTATGCGGTCAAGCCCCAAAAGCTCCTTTGTGACGATTATGACCCCCGCCGCACTCAGTGCCGCCACGGAGATGACCAGTGTCACCATTACAAGGGCAAAGATGACACGGCCCGCCCCGCTCCGTTTTTTGCGCTTTCTGCGGCTGCGGCGGCCTTCCTCCTCGTCATCATACTCTTCATCGTCCTCGCCGCCCTCATCATCCTCGCCGTATTCTTCCTCATCGTCCTCATCATCAGAGGTCTGCTCTATCTCCTCCTCCGGGATGTATACCTCTCCGGGGAGCTCTTGGGCAGCGGGAACGGTATCTCCGCCATCCTGCACCTCTGACTTCTTATCCTTTGAGTCCCATTCGTTGAGAATGTCGTTGAATTCTTTATCATCCATATATTTCACCGTCCGTGTCATCATGTTTTCGTGGGCGCCCTGCGGCAAATGCGAAGAAGTCGAACAGCACCGCAAATATCCCCAAAGCGATGGTGACCCCGGGGCGCAGTATCCTCTCAGGATCCCTGCTGCTCACCCTCAGCTCTATGCTGTCGCCCACACTGCGGGGCTCCATAAATGCCCCTCTGTCCGTAAAGGAGCCGGTGTATTCCTCATCCCCGCAGCGGTATGTGACAGTCACAGTCTGTGCATTTCTGCTCCTGCCGTGGTACTCTACCCCGGTGACTGCTGCTGTGACCACCTGATGCTGTGAGCTGTCAACAACTGAGACCAGAAAGCACACATTGAGGACAAGGGCGGTGACAGCAATTATCAGCCGGAACCTTGTTTTCATAGGCAGCCCTTCTCTGTGGCAACTGTATCAACAGCCATGTCGTATCTGTCACGGGGCAGGGTGTCTGCAATAAAGGCGCTGCGGCACACTCCCACGGTGTAGATGCCGGGGTGTGCAGCCAGAAACCTGTCGTAATACCCTCCGCCATAGCCTATGCGGTAATGCTCCCTGTCAAACGCCAGCCCCGGCACTATGCACACAGTGCGGGAAAAATCTGTCACCTTCGGGCATATGCGGGTATCGGGCGCCATAATGCCGTATTTCCCGGGGATAAGCTGTGTATCGTCCGTGAAGGCGTAAAACTCCATGCTGTGATCTTTGCCGCACACAGGGGCGGCAACGGTCTTCCCCTGCTCCAGGGCGGTGCGGATAATGCCCCATACTGACACCTCCGACCCTGTTGGTATGTAGACAAGCACTGTTTCTGCCTGCATGAAGCAGTCAAGAGCCGTGACATTTTCGCATAGCCACCTGTCCGCATCTGCCCGCACAGCTTCCGTAATGCTGTCCCTCTTTGCCGCAAGCTCCTTCCTCAGAGCCTTTTTTATCTGATCTATCTCTTCCATATGATCTGCGCGGCTATCTCGTCGGCTTTTTCAGCGCCTTTGAAATACTTTATCAGCTCATAGCCGAATTCAAGGGATGCACCCGCACCCTTTGCGGTGATGAAATTGCCGTCTGTCACAGCCTGTGCATCGGGTATCTCTGCTCCGGTCAGGTATTCCTCAAAGCCGGGGTAGCATACAGCCTTCTTCCCCTGCAAAAGCCCCATTTTCCCAAGAACAGATGGGGCTGCACATATGGCAGCTACTGCCCCGCCCTTTGCTGCAACCTCATTTATAAGGGCATGGACAGCCTCACTGGCATCAAGGTTCTGTGTGCCCCTGAGCCCGCCGGGGAGTATGATCCCCTGGGCAGCGGCTGCATCCGCCTCGTCTATGGTGATGTCAGCCACCATGGGTATGCCGTGGGAGGAGGTGACAGTCTTGCCTGTGACACCTACTGTAACCACTTCACAGCGGGCACGCCTTAGCATATCAATGGGGGTTATAGCCTCTGTTTCCTCAAATCCGTCAGCTAAAAGTGCATATATCATAATACCGCTCCTTTATTTGTATATATCCTTGTAGATATCGCTTTCTTCCTTATCCTCTGAAAGGCCGTATTCCTCTTCATCGCTGTACATATCGGTGCTGCGGGCATCTATCTCGGCGGCAGCCTTCCTCACTGCCTTCACCGTCTTTACGATCCCCATGATCACGATGCCTGCGCCGATAAGCCCGAAGAACACACCCATGGGGAGCACGCTGTTATCGCCGTCGGAAACGGCAAGCCTTGACACAAGCACTGAAAAGACCACAAACACGGTGCCAAAGAAGATGAAGAAAATGTTGCGGCTTGTGAGCCTTACTATCTCCGCAAAGCGCATGAACCTTGAAGCAAATGCCCCTGTGTCACGGCCTGTAAAGAGCAGGAAGCACAGTATGCCGTTGTAGACAGCAGTCGCCGCCACGGCGATAAAGACCATTACCACAAGCCCCGTAAACAGGGTGAGCATGATATCCAGCTCCCCCGGGGCCTCGTCCCTTATCTGCATGAAATCATCCAGACGGGGCAGCAGACCCCCTGTGAACACAACAGCTATAATGGAGGTGACACAATTCACCAGTGCCCGCCCTTTTTCGATGTTCTTAGGATCCATATTCTCCTCCTGTCTGTTCATGGTGAGCAGCTGCCCTTACAGTGCCAGTGCCCTCTCGATGGATGCGTATACCTCCTCCGGGGAGAGCTCCTCTCCGTCCGGAGCGCAGGAGATGACCGTCCAGCCGCATCTCTGCGCTGCATAGAGAGCCGCCCTGCGGCAGTGCTCCATATAGGCGGTGTCCCTTTCGTGTATGTCCCTGTGTCCCCCGTCAGCCGCATAGCGCTGTGACAGCCGCCTCTGGGACACCTCGACGGGAATGTCAAGGAGTATCACCTTATCCGGACGGGGCAGCCCCATCTTGTCGTACTCATAGTCACGGAGCCAGGCTATAAAGCCGTCCCATTCCACTTCCGGGAGCTTTGGCATCTGATGTATGATATTGGAGCTTACGTATCTGCTTGCAAGCACCGGCCTGCCCGAAAGATAGGGCTTTTCCCAGCAGAGCTTGTAGCTTGCGTACCTGTCGGCGGCGTAGAATGTGGAGGCGGCATAGGCATTTACATCTGCCGGATCCTTGGAGAATTCCCCGTTAAGATACATCTTTACCAGCGCTGCCGAGGGCTTGTCATAATCCGGGAAGCTTATGCCCATATACTCGCTGTGCTCACGGCACAGCCTTTCAAACTGAGTGCTTTTCCCGCTGCCGTCAAGGCCGTCAATAACATAAAGCGTACCCACAAATGCCACCTCTTTGCATACATAATCAGTTTATTATAACACATTGCCCCGTAATTTACAAGGACTTTTTACAATTTTGTATATAGTGCCTATTTTTCGGGAATCAGCAGTATTCGGCAGGCATTCCACCTCCTTCTTGCCTGTTTTCGTCAAAACTCGAGCAATTGGTAAATTTGCTGATTTTTGTGCTTTGGATTTGTACATGATGCCAAATATAAAAACACAGGTTGAGAATTTGACCGAAATATACTATAATATTACGCATAATACTCAGATAAGGTGATATCATGACAAGAATACTGGGAATAGAATCCTCCTGCGACGAGACAGCCGCCGCCATAAGCGTGGACGGCCGCACCATACTCTGCGACGTGATAGCATCACAGGCAGAGGAGCACAAAAAATTCGGGGGCGTTGTGCCGGAGGTGGCATCCCGCCGCCACTGCGAGAACATCCTCCCCACGG
>ODAI014686827.1_pt1 | contig 17747 bp, 9 predicted proteins | sample 1539321 | NCBI WGS metagenome assembly ODAI01 (sample SAMN02144231, study PRJEB22623) | gut metagenome | biome: sheep rumen | host: Ovis aries | place: New Zealand | reverse complement strand
TGGGGCAACAAGGGTACCGACCAGGTGCGCATCAAGTGCCGCGCGAGCCTCTTCCCCTACATCAAGGAAGGCCGCAACGAGAGCTTCGACACCGAGACCATTCCGCATCCCGTGTTCTAGCACCTGACCGGGCACTGCGGTCTGAGCGATAGATTCCGCATCCTACGGCACCGTCATCCGTACTCGCACAATCCGAGCACGGATGGCGGCGCGTCACTACCGCGCATCGAAAGGGATTCCATCACACCTGGGCGATTGGCGGTGGCGCCTCCGTAGCCGTTCACCCTCTCGGGCAAAACGGCTACTCCCATATGTGCTAGCAGTCTTGATAACGTACCGCGTAAGGGGAGGAATGCCATGCCGTCACAGACGCAATGGTCAAAGCTGAGCGAATACCTGCTGCAGGTGGGTGCCTTTGACGAGCCCGTGCCCTTTTGCGTCAACGCCCTCGAGCGTTTGGGCAGGTGGTTTCGTTTGACCAGGGTCGCGTCTACCTGTTAGACGGCAGGGGCAACGTATACGACGAGTACCTCTTGGGTGTGAGCAAGAAGACGGCCCGCATCTACCACGAGTACTACGCCGATGTGGACGGGCATCGCTATTCGGCGACGAGGCGCGCCTCGCTGGAGGCTCGCAAGCTCCAGCTCGCGATTGACAAGGCTGACGAGGGCGTTCCCGTGGGCATGCGGGTCCGGCGCCAAGAGATCATCGTGAGGGACTGGTCCGAGGAGCCGCATGACACCAAGTTCTACCGCGAGTACGTGAGCAAGCTCGGCCTCACCTTCAGCACGGGGTTCCAGCTGCTCGACCAGGAGGGGGCCACACGGGCACTCTTCTGCCTCGACCGCACGCGTCCGGTGAATTACAACGCCGACGAGCGGGCGACTCTTTCGCTTGCGGCCTCGCACCTCGACAACATGTACCGCAAGCTCTTCGTGGAGCCGCCCGTATCGATTGGCGACACCATCGCGCTCATGGCGAGCGGCATCAGGCTCACCGAGCGCGAGCGGCAGCTCTGCACCATGCTCATGCGCGGCGAGACGCCTAAATCAATCGGCGAGCAACTTGGCATCTCACGGCGCACGGTCTACAAGCACGTCTCCAACATCCATAGGAAGCTCGGCGTATCGTCGGGCGAGCTGCAGGGCGTATCCCAGCGTTGACCTGCTCGCGGGGTCGCTGTCGCGCGGCATTATATCGTCGGACCACTGGCAGAATGCATGGCTGCCTCCCATCAGATGGAGGGGCGTGGTGCCACAGGCGCGTACGAGCTGTTCGGGGACGCCGTGGCCGAGGACAGCGACCGTCGGGGTCGGCCCAACCTGATGCGGCGGTTCGTCAGGGCATTCGTCGAAGATGGTGTGCCACTGGGCGATGGTGTCGAGGAAGAAGCGCAATGAGCGCACGTCCGGATTGTCGGCATCGATGCACTGCAAAGCGCTCTGATATTCGTTGCGGTACGACATGGGTTTCCTCCCGTCTCTTGTCGTCGGGAGGCATCCTAGCGCGAGAAGTTCAAAACAGGTTAAAGCCTAGGAGAAATGTTCTACTCCTGGGTTGCGGGCAACGAGCTTGGGAGTGCTACGTCGTACGTACAGGTTGTCGCTGTTTGCTTTCCCGTCGTCTCCACCTCGCGAATGCCATGCTCGGCGCTTCCTGATGTCGGGCACCCGATTGGGAGCTTTAACTCCGTTTGAAGTCCGTGCGGTATGGTTCGCGCAACCAAATCGGCGCAAGAAAGGAGTTTAATGATGGTCAAGTACCGGGTGATTCGTGCTTACGTCTTCGTGTGGCTCGCCATGTGTCTCTCGTACGCGGGAGCACGCGCGGCGCTGAGGGCGATGCTAGGCATGGTTGAGGCGTCAAGAGAGCCTACGGAGGCGGAAAGCGTCATGCAACCCGTGGTAGAGCCGGAGGTAGTGACAGAAGCTGCGACGGGACAAGCGGAGCCGGAGGTAGTGGCGGATGCACCGACGGGACAGGTTGAGCCGGAGGCAGTGACAGATGCGACAACGGGACAAGCGGAGCCGGAGGATTCTGCAGTACCCGTGTCGGCGGACGATTCTGCCGTGCAGCCAGAACCAGACACTTCGGACGCATTCGATGATGCCGAGTACGACGAGTCGATCAATGATGGCGAGGCCTTGGTCGAGGATGGGACTTCGGCCCAGCAGACCGAGGTGCTCGACATCCCCTCCCTGAGTGAGTACCTGAGCTGGTATATCTGCGGGTCATGCAGCCACAACTGTTCGCTGGCCAACCCACGCTGCCACAACGGCTCGCGCCTGGCGGAGCTGAAGGTACAAGAGTATTACGAGCTCTACTGCCAGTAGCGACACAGGATAAGGTTCTCATTGCTCAAGACAGTTGCTCATCACGATGAGACTGTTGGCCATGCGCTTCGTAGGAGGGAGTCGTAGCAGGATGTGTGTGGGTGTTCCTTCATCGAATACCTGAATAGCAACGGCCCAGAGGCCGTAGGATAATGTGTGTTTCTCTTATGCTCCCACCGTCGGACGTTCGTCGTCGATAGTCACCTTGTTGAGGGGTTGTGGGGTTGTTACGATTGGGGACAGGGCAGCCATAAAAGAGAGGAGCCATCATGTCGCACGTACTCTTCGTTGTCGGATCGCTTCGCGAGAAGTCGTTCAACCGCCAGCTCGCCAACGCTCTTATGAGGGAGCTTGAGGGCAAGGCAGAGTGCCGCGAGCTTTTGTATGCGGATCTGCCTTGGATGAACCAGGACATCGAGTTTCCTGCGCCTGCTGCCGTAGAGCGTGTCCGCGACGAACTTGCCTGGGCCGATGGCATCTGGTTTGTGTGCCCGGAGTACAACGGCTTCTTCCCTGGTGCCGTGAAGAACCTCATCGATTGGCTGAGCCGTCCGGTGGTCGCAGGCGACTACGGCACGGTGACCATCGCGGGCAAGGCCGCCACAGTCAGTGGCGCCGCCGGCAGAAGCGGCTCGCGTACGATGCAGGGCAATCTTTGCAGCCTGCTCGAGGGCGTGCGTGCGAACGTGATGGCGCAACCTACCGTGGGCGTGCAGATTCCCGGCCCCTCATGGGCCTTTGACGTCCTAGAGTTAAGCGACGCCGACCGCGCCGACATCGCTAAGCAGGTCGCCGCGTTCCTCGCGTTTCTCGAGGGCTGAAGGCAGGCCTCACAGTTCGCGGTGATGAACGGTTAAGCTTCCAAGATGCTTGTGATAGACAAGGACTGGTGACCGCAAACGTCTATCTAGCTCGTCGGACGAATGGCGTAAAACCTGATTAACCCTCTTACTCTTTGTTCTATGATGGATATTGTCTTCGCTCTCGTAGGAACAATCGTCAAGAGAAGAGTGGTCGCCATGAAGAAGTTGCTATCGATACTGCTCACGCTATCGATGGTGCTCTCGCTGGTGCCGTCGCAGGCGCTTGCAGAAGCCATTGATGAGTACGATGGAGCTGTCGAGGAGGGGATGAGCCAAGCTCTAGGAGATGACGCATCTGACGAGCAAGGCACACCTGTCGAGGGTATCGATGCGACCGAGGATGCCGATGTGGCTGACGATGCCGATGCATCTGCCGGGGGCGTCGATGCGACCGACGATGACGATGTAGCGACTGCTCAACGCGACGATGTCGGAGACACGGACACGTCAGCGGCTGATGACACAGCCGACCCCGCGAGAGATGCCGACGCAGCTGCTGCAGTCGATACGACCGATTCCGGGATCGAAGATGCGTCCGACCAGCAAGCCGAGCCGGCCAACGAGGACGAGGAGGCTCATGCCTCCGCGGAAGGCGATGCCGACGGGGCACAGCGGGCACCAGCTCTCGAGGCGGACCCATTCTGCTTCGTGGACCTGCAGACCGGCCAGCATGTAACCACGCTGCATACCTCGGGCAGCTACCGGCTGGTCAACCCCAGCGACGGTACGCCTTACGAGGCGAAGAAGGCGTCCTTGCAGTTCTGCCTCGCAGGTGCCAGCCCGCGCGACGATCTGGGAGCCTATGACGTGTCGCTCAGGGAGGTCGACGAGGACGGCGACGGCACAACAGACTACTACGTCTTGGAGGATCCGACCTACTATGTCAGCGCCAGTGGCTGCAGCTGGCAGCTACCCACGGGCACCTACGAGATCGGGTATGAGGGTCCCCAAGCGTATAAGTCCTACCATCTGCGTCAGACTTACCAAGTGGTCAACGACGGCAACTTCCTGCCCATGTTCGACTTTTCGGGCTACTATGCGTACAACAACGGCAGCTTCAGCGTGAAGGCTTATGATGCGGACAAGGACGCACAAGGCGAGCAGGGCGGTGCAGACTACGGCGAGGACAACTATAACGAGACACCCGAACAGAGCCCCTTCGTTCTGGGCAGTGACACACGAATCAAACTGAGGATCGATACTGCGGCGACCATCGACAGCGACCACCTTCCCCAGCTGGAGAGTCTGAGCCTTTGGAGAGCCGACGAGACGTTGGATGCATATCGGGGCTACGAGGACGAGGAGACGGGCGAGTTCCATAGCGGAGTCTACAAGGACCTGGATCGCTCTCTCATCTCGCGCGATGCGAACATTCTCGGCAAGGCCGGCATCGACGCCCTGCCCACTTGGCCCCACATCCTCAACTTCGCCGATGACAGCCACCAGACGACTCTGTGGCAGCGCGGGGTATCCACACAGGACGTACGGCTTGCAATCTCGCAGGAAGCGCTCGACGAAAACGAGGGGCTGACCGATGCCGACTTCGTCTTCGACTGCGCGAACTTTGCCGACGTGGTGGCTACAGACGGCCTGTACTTCCCCGTGGCCACGATGAGCTTCCGCGGCGAGACCTACACCTTTGCGTACTTCCCCATAGAGGTGAGCGCGAAGCAGACTACTCCTCGTGTCGACCCGCGCATCGCCACGACCAAGCTGCCGAACGGCCTCGTGGGTGATGCCTACAACGCTACGCTCAAGGCCAAAAGCGGCGCGACGACAGCAGGCGAGCTCAGCTGGGCTGTGACCGACGGCCAGCTGCCGGCAGGTCTTGCGCTCGATCAGGCAACCGGTGTCATCTCCGGCACGCCGACCGAGGCGGGGAAGCAGACCTTCACCGTCACCCTCACCGAGACTGTTGATGGTGAGGCTCTGACGACCACGCGCGACCTGTCTATCAGCGTAGGAGCGGCGGCGGTGCCCCAGACGGCGCTCGACCAGTTGTCGCTCGGCGAGATCGACTACGATCACGGCCCAGTCTTTCTCAAGCACCATGCCTCCCTGACGAACTCCATCACGCTGCGCATCCCCATCTCCATCGACCTGCGCGACGAGCGCTACAACTTGGGAGAGACGGAGCTTTGGTACATGGCGCGTCTGCAGGCCAAGCCGACTGCGGACGATGTCGGCGAAAGTGAGAAGGACACGGAACCCGTCTTCCGCCTGTGGCGCGCGCGTGCTGCAGACCTCATCAACGAGGACGGCACCATGCTGGTGGCTCCTGTCACGATTGAGGGCACATACATCCATAGCACCAAGGTCGTCACGGACCTGCGCGCCTTCTTGGTGGCCAAGGACAACGAGGGCAACTATGCCTTCGACCTAGGCGAGACGGCGGACGGCGGTGGCTGGATCGGAAGCACCGACGGCATCGGCTACTGGGACGAGCCTCTCGGCGTGACCTATGCCTACCGGTACAGCGGCCTGCCCGCGGACGAGGACGGCAGCTACCGAGATGAGATTCGCTTCATCGAGTACTCCTACGAGGAGGAGGTTTGGTCCGAGCATCATTACGGCGGTCAAGATGGCGACAGTTCCTATTCCTATCGTCCCCGCTACCCCAACACCCCCGACATGCCCCACGTCTCGGTGGAGAACCCCGACATCAGCATAGGTGCCAGGGTGCGCTTCTCGCAGCTTCACCAAGTGGATGAGGCGCAGACCGTCGAGCGGGCTCGCGTGCGCCTATGGGCCTATGACGGAACCACCACCATCCCCGGAACCCAGCAGGTCAAGTCCCTGGGTGTCTTCGACGGCTCAAACGAGTGGGCCACCTACGACCGGGATGAGGGTGCCGCCACCTTCATGCTGGCATCGGGCACCTATGCCTGTGTCGTCGAGGGAGCCGTGCCCGTCTATGACGAAAACGGTGTGGCCATCGCTGGGAAGACGGCATGGGTGGACATCGCGTCTTCGGTGGCTGGTGCGCGCGCCCTCAAGGGCACCGCGCCCCAGCAGTACGTGTTCTCGGTTGGCCCCGACGAGGGAGAAGGGGGAGAGTTCGACATCAGGATCAAATACCTGGACGTCAACAGTACCGCCGAGCACATGGAGGACACCGAGTCGCACACGATAAGTCCACTCTTCGAGACAGAGAGCGGCAGCTTCGTGGAGGAGGGTGCTGCCCAAAGCGGCGGCGTGCCCTACGACACGCTGTGGTACCGCAAGGTCAACGCGGGCACCGCTGAAGAGTGTGACGTGCTCATAGCTACGGGCAACAATGTGCGCTTCGGCCTTTCGGACTATCCGCTGTACGTGGAGGTCAAGCCGACGGGCCGCGGGGCCACGTACTGGCGCAGTAGCGGCAAGGTTCGGGTTTCGGACAAGAACAAGACGGTCAGCGTACAGGTGAGGCGCAGGCAGCTCTTCAGCGGAACCTTTACGCTGTCGTGTGCGTCGGGCAAACATCCCGATGATGGCATGTGGGGTGTTATTGAGGTGCGGACCCCGGTGCTCGACGGGGACCTTTCGTCCTTCAACGTGTGGTGCACCAGCAATCCCATCGTGGTGCCCAACATAAGCTCGGGATCCATCGTCACCTTCACTCCGTGTGTCGACCTAGATGCTGGTCCAGTGGAGTATGTGGTACCAGATGACGCGAGCGAGGACTTCGAGGTCGAGCTGGTGGCACCGCTGCCCAAGGGCACCATCAGCTTCGAAGGCCTAAGCTTCGTCGATGTGGAGGGCACCACGACTGTCATCTCGCTCAACGATGGCGCCACCGACGTGTCGGTCAAGCGCATGGGAGACCCGGACCACCCCTATGGCATCAACGTGCCCTTCCGTGTCACCGATGCTTCGAGCATCGTGTTGCAACCCGAGCTGTCTGGTGGCAACTACTTCGAGGATTCGGATGCCGACGTCACCTACAGCGTGGCCGTCACGCGTCGCGATCCCTATGCGCCTGCGCGCCTAGGTGTCCAAGCCCCGGACTATGCCGCACGCTGCAGCTTTGACGTCACGCTGAGCAAGACCAAGACCACGGCTACGGTGGAGCGTACCACGCTCACCTCGCGTGGTTATGCCGTTGTGCCGCTCGAGAACCCCGACGACACTCCCTGCACCTTGCTGCTCTACCCCAATGACTACTTCTCTCTTCGCGACAAGACTGCGGCAGCCTTTAAGGTGGAGGGGCAGCAGCGCACGGTCTTTCTGGAGGAAGGCAGCTATACGCTCTACGCCGTCAACTCGAACACCCTAAGGAGCCTCTGGTACGAAGTCGAACCCATTCAGCTGTCCTACTTCCTTGAATCGGGCGAGGCTACGTGCGTGACCTTCGAGGTGCAGGATGCGACGGTCACCACGACGGAGACCCTGGTCTTTCCCCGCAGGCAAGAAGAGGAGCTGATCAACCACGAAGCCAGTTCGGTGGACGTTGCCAGCAAATACGGCGACAACGTGAGTATCACCATGCATGCCGAACTCGCCGAGGGCATCACGCTCACGGAGGACGCCCGTCTGGAGATTACCACCAACCAGACGTCGAACATCTGGGGCGAGGGCTATATGAGCCCACGTGCCCTCAGCTTCAACGGCAGGGCGCTCACGCTCCACCGCTGGGAGAACCTCTTCAACCAGACGCAGTGCATGGGAAACGGAAAGCTGACCATCCTGCTGAGCGAGGCAGGCGTAGTGGGCGAATTCCCGCTCGACATGACACTCGTCATCCCGCGCACCGACATGTCCTATACCGAGGCCACCATCTGGCTTGTCTCGAACGGCGGCATGCAGCGCTCGCTGGTGGGGAGCTGCCGTAAGGAGACCCACGAGGCTAGCCTCGAAGCACCGGCCGTATCTGCTTGGAAGACCTTCGCGGTGCATGGCGAGACCGTTCCCAATGCGGTGGTGACGGTCTATCTCGACGGCATGCGCGCCGCCACGACCGCTGCCGACGAGTACGGCTACTATACGACGCAGGTCACGCTGCCCTATGACGCCCATGACTACGAGATGTTCTCCGTCAGCGCCTTGGCGCAATGGTCATACGGATACGTGGTAGGTTCGGCTACCTCGCCAACCGCGAAGGTGGTGTATTCGACAACGTATCCGACCATCGAGCGTGTCACGCTGTGTTACCAGAAGCACGCCTTGGGTAAATACTACGACTGCGTGGCATACGAGCGCGGGTCGCTTCCCAACAAGTATCTCTCGCTGTACCGCGCCGAGAACGAGCGATTCTTCGAAGGTCTCGAGCACGCCAAGTACTTCTGGTTGGTGGAGTTTGCCAATGGCGACGCGATCAAGGAGGGGAGCGTCGAGATATCGCTTGAGCGCTCGAGCGACACGCTGAGCCTGACGCACACCGAAAGCCTCACGCAGGCCGAGGCGTGGATTGATGACGTCAAGCTGGAGATTCCGTCCGAGAGCCCTCTGGTCACAGGCGCTAGCTTCGGGGCCAAGACGGAAGCCGGACAGAGGGTGCGCAATGCCCTTGGAGCCACCTCGACGCGGGCCTTCGTGACCGAACCGGTCTATCTCTACGCTTCGCCCGACGACCTTGACGTCTCCTTCCAAGTCGACTTCCCCGGTGCTGACGAGCCCGAGGTCGGGGGCATCGAGAAGGCGGCCGACCAGGGGGCCTTCAGGGGATTCCACAACGAGCGCCTGCATGGCGAGGACGAACAGACGCAGATTACCGAAGAGGGTCTGCAGCAGCTGTTGACGTGCATGTCCGAAAACCACATCTGGGCTACCGCCAATCCCGCCACCATGGTGGCCGGCAGCTCGGTCAGCGCATCTTCCGTCATGGGCACAGAGGCTTGGACCCGGCAGCTACGTGATGCGACCGAAGGTTCGACTGACGAGTGGCTGCTTCTGGGTACCGGTGCGCAGGAAAACGAGCAGGTGCTGAAGCTGCACCACCAGGTGAGCACGACCAGCATGACCAAGGGTCAGATTCAGGCGACGGTTCAGGGCTTGCTTGACGAGGCCCTGCCCAAGGTGGAGAAGTACGAACACTGGCTGCAGACTGGCGAGGCGCCTGCAGACGACAGCGACTACCAGTACAAGGGTCTCTGGATTTGCGATGCTGGTGGCGTCGATCGCACAGGCAGCGAGTCCGACCTCTACCTCATCGAGACCATGGACGATGAGGGCGAGTCTCAGCTGGAGTCGCTGCACAAGTATCAGATCGAAGACAGCGACGAATACGTGTACTACCTCCTGCAGGCAGAGCCGAGCGTCTACACCATGACCATCTACAACGAGAAGTACGGGCAGTGTCGGACCTACATCTACACCATAGCAGCGGACCAACAGAGTCCGTGCAAGCAGATGGCGGAGCTGCTGGAGCGTTGGTACTGCATCTTCAGCGCGCTCAACGGCGGTTTCCTGCCCTGGGGCCAGACGCTGGGAACCGATGACGGGACGGATGACCAAGGCGCACAACACGCCCCGAGCCTGTCTCAGGGCACGTCGCACGCATCGCAGGACGGCTCGGCGGCCGCGTTGCCCGAAGGCACTACCGTGGCTTCCAAGAGCACCAGCCGCGACGCAGCTCTTGGGCTGATTGGCGACTTGCAGGTGTGGGTTGCGGCAAATGTGGGCATCTGGAGTGCGGAGAAGGGCGGCATCCTCTACGACATGTGCAACTTCTTCACCGACTTGGAGAACATACGCACAGGCAAGGACAACGACTGCACGCATCCTGAGTACTCCTTCAAACAGAATACGTTGGGTGGCAAGCACTTAGCCAACGGGACCACGTTGGCAGTCGAGGCTACAACCAACATGGGGGTCAAAGTAGGTGTTGCAGGCGCCACCTCCACTGACCCCTTCGCCCTGTGGACGTATGTCAGCCCCTTCGTCCCGACCGATCGGCTTGAGCGGGCGTACAAGGACATGTGGAGCGATGCGAGCCACATTTGGAACGATCTGATATGGGATCGCGAGAGGTACAATGCAGAGAAGGACTTTGACGAGTTTGCGGTCCAGAAGTACCTCAAGGATCGCGGCAAGCCCTACAGCATGAAAAAGTGGACCAAGAAGCAGATCAACGATTACTCCAAGCGCTACAAGTGGGAAGAAGACAATCAGCGCAAGTTCAAGACCCCGAATCCCAGTGTGACTCATGACCCATCGGGCATCGTGTACGAGGCAGTGCTTTCTAACCCGGTGGCGGGAGCCACGGTGTCGCTCTACAAGTACAATGAAGCTGCAGCCAAGGCGGGTCTTGCCGACCCGGCGCAGTTTGTCGACTCCACCAAGTTTGGCATCGAGGACAATCCACAGGTCACGGATGCCAGCGGTGGCTATCAGTGGTTCGTGCCCACGGGCCATTGGCAAGTGCGCGTGACCAAGAGCGGCTACGAGAGCTTCAACAGCGGTACGAGCGGTCACGAGGAGCAACGTCCACAGTATCAAGTACAGGAGGAGGCAGAGCTCGACGACGAGGGCAATCCCGTGATCGACGAGGCGGGCAATCCCGTAACGAGGATCGTGTACAACCCCGTGCTCGATGCGGCGGGCAACCCTGTGATGCAGACAATCTGGGTGGGCGACTATGGTCTCGATGCGACCAGAGACATTGACGGCGACGGTGTCGATGAGGCAAAAGAGTACTGGATGCCCGTGCTGCCGGTGCAGCTCGACGTCAACATCCCGCTCGTGAGCAAGGCAGCGCCTACCGTCGAAGAGGCGGAGGCCGATACGAGCGGTGTGACCATTACCTTCTCCAAGTATCTGAAGGTGGCCAGTGTGAGTGCGAAGCTCTTTGCCGTCGAAGGTGCACGTATTACTGCCATCAAGCCACTCGACGCCGAGCAGGCAGGCGACGGCTCGGGCGAGCTTTTGGCGCGTACCTACAAGTTGACCTTTGAGGAGGGGACTGCCTTCGCCACAGACCAAACCAGCGTCGCCCTGTCAATCAACGACACCGAGGGTGCGATTCGAAGCTATGCGGACGTTGCAATGGAGGAGCATGACCGCGTCAACGCCCAGTATGTTGCGACGTTGCATATCGAACAGAACGACCTTGCGCGGGCCACGGTAGCTGCCATCAAGGACCAGCCCTATGCGGGCAAGGCGGCAACGCCGGCCGTCACGGTCAAGCTTGATGGCGCCACGCTGGTCAAGGGTGCGGACTACACGGTCAGGTACACCAACAACACCAAGGTGGGTACAGCAAAGGTCATCATCACGGGCATCAATGACTACAAGGGTTCGACCAGCGCGAGCTTCCGAATCGTGAAAGGCACTCAGATCATTACAGTGTCGAAGTCCTCACTCGCACTAACCATGGGCAAGACGTCCAAGCTTGGAGCCAAGACCTCCGGTGGCGGCAAACTCACCTATGTGAGTAGCGCCAAGACGCTGGTAGCGGTAAGCTCGATCGGCGTGTTGACACCTAAGAACGTTACTACCAAGAAGGTCATCATTACCATCACCGCAGCGGAGACCGCCAACTATAAGAAGGCGACCAAGAAGGTGACCATCACCAAGGTGGTGCAGGGCACGCAGGCTATCACGGTGGCCAAGAACGAATGCGTAACGGGCAAGACCGCAAGCCTGGGAGCCAAGACCTCAGGCAATGGCAAGCTCACCTACAAGAGCGCCAACCCCAAGGTGGCAACCGTTTCCGCCAAGGGCGTGGTCAAGGGCCTCAAGGCCGGCAGCGTGAAGATCACCATCACGGCAGCTGCCACCAAGAACTACAAGAAGGCCACCAAGGTGGTGACCGTCAAAGTGGGCAAGGCCAATCCGATTACAGCCAAGGCGAAGAAGTCCGTCGTGGTGGCGAGCTTCAACACCCTCAAATCGAAGAGCGTGGTGACAGCCCTCAACGTGAGCACTGCCAAGGCCCAAGGAACGCTTTCCTGGGCCAACGCGAGTACTAACGCCACAGCCAAGAAGTTCAAGGTGGATGCCAAGACCGGCAAGGTCACGGTGCCCAAGGGCACCCCCAAGGGCAAATACCAGGTCAAGGTGACGGTGAAAGCCAAGGGCACCAGCGCCTACATCTCCGGCACCAAGACCGTGGCGTACTACATCCAGGTAAAGTAGGCTCGGACACCCTCCGATGCTGTGCGCCCGGGGAAGCTATCCCCGGGCGCACAAGACGGAGCGACAACCACAGACTCATTAGCCTAGCTTGAGAAACCCACAGGCTATGCCTGTGGCGCCAACAGTGGTTTCACCACTATTGTCCTTAAGTAACAGGATGCCCCGCCCTACCATGGAGGCGCGGCGGGCCGGCTGCGCCGTCCGGAAGGACGGGACACATGGACAAGAATAGCTTATCGCACACGAGCTGGGAGTGCGCGTGCCACGTCGTGTGGATTCCGAAGTACAGGAGGAAGGTCCCGTGCGGAGAGGCGAGGAGGGAGATTGGGGAGATACTGAGCACCCTGGTGGAGCGCATGGAAGGGGTGGAGAAGGTCGAGGGGAGCGTGTGCAGTGACCACGTGCACATCTGCCTCAGGATCGCGCCGAAGCACAGCGCGGGCAGCGTGGTCGGGAAGCTGAAGGGCAAGAGCGCGATAATCCTGCACGAGCGGCACCCCGAGCGGGGGAGGCTCACGGGCAGGGACCGGACGCTTTGGGCCAGGGGCTACTACGTGAGCACCGTCGGCCCTGACGAGTCGGCCGTCAGGAGGTACATCCAGAAGCAGGAGGATGGCAGCAGGATAGAGTAGCGGAGGCGCCCCCCATGGGGGCATGACGGTAACGGCCACCCGGCCCGTCGCGGCCGTGCCGCCGTGGCAGCAAGCCGCTATGCGGCGTTACTAAAGCCCCCGGCTACGCCGGGGGATGATTACTTGTAAAATCCCTGTCGAAGGAAGCGGATGGCCCCGGCGCACCTACGGGTGAGCGGAAAAGGGGAGACTCCGTTAGGCCAGCGTTGACATTATGGAGTTAACTACATGACATTGGGGTTACCCCTTGGTGGCTAAAACTAGATATGAAAACGTTGCCATACGACCGCCCCTCGGTTCCTCCTACCGAGGGGTGGTCGCATAACCACCCACTTTACCTGCGATTATGACAAGATTTAACAAGGGGAGTGCATTGCGTCTAGAAAGGAGAGGAACATGACCAAGACCTTGTTCGACCGCACCCAGCTGGGCACCATGAAGCTCAAGAATCGCATCTTCATGTCGCCGATGGGAACCACCGGCGAGGCCGACGGATCCTACTGCAACGAGGGCATCGACTATTTCGAGGAGCGCGCCAAGGGCGGCGCTGGGCTTATCATCACGGGCGCTAACGTGGTGTCCACCAAGTACGAGCCGCTCCCCTGCACCGAGCTCTCCAACTTCCATCATGTCGAGCGCCTCAATATGCTCATCGACCGCTGCCATCACTACGGCGCTAAGGTCTGCGTGCAGATTTCGCCGGGCTTGGGTCGTCAGCAGTTCACCGACCCGTTCACCCCGCCGTACTCCGCGGGCTCGGTGGGTGCCTTCTGGTTCCCCGACCTCATCTGCAAGCCCTTTGAGGTGGAGGACATCCACTATCTGGTGGAGCGCGTGGGCTACTCCTCCAGCCTTGCTGTCAACGCCGGCGCCGACTGCGTCATGCTGCACGCCTACGGCGGCTACCTGCTGGATCAGTTCCACTCGGTCCAGTGGAACAACCGCACCGACGAGTACGGCGGCAGCCTCGAGAACCGCATGCGCTTCACGCTGGAGTGCATCGAGGCCATGCGCAAGAATATCCCGGCTGGCATGCCCATCTTGGTGAAGTTCACACCGCATCAGCGCGTCGAGGGCTTCCGCACGCTCGACGAGGGCGTCGAGATGGCCAAGATTCTCGAGAACGCCGGTGTTGATGCTCTGCTCGTGGACACGGGCTGCTACGAGGAGTGGTTCCAGGCCATCACGACCATCTACTCCGCTCCGGCACACAAGAAGGACGTGCAGAAGGCAATCCGCGAGGTCGTGAGCGTGCCGCTCATGGGTGACGGCAAGTACAACGACCCGGCTGAGGCCAAGGCTGTTGTGGAGGAGGGCATCCTCGACTACGTGGGCCTCGCTCACCAGCTGCTGGCGGATCCCTACTGGCCCAAGAAGGTCCAGAAGGGCTGCGAAGAGGACATCCGTCCGTGCATCGGCTGCAACGAGTGCCTGTTGGCTGGCTTCTCGGGCAAGCACTACTACTGCGCCGTCAACCCGCAGTGCTATGCCGAGAAGTCCTACGGCCTGCCCGCGGCCGATCCCAAGGTGAAGCGTTCGGTGCTGGTGATCGGTGGTGGCCCGGGTGGCATGGAGGCTGCCATTACCGCACGTAAGCGCGGCTTCCACGTCAAGCTGTGGGAGAAGTCCGACCGTTTGGGCGGCACCCTGTGGGCAGCAGGTGGGCCGAACTTCAAGGCCGATGTCATCAAGCTCATCGAGTCCATGGAGACCGAGTGCAAGAAGCTGGGCGTAAGGATCAGGCTGAACAAAGAAGCCACGCCCAAGGCTCTTGCCAAGGAGAAGGTGGACAAGATCATCCTGGCGGCGGGCTCTACGGCAGCGATGCCGCCCATCCCGGGTATCGAGAACGCAACGCTGGCCTGCGACTACCTCACCCATCAGGCAGAGGTCGGGCAGAACGTGGTCATCATCGGTGGCGGCTTGGCGGGCACAGAGGCTGCGTGCGACCTTGCGCCCAAGGTGGAGAGTGTCACCATCGTGGAGATGCTTCCCGACATCCTTGCCGCAGCCAACCACTGCCTCAACAACGACCAGCACCTGCGCAAGATGGTCAAGGACCGCGGTGTCAAGGTGGTGGCAAACGCCAAGGTCACCAACATCGCGCCCGATGGCGTCACCTACGAGAAGGACGGCGAGACCGTCACCATTGCGTGCGACACCGTGCTCAACGCTGCGGGCTTCCGCGCCAACGACAGCCTCGAAGAGGCCTGCCTGGCCGTGTGCGACGACGTGGCCGTGGTGGGCGACGCTGTGGGTCCGCGCAAGATCCTCGACGCAATCCACGAGGGCTACCACGCCATTCGCGTGATGGAGTAGCGCTAGTACTGGTTTGACAGACTGTTGTGTATGGGCGGGCCGACTGCGGTTGGCCCGCCACACCTTGCGTTTTCCACAGGGCAGGGGATGGCCCCTAATCCGCGTCTGCGTTTCTCATTTCCTTCTGCGAGGCTATTCGAACTGACATCTCAATAACCTTGCAGAAGGGCCAGAATCTCTGCCCTGCGCGAGCCGTCAGGTCCGCTGACGGGCTTGCCAGCGGACCTACCAGCAAGTCCGCTACCATCCGTCTTGCAGCACCACGCCGTCACGTTGACTGAGCTACGGTTGCCATCTGCTATCGTACAGGGCATCGTCTGATACTGCCTTGGGGGAGGCGTTATGAAGCGCGCGGCATTCCTCTCGTTTGATTGGGACTACGAGGTCATGTCTGCCTACTATGAGGGCATGCGTGACTACGTGGCTACCCGCAACGACGTGCAGCTCGTCATCTTCAACGCCTTTGGACAGTACGCGAACTACGAGCCTGAGGATGCTGCCTTTGAGATCTTCTCGCTCTGCGACTATGACCAGTTTGACGGTTTTCTCATCCAGGGCAACCGTACCTGGCCGCCTGCTTTGCGTCAAAAGGTCGCCGAGGAGATTCGTGCGCTGGGCAAACCGCTCGTGTCAATCAACTACGAGCTTGAAGGCGCCACCTATGTGGGCACCAACAATCACGAAGCCATGCATGGGCTGGTCAAGCGCGTGCTGACCGACCGTGGGTGCAAAAGCGCTGCCTTCGTCAACGGGCTTGCTATCTCGTGGGAGGCCCAGGCGCGTGCGCGGGCTTTTCGCCACGCCTGTGTGGAATGCGGTATTACCGATACCCGCTTCTATCAGGCGAATTGGCAGATGGAGGAGGGTGCCAAGGCGGCTCTCAAGATGCTTGAGGACAAAGAGAACCTCCCCGATGCAATCTTCTGCTGCAACGACGACCTCGCCGTGGGTGTGCAGGAAACCCTGCAGGCACATGGGGTGCGCATCCCCGACGATGTGATGATTTCCGGCTTTGACAACCGTGAGATAAGCCTGAAGGCAAGCCCGCGCATCACCACCATCGATCGCGACTACGAGAACATCGGAAGAACCTCCATGGAGGTGCTTGCGAACCTCATGGATGGAAAGCCGCAACGTGCGCAGGTGGTAGCGCCGGTGCGCTACGTGCTGGCGGAGTCGTGCGGCTATGAGGAGGGTGCCGAGACCAAAGAGGAGCTCGTCCACGACCTGTACTCCATAGACGCAGCTCTCAAGGGTTTCTACCACGTGTTGACGCGTTTCCAGCCGGCGGTGCTTGGCGCCGATTCGCTTCAGGAGATCCTGGGCGAGTGCGAACGCTACTTTTCCGCAGTTCGCTGCCCTAACGTCTACCTCACGATAAATGACAACTATCTTGAATACGATGCCGTTCGTGCCATTACCACCTACGGTGCCTACAGTCTGCTCATGGCGCACAGCGGGCGAGACCTCAACCTCGTTTACGACAACGGACACATCTATGCGCGCTTCCTCTCGCGGCATATCCTCCCGCTTGAGGTTCCTATGACCGCACCGGTCTACATGGTCTTCCCCCTGCGTCACCACACGACGTGCATCGGCACGCTTGTTACCGAAGGCGTCTCGCCCATGATGCGCTACGGTTTTCTGACCATCATCCTCACGCTGCTTTCGAGCACCATCGAGAGCACGCGCAAGAAGGAGCAGCTGCAGGCCGTCAACGCGCGCTTGGACGACCTGTACGTGCGCGATCAGCTCACGGGGCTCTTCAACCGCTTCGGCCTGGAGCGGTTTGGGACCATCGCATACCAGCATCTGCTGCGCGACTTCGACGAGGCGCAGTTCATCTTTGTGGATGTTGACAACATGAAGGCGATTAACGACGAGCATGGTCACGATATAGGTGACGAAGCCCTACGGGACACGGCCGACATCATCAACCGCGCCATGCGCGACGAAAACGCCTTTGCCATGCGCTACGGTGGGGACGAGTTTCTGCTCATCTGCCGTCGCGACCTCACGCACAAGCTCGAAGCTGAGCTTCAGATGCTCAAGGCAAACGCTCATAGGCCCTACGACCTCATGCTGAGCATCGGGCGACACCAGGTGTTTGCGAGCGACCATCTATCCCTGCGCGACGCCGTGGAACGTGCGGATGCTCGGATGTATCAGGTGAAGAAGAGTCGCAAGCGTCGGAGGTAGCGTCTTTGCCGATGCTGGCGAGGAGACGCTCGCTTGGTCCGTTGTTTCAGAGATTGATATCACGCGCGAACCGTGGGACTGGGGTGCAACTCGGCATTCGCAGCATTGCGGGCATGGTCGCGCGTCCTATAGCGTGCCTCTCAGCACATGCAGAGCTGCCGTGTAGGCACGGACAGGTGCGAGAGATAGCGTTACAATGGTAAATCACCTCATTTCACCATCAATCATGCGTCGATAGGCTGACATACATGTTCAGAGCGGGCAAACACACTGCGCTCCCCATCGTGTGGGCATTGGTCTTCACACTGGTGGCGCCTATCGAGGCGTATGGCGAGGAGAGCTTG
>ODAI010544929.1_pt1 | contig 17749 bp, 16 predicted proteins | sample 1539321 | NCBI WGS metagenome assembly ODAI01 (sample SAMN02144231, study PRJEB22623) | gut metagenome | biome: sheep rumen | host: Ovis aries | place: New Zealand | reverse complement strand
GCCATCCAGAAGAAGATGACGACGGCAAATACCAGTACTAAACAGATGATGCGTTCGCGGGTCTCGGCCGGACTCATTTCTTCAGTGCTATTTGTCTCCGCCGCTTTCTCAGAGGTTTTGCCAGCGGTATTTCTTGCAGAGATTACGTGTTGGAAGGTACTCTTACCTAAATAATATATAAGAATTGATGCAATAACTGAAACACATGCCACCGCGAAAGCGAAGTGGTAAGAGTCAGCTTTGGTGTATCCTAAAGATTGCTGTGCCCAATCCATAATTTTGATGGCAGCGGTCGGTGCAAAAAGAGCGCCTACGTTGATAAGCATATAGAAGAGGGAGAAGCCTGCATCACGTTTATTGGCATATTGAGGATCGTTATAAAGATCGCCAACCATAACTTGCAGATTGCCTTTGAAAAGTCCTGTTCCTACACTCACAAACAGCAGCGCTGCACCCATGAATAATGCTGCCACGGTTCCTCCGCCGAGAGGGAAGGAAAGCATGAGGTAGCCGATAAACATAATAAAGATTCCGATAACAACCATCTTACTGTATCCCCATTTGTCGGCAGCCATTCCGCCGATAAGTGGAAGAAAATATACAAGGGTTAGGAACCATGTGTAAATCTCAGATGCTGTTCCTGCGGAAAAACCAAAATTTTCTCCGAGGAAGAGTGCAAATACAGCAAGCATGGTATAATAACCAAAACGCTCGCCCGTGTTGGCAAAAGCCAATGCCCATAGGCCTTTGGGTTGTCCTTCAAACATAATTTTTACTTTTTTGATTAATTTGGTTACAAAAATAATCAATATTTATCTTTTCCCAACTTTTTGTTCACAATTGTTTTGTAATTTTGTGTAATCAAAAGAAAATTTATGGACGATAGCCAACATAAACTGATAGAAATAGAGCGCATCATTCAAGAAAAGGCTGGTAGCAAGGCCAAGTTTATACCAAAGATGTTGATAGAATGGTTGCGCCGTTTAATTCATGAAGATGATGTTAATGCTTTCATGGCGCAGAGTTCGGGTGCTGAAGGCGTGGAATGGTTGAAGCAGTGTGTAGAATATCTGGAAATGAAAGTTAACGTGAAGGGACAGGAAAACCTTCCCGCTGATGACGGTAAGAAATATACATTTGTCTCTAATCATCCTTTGGGTGGTGCTGATGGTGTGATTTTAGGTTCTATCATCGGAGAACATTACCATGGCAACATACGTTATTTGCTAAATGACTTGTTGACGAATTTACCACCTTTAAAAAAGTTAGGTATTCCCATCAACAAAACAGGTGCGCAGAGTCGTAACCTGCCCCAAATGGTCGAGGCAGGTTTTCAGTCAGAGCACCAGTTACTGCTTTTTCCTGCAGGGCTCTGTTCTCGCAAGAAAAATGGTGTTATTGCTGACTTGCCCTGGAAAAAGACGTTTATCGCAAAGAGCATAGAAACACAACGTGACATAGTACCGATACACTTCAGCGGTCATAATTCCAATCGCTTTTATCGTATAGCCAACTTGTGCGCATTGTTGCATTCTAAAATTAATTTCGCCATGCTGTTTCTTGTTGACGAGATGTATAAGAACAAAGGTAAGGATGTCGAGGTAAGTATAGGCAAGCCTATTCCGTGGCAGACATTTGACAAATCTCATACAACTAACGAGTGGGCGCAATATGTGAGAGATATCGTCTACAAGTTGTAGCGTCTTAAAAATATCCCAAAATAATTTTGTTTTCTGTCAAATCTTAACGACAAAAATTATATTTTTGCATTTAATATTAATCTTGCATTCAGAAACATATATGGAAGAAATTATTCAACCCATTGACCGCAAGGTCTTGAAAGCAGAGCTTACTCCAGCACACAGGTTAAGGCATACCAGTAAAAGTAATAATGACATATATGTTGTTACATGGCAAGACTGTCCTAATGTGGTTAAAGAGATTGGTCGTTTGCGGGAAATTGCATTTCGTACATCTGGTGGAGGTACGGGTAAGAGTATGGACTTGGATGAATTTGATTTATGTGAGAACCCATACCGTCAGCTGATTGTTTGGAATCCTGAATCCGAAGAAATCCTGGGTGGCTATCGTTTTTTTCCTCTAAACGAAGTTGAAATCAGTCCAGAAGGCCAGCCCGTCTTGGCAACGTCTCATATGTTCCATTTTTCGGACAATTTCAAGACTAATTACATGGACCAGACAGTAGAGCTTGGACGATCTTTTGTGACACTGGAGTATCAGAATACGCGTCATGAGTTATCCAAGAGTTTGTTCGCGCTTGATAATCTCTGGGAGGGTTTAGGTGCCTTGACGGTTGTAATGCCTAATGTTAAATATTTGTTTGGCAAGATGACCATGTATCCAAGCTTTAGTAAGTATGGCCGTGATATGATTTTGTATTTCTTGAACAAACATTTTGGTGACAAGGACAAATTGATATATCCGATCAATCCCTTGAAGATTGAGACTGCGCCTGAACAGTTGGCGGAAGTTTTCACGGAGGACATATTTAAAAATGATTATCGCATATTAAACACCGAGGTTCGGAAATTGGGCTTTAATATCCCGCCATTAGTGAATGCGTATATGGGACTGAGCCCGACAATGAGAGTTTTCGGCACGGCAATTAATGACGAATTCGGTATGGTTGAGGAAACGGGAATATTGATAGACATTGATGAGTTGTTTGATTCTAAACGCAAGAGATACATTGATTCGTTTGCTGATTCTCATCCGGAGTCATTGGAAGAGTTGCGCAAACTTCTTGTAGTGCAAAAGAAATAATTTTTTGAATATAGGGACGGGTTTTACTTGTCCCCTTATTATTTTATGGTATTTTAAGGGAAATGTGTGTAAAAGAATTATATCAGATATTTTTGACTCACCCGCAGGTTACCACGGACAGCCGTGATTGCCCTACGGGTTCATTGTTTTTCGCTTTGAAAGGAGCTAATTTTGATGGCAACCTCTATGCAGGCAAAGCTTTGGAACAGGGGTCTGCATATGCGATTGTTGATGAACCTGACGTGGTACCTGAAGGTGATGAGCGTTATATTGTTGTTCCTGATGTGTTAAGTACATTACAGGAGTTGGCGCATTTTCATCGGGAGCAGTTTCGCGGTCCTGTCATCGAGGTGACCGGAACGAATGGTAAAACAACTACAAAAGAACTCATTGCTACGGTACTTTCAAAGAAATATAATGTACTTTATACTGAAGGAAATCTCAATAATCATATCGGTGTTCCAAAGACGTTATTGCGCCTAAAGCCTCTTTTTCATCAGATTGCCGTCATTGAAACAGGCGCCAATCATCCTGGGGAGATAGCGTTCCTTGCCAATATTGTTGATCCTGACTGCGGGTTGATTACAAACGTGGGCCGTGCACACTTGGAAGGCTTTGGCTCCTTTGAGGGAGTTGTTAAAACTAAAGGGGAATTGTACGACTACCTGCGCAGCAAGAATGACAGTTTTATCTTTCTTGATGCTGACAACCCTTATCTGTCAGACATTGCTCATGGTCTGGTGACTTTGCGTTATGGTAGACCTGACTCTGCAGACAAGATGGTGGAAGGCGAGGTAATGGCATGCAATCCTTTTTTGACTTTGAGATGGCGTAAAGGGTCCTCAGGCATATGGCATAAAGTTGAGACCCATTTGATAGGTGCTTATAATTTGCAAAATGTTCTGGCGGCGGCCTGTGTAGGTGTACGTTACGGAGTTACCGAAAAAGACATTTCAGAGGCCGTGGCGGGATATATACCTAAAAACGACCGTTCGGAGTTGCGTATCACGCAGAAGAACCGCCTGATTGTGGATGCCTATAATGCCAATCCGTCAAGTATGTCGGCGGCTATCGCCAATTTTTCCCAGATGAAGGGAGAACATAAAATGGTCATCTTGGGCGATATGCGCGAACTGGGCGCGGTCTCAGAAGAGGAGCATCAGAAGATTATCTCAATGCTTGAGCGACAGGAGGATTTGGAGCAAGTGTGGCTTGTCGGAGAAAATTTCCAGAAAGCAAAATCCTCATACAAATGTTTTAAAAATGTTGAAGAGGTAAAGGATGCACTTAAAGCGTCTCCCGTTGAAGGGTTTTTGATACTTGTAAAAGGGAGCAACGGCACGCGCCTTTATCAGTTACCTGAATTGTTGTAAAATGCGAAATATGAAAAGTGTAATTACGGTCTTATTGTTTTTTGTCTGTGTTGTTTCTTTGCCAGCCCAGAAGGTACTCAAGGTCTTGGCTATAGGCAATAGTTTTTCAGTTGATGCCATTGAGCAGAATTTATATGAACTGGCTCATGCCCAAGGCGACAGTTTGGTTATAGGTAACGCTTACATTGGTGGCTGTACCATTGACCGCCATTGGGAGAATACGTATAATGGCAAGACAGATTACTCTTACAGAAAAGTCGTAGGCGGTGTTAAGATAACCAAGAATAAGGTGACTTTAAAGGAGATTATCCAGGACGACGAATGGGATGTCATCACAGTCCAGCAGGCCAGTCCTTACAGTGGCTATCCGCCAAGTTTTTCCCATTTGAGCGAATTGATGAATTATGTGAAGACTACTGCCCACAAGCCTTTCCGTTTTGCTTATCATGAGACATGGGCATTTTCCAAAGAGAGCACCCGTATAGGTTTTAAGGAATATTACCAGAATCGCCAGTTTGTGATGTATCAGTCAATACTTAATACGGTTTATTCTGAGACGCACAAGGTGGATATTTCTGACATTATCCCATGTGCAGTGAGCATACAGCGCGCGCGTGCCATTCTTGGCGATTCGCTTACCCGCGACGGTTTTCACTTGGAAAAAGCTTATGGCAGATATGTCGCAGCCTGTACTTGGTGTGAGTACCTGACGGGTAAAAGTGTACTGGGCAATCCTTATCATCCTGAGAGCATAACGCCTCAGATGGCCTATGTGGCGCAGAAGTCTGCCCATGAGGCGAGTGAGATGCAGAAAGCGCAAGATATAACTCCAGTCTATTATATAAATGGTGATTTCTATAAAGAATGTCCGCAAAGTGTGGAATATCAACTCATGCAATGCCATAAGGCAGGCGGCAAGAAGATTATGACTATAAATACTCCGGCAGAACTGCCTGATGCAGACCGTTTCTACGCCATACCGGAGTTTAAGGTGAAGGATGCCGCTCTTTTGAAACAGCTGGCCGGCACGGAGGATAACGCCAAAATCGTTAAAGGTCCGGCGGCGTTTAATCAGATTACTAACTCAAAGGAATTTCCTTTTTCTCTCGATGACGCAGGCATCAAAGGCAAGCCTTCTGTCTTTGTCCTGAAGAAAGGCCGGCTGTCTGAGTGCGAGACAGCTGAACTGGAGATGTGGAAGAAGATATGCCCCCAGGCAGAGATCAATGTTACTTCCGCCAAGACCTATATCAAACAACTTAACATAAAGGAGTTTCCGACAATGATTCTGGTGGACAAGGATGGTAAAATCCGTCAGTCCTTTGCCGGTACTACCCGGCAGAAATGTGATCAGATGCTGAAGGAGCTGTTCCACATGTGTCGCTATGAATAAGAAATAATTAGAACTAGTGTTATTATGGATAATTTTTTGGAGATTTCTAATGTCTGCAAGCGTTTTTCCAATCATGTCGCGTTGGACAACGTCAGCATGGATATACCCCGAGGAAAAGTGTTTGGCCTTCTCGGACGTAATGGTGCCGGTAAGACTACGCTGATAAGAATAGTCAACCATATCACGATGGCAGATTCAGGCACGGTGATGTTTGACGGACATCCGCTGTGTGAACAGGATGTTTATAATATAGGTTATCTGCCGGAGGAACGTGGCCTGTATAAAAAAATGAAAGTGGGAGAACAGGCCATCTATCTGGCACGTTTGAAAGGCCTGTCGGCAATCGAGGCCAAGAAGAGACTCACGGAGTGGTTTGAGAAATTTGATATCATGCCGTGGTGGAATCGCAAACTGGAGGAACTCTCCAAGGGTATGCAGCAAAAGATACAGTTTATTATCACCATCCTTCATCGCCCTCAGTTGCTCATTTTTGACGAGCCGTTCAGCGGTTTCGACCCCGAGAACGTGGAACTGCTTAAGAGGGAAATGCTCGAATTGCGCAATCAGGGAAGTACCATATTGTTTTCAACCCATAACATGGCATCCGTAGAGGAGATTTGCGATAATATAGCCTTGATAAACCATTCCAAGGTCGTGCTGCGTGGCGAAGTGGATGACATCAAAAACCGTTATAAGGATAACACTTATAATCTAACAATTCCTTCCGACGCTGTTTTGAGTGATGTTGAGGTGATTTCTCAGGAACAAAAAGGTCAGAAACTTAATCTCATTGTGCGCAAACCTGCCGAGGAAACCAACAGCCAGTTTGTTTCCCGCCTGGCCGGACAAGTTGAGATTCTTAGCTTTGCCGAGCGTATGCCGAGTATGAATGAGGTATTCCTCCGTGTAGTTGGTAATGACGAAATTAGATAACCCTAAAGGTAGAGTACGGCTATGAACAAAATATTTATCGTTATTGAGCGTGAGTTTATGACACGCGTCCGTAAGAAGTCATTTATTTTATTGACCATATTGATGCCGATCTTGTTTGTCGGTGTCATAACCGTTCCCGTCCTGTTGTCCACAATGGATAACGATGAGAAATTCAACGTTGCCCTGATAGACCACACGGGCAAATATGCGCCGCTCCTGAAGGACACCGGCAAAATACATTTCATGCCGGAGAAAAAAATCGCTGAGGAACTCCGCAGCGAAGACAGTCCTTATACGGCAGTTATAGTCATCAGCAAAGATTTGTCACAGGACTCATTGGGCGCCACTATCTATTCCCGTAAGGAAGTTCCTGTGGAGATAACCCGCTATTTCAACAGCGTCGTCCGCGACAATATCCGCAATGAGCGCATGGCATCGTATGGCATTCCTGATATTGACAGGATTATAGCCGAGAGCGATGTCCGCTATGAAGTTCGCACAGTCAAGTGGACCGACGACGGCGGTGAGAAAATGTCAGATTTCAAGATAGCCGGACTAGTCGGCATGTTGTTTACCCTGCTTATTTATATGTTTGTCTTGTCCTATGGCAGTATGGTCATGCAGGGCGTGATGGAGGAAAAGACCAATCGCATCATGGAGATTATGGTCTCTTCCGTCAAACCGTTCCAGATGATGATGGGAAAGATTATCGGCGTGGCTCTCGTCGGCTTGTTCCAATTTCTTATATGGGGTGTATTGATAGCCATAGGCATGGTGGCTCTTTCCGGCGTATTGTCATCCGATATCGACCCGTCTCAGGCTGCTGCTATGGCCGGAGGTGTGCAGGGCGTGACTATCCCCGACGCGCAGACGCCTGAGTTCCTGCAGATTATTCAAGGTATGAATCTGTTGCAGATAAGCATTATGTTCGTCTTGTATTTCATTGGCGGTTATCTGCTGTATGCCTCATTCTTTGCGGCGATAGGTGCGTCCATCAACGAGCAGGCCGACTCGTCGCAGTTTATGATGCCCATTGTTATCCTCATGATTTTCGCACTGTATGCCGGCATGTTCAGCATTGAGAATCCTGACGGTCCCTTGGCACTGTGGTGCTCTTATTTCCCGCTGACATCACCCATCGTCATGATGGTGCGTCTGCCTTTCAGCGTGCCTGTATGGCAACTTATCCTTTCCTTGGTGCTGCTTTATGCCACAGCCATTCTCGTGATATGGCTGAGTGCGAAGATTTACCGTGTCGGCATTTTGATGTATGGTAAGAAGCCGTCATTCAAGGAAATGGCAAGATGGATTAGATTCAAGTAAACGCTGGAGGGTGTCTCTCCTGTGATAAAACGTCCTTTACTGCGGAATATTGCGCGGTAATGTCGCTGTAAGTTTTCAGTTCCACGGGATGGAATGTATGTTCCATCCCGTGGAACTTATATTCTGCCCAATGGAATTTACATTCCATCCTTTGGAACGGAAAAGATGCCGGAGAAAAACAGCCGATAGTATCGGCATACGGCAAAGGATCCTCGACCCCATCCCGGAAGTTCTGCTTGAAGTGGTTTACGGCCACCACACCAACCTTTCGAGGCAGCTTGTCATGAACTTCTTTGATGATGTCATCCTTGGCTTTTATGACCAGTTTTTCTATGTCTCTTGCATCCATTGGCATTACTTAGGCATGGCTGTGAATAGTGCCATTTCGCGGAAGTAGTCAGCATCTTTGTTCACCTGTTTGGTGCTTATCAAAAACTTGATCTGCTTCATGGAAACGACAGTAGGTTTGCCCTTGAAGTTGAGCACTAAGAACTTGCGGCGTTGCTCGTTGTCGAGCTGCTGAGCCCGCTTAATGGCTTGCTTCTTACGTATGTTGAAGAGCCAATTTTTGAAGAAGATGATAACTTTTTTCATTGTGTTGCTTGTTATTTGAAAATAAATGTGTACTTTTGCAGTGTCCTTAGTGACTACCCGCTGAGTATGCGTGGGGGTTATGAACCTTATCGTCACGCCCCAGAAGCCATCCTTCGATGGCTTTTTTTATTGCTCAACAGCCTTCCTAAACTCTTTGAAGAAAGTTCTCTTCATCACATAGTTTCTTTCTACTGGCACCATCTTTTTGCCGACTGCTACCAACACTTCCAATGCCTCGTTATTAGCCTCGAAGTATTGTTTGATTTCTGTGGCCATTCGGTTGGTCGGGTATGTCGTGGCCAGATTGAGGAACACCCTGTTCGTTTGTCCTATTGATTCCTCCAGACGAGCACCGATTGAACCTGTACCTGTAATAGTTTTCAGGTCGTACATCTTATAAACCCCTTTACGCAGGAAAATGTAGTCGGCACTTCTGACCCCTTTAGGATTTGGCAGGATATAGACTTTATACCCATGTCTCACCGCTTTTTTTCGCTCCAGACAAGAGATTGCCGTAATCAGCACTGTCTTCACTGATGGCAGACAAAATGCCCTTTTTCACATTCTTGTATATTTTGAGTTCTGTGAATTTACGAAGCTGTGCGATGTAGTCAGCACCTGAGAGTTCCGGAAGTTTGGCGAATAGTTCTTTCACGTCGACGCCTTCTTTAGCCTTTGCTACTATATTATCGACTTTTGAACATCCAAAGCAATGTTTCTTTTCATTGCTGAATGTGGTACGTAACTTGTTCTTGAAACCTTTGTTGAATGGGCAACTATTACATCCCTGTGGGAAATATGGGTGATTGTCTGAGAACGTATGCCCGTCTTTGCCCGGATTGTTTTCAAGTCCCCGTTGTGGCTGTGTAGGATCCAAGTCAACGGGACGCACTACAGGCTCATCGGTAGCCTCCAGTGAGCACTTGCAGTTCCAACGGTCGCCAGGGTGATGTTCGTTCCAGAATGGATCATCGACGGGCAGCGTGAGCTTCATGCGCCATCCGTGCGCCGAAGGATGCTTATCGCAAAGCGTTATGGGTTAAAAGTTTGCAGAAAAAAATAAAGGAACTCATGAGAGTTCCTTCTTCAAGTGATCCGCTTGGGGCTCGAACCCAAGACCCCAACATTAAAAGTGTTGTGCTCTACCAGCTGAGCTAGCGGATCGACCTTGTTTTTTCGTTTGCGGGTACATAAGTACTGCTTTTGATTAAATAACCCAAATAATTTTTAATCTTTTTTTATGTCAGTTGTTTCTTTTTTTATTTCTTTTACCACATAACGCTTGTAATATGAGATGATTAACGTGGTTATTGGCAAGGCGACAATCATGCCGATAATTCCTAAGAGATAGCCCCAGATAGACAATGAGAGTAGAATGAGGAAGGGTGGCAGCGACATGGCCTTGCCCATTATCTTTGGTGTGAGTACAAGATCCTGAATGGCTTGCACGATGAGGAAGACTGCCAATGTCATGGTTAGTATCAGCCAGAAGTTTCCACCAGTATCTACTGCTTTCATCAGGCTCAGCAAGACGGCTGGGATAAGTCCCAAAGCGTGCAGGTAGGGTACAAGGCTCATTATGCCTATGGCGATGCCGAGAGGAATAGCCAGCGGCAGACCGATAATCATGAATCCGATGCAGAAGAGGATACCGACGCAGAGGCTTATCAGGGCTTGCCCGCGGAAGTAGCTGTTCATGCCTTTACTCAAATCGCCCAGCAGGCTGGCGACAAATCCGCGTTGCTTGTCTGGTATGGCCTGGATGAAGCCGTTGTACAGTTTCTCGTAATCCACCAGGATGAAAAAGAAATAGAGTAATCCTATCAAAGACCCGATGATGGTCAGTATGATGTTGGCCGTCTGGTAAATGACATTCCATATTCTCGGTGCGACCTCTTTGACTGCCTTGATGATGTTTTCTTGGTTCAGGTACTGTTCCAGTTGTAGTTTGTGAGCGTTTTTCTCGACAAATTGCTGCACTTGCTGGGGTATGCTTTCGTTGTCGGCGGCACCATTCTTGACAAATCGTGTGACTACTTCCTTAAACTGTTCAATTTCGTGATTGACGGAAGGCATGCAGACAGCAACCAGTCCGTAGACGAGTCCGGTGATGACGACAAGGGTTGCGACAATTGCCAGAATGCGGTAGTGAAAATGCAGTTTGTCCTGAAAAAACTTTACGACGGGAAACAGCAGGTATGCTAAAAACCATGCAACGAAAAAAGGCACAAGAACCTTGTTAAGATAACTGATGACGGCAATGGCAAGTCCTATTCCAAGTAAGACGAGAAGACCGCGCACAAAACGATCAAATGTTATTTCTTTCTCTAACATACAAAAAAACGTATAGCATTTAGTTTCGGCAAAGGTAATAAAATATTGTAGTTTGACGAAATGTAGGCATTGATTTTAACAGGTCAATATTTATTCGTAACTTTGCGTACTTATGTTATATATTGTACCCACTCCGGTTGGAAATCTGGAAGATATTACCCTCCGGGCACTGAGAGTGCTCAAGGAGGCTGATTTAATCCTGGCGGAAGACACCAGGACATCCAGAGTGCTGCTCAACCACTATGATATCCATAATCAGTTGGAATCATATCATAAATATAATGAGCATGGCAAATTGGAAAGTGTAGCCAACCGCTTGCGCGGTGGCGAGTCGGTAGCGCTGATAAGCGACGCGGGGACGCCGGGTATCAGTGACCCGGGTTTCCTCATTGTGAGGGAATGTGTCAGACTGGGTATAGACGTGCAGTGCCTGCCGGGTGCTACGGCTGTCATACCGGCGTTGGTCGCATCGGGCATACCTTGCGACAGGTTCGTGTTTGAAGGTTTCCTGCCGCAGAAAAAAGGACGGACATCACGCATAGCCACCCTAAGTGAAGAGACGCGGACGATGGTTTTCTATGAGTCGCCATATCGCATCGTGAAAGCGCTGACACAGCTGGCAGAGGTTATGGGTATGGACAGACACGTGGCGGTATGTCGTGAAATCTCCAAAATACACGAAGAGTGTGTAAGGGGTACGCTGGCGGAAGCCATTGCTCACTTTACGGCACATGAGCCGCGCGGAGAATTTGTTATTGTTCTGGCAGGTAAGCCGGAAAAATAAATTCAGAGGTTACAAATACAGAGATAAAGGATATGAAAAAAATATTGCGAAAGATGAAGAAAATTGTTTTGATATTAATAAGTGTAATAGCAGTGACTGCATGCACCGACGGACTGAAACAGCAGGAGAAACGTGCAGATGTTGTACGTGACTCCCTGATGCAAGTCATCAACCAAAAGGATGCTGAACTCAACGATATCATGGGAACTTTTAATGATATCCAAGAGGGGTTCCGCGAGATTAACCTGGCTCAAGGTCGGGTCAACCTGAGTGCGCCCGGTTCCGAAAAGATGGCAAAAGAAGACATTATGGAGAATATCACATTCATCCAACGCACTATGCAACTCAATAGAGAGCGCATAGCACGCTTGCAGCAGCAATTAAAGACAAGCTCCATCAATGCAGACAAACTCAAATCGACAATAGATGAATTGTCCCGTCAGATGGAAGAAAAAGAAAAGCAGATTCAAGAATTGGAAGCGCAGCTGAAGGCCAAAGACATACAAATTGAAGAGCAAACCAAGACGATTAAGGACTTGAATACAAACGTGGCAGAACTTACTGCATCCAACGAACAGAAAACACAGTCGGTAAACCGTCAGGACAGAGAATTGCACACTGCATGGTATGTGTTCGGCACGAAGAAGGAACTGAAAGAACAGGGTATCGTAAAGAGCAGTCAGGTACTGAGGGATTCTGACTTCAACAAAGACTATTTTACGAAAATAGACACCCGTGTGGTGAAATCAATTAAACTCTATTCCAAGAGTGCTTCTCTGCTGACTTCACATCCGGCAGACTCGTATGTTTTGGAACGTGATGCACAAAAACAATATACGCTATATATCAAAAATCCGGATGTTTTCTGGAGTGTCAGTAAGTATTTAGTTATCCAAGTTAAATAAATGATAAGAATGAACAGACTACTCTTTATTTTTCTGCTTCTGCCGGTTGTGGTGTTCGCCCAGCAGACTGTAACGTATGAAGGTTTACCCATAGGTAAGACCAATACATTAAAGGTGACGCAAATAGGTTATCTGGATACGAGTTTCAAGTCCAGCTTTCAGGGTATGGAGATTTATAAAAAATACCTTTTAAGCCTGCAGCATTGCGGTATGGCGACAATGTATAAGACGAACGGCAAGACAATCAAAAAGATAGGACGTTTCAAGTTAGGCTCCTTTGACGACCAGCCGAAAACGGCCAACCATGCAAACGTGGCGAGCTTCAGTAAGCAGTTTCTGAACAAGGGAGATAAACTGCCGTTGGTATACGTTACTCGTTGCAACGCAAGCAACTATGGCAAGGGTATGCAGCAAGTCCTTTTTGTTGAACATGTGGACCCTGTCAAGATGACGTCGGAATGTGTGCAGACCATCAGCTTTGATGACCGGACTTTAACGACACTGCACACGACCCAGTGGTGCGTGGATGTGGAGAATGGCATGTTGTACGGATTGAGCAATTCAAAGGAGAAAAGCGGTAACCGCCACCAGATTGTTAAATTCAGATTACCCGCATACAACGGACCGCAAGACAGCATCGTAATATTGAGAGATGAAGATGTCCTTGAAAGGTATTTCATGGAAGATTACTACAAGAAACCCGATTGGCAACCTGTAATTCAAGGTATGTTTATCCGTGACAACCTGCTCTATCTGCCTTGGGGTGTCGGTAGTAAAAGCAATCCGTCGGTACTATACATCTGGGATTTGAAAAACCGTGTTATGCGCAATGCCATTAATCTTCAGAAAGAGATTCCTCACGAGATGGAAGACTGCGCGTTTTATGATAAGAACAATTTAATTATTCAGGTGCAGAAAAGGCTTTACAGGATTACGTTTAAATGAAAGAGTTCGTTATTTCTGAAGTAAAAGCGGAGACTGCCATTCTTGTTGGACTGATTACCCAAGAGCAGAACGAGGCTAAGACCAAAGAGTATCTTGATGAATTGGAATTCCTCGCCGATACTGCTGGAGCTGTGACTGTTAAGCGTTTTACGCAGAAGGTCAACGGGCCGAGCCAGACGACATATGTGGGAAAAGGCAAATTGGAAGAAATAAGAGACTTCATCAAGGCTGAGGAAGAGGCAGAGCGTGAAATCGGAATGGTTATATTTGATGACGAACTTTCTGCCAAACAGATACGCAATATTGAAGCAGAACTAAAGGTAAAAATACTTGACCGCACGACTCTGATACTGGATATCTTTGCGATGAGGGCGCAGACGGCTAATGCGAAGACGCAGGTTGAACTGGCCCAATACCGCTATATGCTGCCTCGTCTGCAACGTTTGTGGACTCACTTGGAACGGCAGGGTGGCGGCTCCGGTTCGGGTGGAGGAAAGGGAAGCGTGGGATTGCGTGGTCCGGGTGAGACACAGTTGGAAATGGACAGGCGTATTATCTTGCACCGCATTACCTTGCTCAAGCAACGTTTGGCAGAAATAGACAAACAAAAGACAACACAGCGCCAGAACAGAGGGAGGCTTATCCGTGTGGCACTTGTAGGCTATACCAACGTGGGCAAATCCACGTTGATGAATCTTCTGGCAAAGAGTGACGTGTTTGCAGAAAACAAACTATTTGCAACGCTTGATACGACTGTGCGTAAGATGACTATCGAAAACCTGCCGTTCTTGCTTAGTGATACTGTCGGATTTATACGCAAACTGCCAACGGATTTGGTTGACTCCTTTAAAAGCACGTTAGATGAGGTGCGCGAGGCTGATTTGTTGTTGCATGTGGTGGATATCTCGCATCCAGACTTCGAAGAACAACTGCAGGTTGTGGAGAAGACACTGGCAGATATAGGCGCAGGCTCAAAACCGAGCATGATTATTTTTAATAAGATAGACGCGTATACCTATGTCCAAAAAGACGCGGATGACTTGACGCAGCGCACGAGAGAGAACTGGACTTTAGAGGAAATGGAAGAGACCTGGATGGCTAAGTTGAATAACGACTGCGTGTTTGTCTCGGCAAAGCAAAAGACCAATATTGAACAGATACGCAAGGTTTTATATCAGCGTGTGCGCCAGTTGCATGTGCAGAAATACCCATACAATGACTTCTTATACCAAGATTATGAATAGTTATAGGCATCTGACACAGGTAGAGATTGACACACTGGAAAAAAACGGTTGCTGGGCTGAGGACTGGCAACGTGTTATGGTTGCGCAAGATTTTTCGCCCTACAATTTCCATCGTGTGGTCTTCTATGGTGACATCATCTTGGGTAAATTTGACAAGCAAGTAGAAGTCAGCCTCGGATTTATGAAACATTCCGGTATTAATGACGCTACGCTTCGCAATACTTCTGTTGGCAATGACTGCCTGATTGAAAAGGTCGGAAATTTTATCAACAACTATGTCATCGGCGACGACTGTTACATATCAAATATATGTACACTTGAGACAACCGATAATGCCACTTACGGCGAGGGTTCCACGATTTCTGTCCTTAATGAGATGGGCAAGGGTAATGTCACTCTCTTCTGTGCATTAAACTCTCAGATGGCAGCGTTTATGATGAAACATGCATCAGATACAATCTTTTGGAATCGCATCCAACACTTGATTAAAGTTGAATTGCAGTCAACACACGTTAAACGAGGTATTATAGGCAACAATGTGAGAATAATTAATACCAAAGCCATCATTAATGCCGTCATCAAGGGAGATTGCGAAATCAATGGTGTTTCGCGATTGTCAGAATGCACAATAATGAGTTCCAAGGATGCTCCGGTTTATATCGGCACGGGTGTTATCTGTGAGAATAGCATCATCTGCGACGGATGTGATATTAACAATTCTGTGAAGATGCAAAATTGTTTCGTCGGGGAAGCTTGTCAGATTACAAACGGTTTTACTGCCGAGTCGAGTGTTTTCTTTGCTAACAGCTACATGGCAAATGGTGAGGCATGTGCAACATTTTGCGGTCCGTTCTCAACAAGTCACCACAAGTCAAGTTTGCTTATAGGCGGAGAATTTTCTTTCTACAACGCAGGTTCTTGCACAAATTTCTCAAATCATGCGTATAAGATGGGCCCGATGCATTTTGGTACTTTGGAGCGGGGCTCCAAGACGGCAAGTGGTGCCTATATACTAATGCCGGCTACGATAGGTGCCTTCTCTGTATGTTTCGGTAAGTTGATGCACCATCCGGATACCCGTAATTTGCCTTTCTCCTATCTGATTTCGTATAATGACAACTGCTATTTGGTGCCGGGACGTAACATAACGACTGTGGGCCTCTATCGTGATATCAAAAAATGGCCCAAGCGTGACAGGCGGGCGCCTCATTCCAGAAAGTCTATCATCAATTTTGATTGGCTGTCGCCTTTTACCGTTGGCGAGATTATTGAAGGCAAGAAAATCTTGGAACAGTTGCGCCAGGCTTCTGGTGACAATGTGTCAACATACAATTTCCACGAATATGTCATCAATGCATCTTCATTACGCAAAGGATTGAAATATTATGACATTGCTTTGCGGGTTTATATGGGTGCAGTGTTGAAAAGGGCTTTGAAGGATGGTTATTGCAGTCAGCCGGCCTGTAGTGTCGGCACGGGAAGATGGATAGACTTGTCAGGACTCCTCTTGCCGGAAAGCGAAGCGAAACGTTTGTTAAATGACATCAAGGATGGTGCTATAGATAATATCCAAGATGTGCTCGAGCGTTTCAGTGACATCAATGAACATTATGCGGAATACCGCTGGTCGTGGACATACAGGATGATTTTGGACTATTACGGCAGCAATGAACTGACGGATGAATTATGTGAGCGAATTCACGAGGATTATGTTTCTGCACGCAGGGCGTGGATTGCCGAAATCCGTAAGGATGCTGAAAAAGAATATGCTATGGGGGATGTCGAGCCAGACGTGTTGGCTGATTTTGCTTCCATGCTTGACCATGAAATTGATTTTGAAAATTGATATTTTAAATATATAAACTAAAGATATGGCAAATCCGGAATTTAAGTATGCGCCAATGTTTCAACTTGGCGAAGACAAGACCGAGTATCGTCTCCTGACTAAGGAGGGCGTCAGTGTCGGTGAGTTTGAGGGTAAGAAAATCCTCAAGGTTAGTAAGGAGGCTTTGACTCTGCTGTCGCAGCAGTGCTTCCATGATGTTGAGTTTATGTTGCGCCGCGAGCACAATCTCCAGGTGGCAAAAATACTCCATGACCCAGAGGCAAGCGAGAACGACAAATATGTTGCATTGCAATTTCTGCGCAATGCCGAAACTGCTGTCAAAGGCATCCTTCCGTTCTGTCAGGATACGGGCACAGCCATTATTCACGGCGAAAAAGGACAGCAGGTCTGGACAGGTTTTGAGGATGAAGAGGCTTTGAGCAGAGGCGTATTCAATACTTATACGCAAGACAATCTCCGTTATTCCCAGAACGCTCCCATGAATATGTATGACGAAGTCAATACAAGGTGCAACCTGCCTGCACAGATTGATATCGAGGCTGTTGAAGGTGCTGAGTACCGCTTCGTCATGGTGGCAAAGGGAGGCGGCTCTGCCAATAAGACATATTTCTATCCCATGACCAAGGCCACAATACAAAACGAGGGCACTTTATTGCCGTTCCTTGTTGAGGAGATGAAGCATCTGGGCACAGCGGCTTGTCCTCCTTATCATATTGCATTTGTCATAGGTGGCACAAGCGCAGAGAAGAATCTGCTGACGGTTAAACTGGCCTCCATCAAGTATTATGACAGTCTGCCGACAACGGGCGACGAGACAGGCCGCGCCTTCCGTGACATTGATTTGGAAGAGAAATTGTTGAAGGAAGCGCAGAAGATAGGCCTTGGCGCACAATTTGGAGGCAAATATCTTGCTCACGACATCCGTGTCATTCGTCTGCCCCGTCATGGCGCCAGTTGCCCTATCGGTATGGGTGTCAGTTGTTCGGCAGACCGCAATATTAAGGCAAAAATCAATGAGGACGGTATCTGGATTGAGAAGATGGATGATAACCCTACAGAACTTATCCCTGAGGCATTGCGCAATCCCGGTGAGGGTCCTAAAGGTATAGAGATAGATTTGGACAAAGGCATAGACGCTGTCCGTGCCGAATTGACAAAATATCCTGTCAGCACACGTGTCAACCTGAAGGGTACCATTATTGTGGCACGCAATATCGCCCATGCCAAGTTGAAGGCCCGTCTGGATGCCGGAGAGGGTATGCCTGATTATTTCAAGAATCATCCTATTCTG
>ODAI013955640.1_pt1 | contig 17750 bp, 17 predicted proteins | sample 1539321 | NCBI WGS metagenome assembly ODAI01 (sample SAMN02144231, study PRJEB22623) | gut metagenome | biome: sheep rumen | host: Ovis aries | place: New Zealand | reverse complement strand
TTCGATCAATCTGGCACTCGGTTTTGCCGCGGCCGGCCAGGCAACGACGCTTGTGGATCTGGATATTGTGAATCCCTACTTCCGAAGCGGGGAAAAAGCTCCGGAGCTCGAAGGGGCGGGGATCAGGGTGCTGATGCCCACTTTCGCCATGACGACAGTGGATATTCCTGCGCTTCCCGCTGAAATCCAGAGCGTGTTCGAAGTGCCGGGGGACAGAGTGATTTTTGATGTAGGTGGGGACGATACCGGTGCCGCCGCCCTGGGACGTTATTATCCATCGTTCATGGCGCATCGCAGTGAAACGATGGTCTGCCTGGTCATCAACTGTATGAGGCCGCTGACGGAAAACACGGAAGATATTGTTGAGCTTGCCCTTCGCATTCAGGCCAGGGGCAGGCTCCGCTTTGATCTCATCATCAACAACACGAATCTTGCCGGCCGGACCACGCCTGAGATGCTGGAGGCAGGTGAGGAGACGGCCCTTCAGGTGGCTGAACGCCTGCAGATCGAAAAGGTTCTTTCCACAGGAGAGGAGCGGCTGCTTCGCGCCTGTCATCTTCGGGGAGAAAGCTTCCCCATTCGCCGGTATATGAAGCCTGAATGGCTGGAGGAGGATGCATGATCGAGCTCCCTGGAGCATTTGTTGCCAGAATCCGGGAACAGATGGGAACGGAATCCGATGCCCTGTTGGATGCGCTCTCGTGTACTCCGCTTCGCGGCATCCGTCTGCACCCGCAGAAGGCTGCGGGAAAGGTCTATCCGGATGCCGGAGCGAAGGTTCTCTGGGAACCGGATGGATGGGAACTCCGGATCGATTCGCTGGCTGGAACGGGCGTTCTGCATGAGGCAGGCGCTTTTTATTTACAGGAACCCAGTGCGATGATTCCCGCGGCGGTGCTGGACCCAAGACCGGGCGAATGGGTGCTGGATCTGTGCGCGGCGCCCGGCGGAAAGAGCACGCAGATGGGGTTGCGCATGGCGGGTGAAGGGGTGCTTGTGTGCAATGAGCCGGTGGAGAAGCGTGCCCGGATCCTGAGCCGGAACGTGGAACGAATGGGCATTCCTCATGCGCTGGTCACCTGTGCCATGCCGGAGGATCTGGCAAAGCGCTGGCCGGAGTTTTTTGATGCCGTGATGGTGGATGCTCCCTGCTCTGGGGAGGGCATGTTCCGAAGGGATGCCGGAGCGCGGGAGGAATGGTCCGAAGCCATGGCGGCCGGATGCGCGAAGCGGCAGATCGATATTCTGAAAACGGCTGCCCGGCTGGTGAGGCCAGGGGGAAGGATGGTTTATTCGACCTGTACCTGGAATCCGGCGGAGAACGAAGAGAATGTGAAGCGTTTTCTGACGGAAGAGTCAGCATTTGAGCTGGAGGCTTTTTCTCTTCCCGGCGTGAACGGCTCTCTGGGCTGCTTTACCTGTTTTCCACATCGAACCCGGGGCGAGGGGCAGTTCGTTGCCCGATTCAGAAGGACAGGAGCAGGCGGCGGATTCCGAACCACGGAAGCCCCCTTCCAGAAGCCGGACAGGGAGACAGGGAGGATGCTGAACACCCTGTTTGGCGCTTTGCAGGGGCAAATTTATCAGCGTGGAACCGTGATAGGAACGCTGCGGGAGTGCCCCCCTCTGGCGGGATTGAAGGTCCTGCGGGCGGGACTGCATCTGGCTGAACTGCGGGGAACGGTCCTCCGTCCGGACCATGCGGCTGCCATTGGGGCCAGCTGGGAAAAAGTGGAATCCATTTCTCTGGATGCGGAGGAAGCGCTTGGATATCTGGCAGGTGAATCCCTTCCGGGGGATGTGCGCGGGTGGCTGACTGTGAATTATCTGGGTCTGCCTCTGGGCTGGGCAAAGGGATCGGATGGGCAGCTGAAAAACCATTATCCGAAGGGCCTTCGAAATCATCTGCTGGCAGCGGATACCTGGAGAGCCTTCTGATGCCTTTTCTCTTCTGAACATTTTTTTTGAAAGCCTGACAGATCACGTCAGGTTTTTCTCTTGCGTAAAATGTTTGAAATGAGTATAATGAGCGTAACACCGAACAGCATACTGTATGAAAAGGAGGATTCGTATGAAAAAAGTATTTGCTGTTGTTTTGGCTGTGATCATGATGGTTTCCCTGCTGAGCTTCGCCAGCGCGGAGGACTATACTATCCGGATTTACAGCAATTCCAATTCTTCTGAGCGTGTGACCTGGCTGATTGAAAAGGCCAGGGAAGCCGGATTCAACATCTCTCTGGATGATTCGACCGTCTATAAGGGTGATACCAGTGCTGTTCAGGCTGCCAACGAGGGCAAGGATGCGGACATTATCTTCGGCCTGAATGAGGTTCGCTGGAGTCAGCTGGTCGGTGGCGAGTATGAAAACCTGAAGGTGCTCGACTGGACTCCTTCCTGGGCAGACCGGGTCGGCGATTTCAAGTTTGACGGAAAGGCTTACGGTCTGGTGATTCAGAATATCCTGATGCTTTACCGGACGGATGAGCTTGGAACCAACGGCAAGGCCCTTCACTTCCAGCACTGGGCGGATATCGTCAACAGCGGATATAAATGGTATCGCCAGGGGAAGGTCACCGGCACGACCAACATGAATATCAACAACGCAATGCTCTATGCCTTTACGGATCCTGCCTCTCCGGCCGGCGGTATCTCCATTGACGGCTGGAAGACGCTGTGGGCCTATTGCGCCAATGGTAACTTCACGGGCGACAGCTACGGCTTCGATCCGCTGAACCGCGGCGACGTTCAGCTGTCTACCTTCTATTCTTCTTCCCTGTATGGCAATATCGATGTTGCTGCAGACTCTTCCAGCAATCCGCTGAAGGGCACGCTGGAGCCTGAAAACTGGAATCTCGTGGAGATTGATGACGGAACCTACTATATTGCCGAGTATCTGGGCGTGATTGATAATCCGAACCGGACCGAAGAGCAGACGGAGCATGTCAAGGCTTTTGCGGAATGGTTTGGTTCCGCGGAAGTGCAGGCGGCCTGGTCGGAGGAATTCGATTCCTATCCCTGCAATCAGGATGCGGTGACCCTCGCTGGCTTTGAGAGCGTGCCCGCGATCTATGCGATCAAGAACTGCTCGCTGAGCAAGGTGGAAGGCACTGACATGACTTACGCCGAGTATGTGGGTGCACATTCTTCTGAGTGGACCAATATTATGACCAACCTTGGGTTCTACTGGGCGGACAATGCACAGGCGCCCGCTGAACCCGACTGGGATAACCTGGACTGGGCGACCCTGACCCAGGCGGCCGGAGAATAAGACATGATTCAGGGATAAAACCTCAGACCCGAAGAGCGGGCCCGTCTCCGGGCCCGCTCTTTTTCATCCGTGACTGCCCGAGGACAGCCGTCCGTTCCGAAAATGAAGTGGAGGAGTGTTGGTGACCTATGATTCAGCTTTCTGATATTGTCGTCCGTTTTGGGGATTTTGAGGCGCTCCATAGCATCAATGTGCATGTGAAGGAGGGAGAGTTCTTCACCTTCCTTGGACCCTCCGGATGCGGAAAAACCACGACTCTGCGGACAATTACCGGCTTCATTGAACCGGCAGGCGGGACGGGTTCCATGCAGGGCAGGGATATCACGCATGTTCCCATCGAAAAGCGGAACATCGGGATCGTTTTCCAGAGCTATGCGCTGTTTCCTACGATGACGGTGCATGATAATATCGCCTTTGGTTTGAAAATCAAAAAGCTGAAGAAGGATGACATTGAAAATCGGGTGAATGCCATCGCCCGAAAGGTCGATCTGAGCGATGAGCAGCTCAAAAAAGCGGTCAGCCAGCTCAGCGGCGGTCAGCAGCAGCGGGTGGCTATTGCCCGGGCTCTGGTCACGGAGCCGGCCATTATCTGCATGGATGAGCCGCTTTCCAATCTGGATGCAAAGCTTCGCGTGCAGCTGCGAAACGAGCTGAAAAAGATGCAGAAGGATTTTGGCATCACGACGATCTATGTGACGCATGATCAGGAAGAGGCTCTGACGCTGTCGGATCGCATTGCTGTCTTTAATAAAGGGTATATTGAACAGATCGGGACGCCGAATGAAGTTTATAACCATTCCAAAACGGAGTTTGTGGCCAATTTCATCGGAGACATCAATCCTCTTGGCGATGCGATTGTGAAGGCGATGAAACTGAACCCGGCCGAAAATCACTTTGTCCGGCTGGAGCGCGTCCGGGTCAATGATGAATCCGGCGAGGGCGTCTTCAGCACGCACGGACGAATCGAAAGCCGGGAATATTACGGCCTGTATATCAAGTACTATATCGCCCTGGGGGATCAGACGATCAAGGTGATCGAAAAGAATGACGGTATCCGGATTTATGAAGCAGGCGAGCAGGTGTCCGTGGGCATTCACCCCGGGGATATCATGTCTTACCCGAAGGAGGGGTGAACATGCGAAGGGAACTGAAACGTGCATCCGGCTTCAACGGATCCCTGCTTTACAGGGTTTTCGGCGGCATCCTTTTCCTGTATCTGTTCCTGGGCTTTATGGTGATTCCCTGCATCAACACCCTCACCTCTGTTTTTACCGTGAAGGATGCGGCGGGGAATACGGATCCCTTCGCAGTGATTCGTTTCTTCCTGGCGGGAACGATGCCCTCCTTTGTCTGGAATTCGCTGAAGCTGGCTATCTGCCTGGTGATCACGGTGAATATTGTGGGCATCTCCATCGTTCTGCTGACGGAATACTTTGAGATCCGCGGCGCGAAGATCCTGAGACTTGGATATATGACAACGCTGATCTACAGCGGCGTTGCGCTGGTCACCGGGTATCAGTTTCTCTATGATTCCAACGGGATGCTGACCAACTGGCTGGCCGGTGCATTCCCAGGCATGAACCGGCAGTGGTTTTCCGGCTTCAACGCTGTGCTGTTTACGATGACCTTCGCCTGCACCTCCAATCATGCCCTGTTTTTGCGCAATGCCATTCGGGGCATTGACTACAATACGGTGGAAGCCGCGAGGAACATGGGCGCAAAACCCTTCAAGGTGCTGCTGAAAGTCGTTATGCCTACGCTGCTCCCCACGCTGTTCTCCCTGACGGTGATGACGTTTATCACCGGATTGTGCGCCATGAGCGCTCCCACCCTGCTGGGATACAATTCCATCAATCCGGAAATCGTCCGCCTGGCTGGATCCTCAACAGCGGATGAAGCCTTTCCGCAGGCCCGGGCTGCGCTGCTTTCCGTGATTCTGGCGCTGTTTACCATCATCCTGCTGACTGTTTTGAACCATTATGAACGGAAGGGACATTATCTGTCCGTCAGCAAGACCAAGGCCAGACTCGTCAAGCAGAAGATCCAGAATCCGGTTTTTAACGTTCTGGCGCATATCTATGCCTATGTTCTGTTTGTGATCTACATGACGCCGGTGGTGATGATCGTTCTCTTTTCCTTCCAGAATTATCCTGCCATCCGTTCCAAGATGCTGAACCTGTCCGACTGGACCCTGGTGAATTACTTCGGATCCCAGAACTATGAGTATATGACCTCAAGAGGGAAGCTCAAGACGCGGATTGGTTCTATTTCAGGCGTTTTTTCCAATACCGATACCATTGGGGGAATCCGGCTCAGCTTTATCATGTCGGCTCTTGCGGCAGCGCTTGCCTGCGTGATTGTGGTGATCGCCGTGAATTATATTTTCAAGCACAGGAACAGGGGCCGCGCCAAGGTGGTCGAAAGCTGCCTGCTGTTTCCCTGGCTGCTGCCGACCATTCTGATCTGCTATTCCTTCCGCATCTTTTTCAACAATGAGGTGTGGTACGTCTTCGGCAATAACCTCTATTGGCGTGAAAATGTAAGATTCCTGATCATTATCGCTTATACGGTCGTGAAGCTTCCCTTCGCCCTGCGCATGATTAAAGCAGCTTTCTATGCGATCGATGACGAGCTTGAGGACGCTGCGCGCAATCTCGGCGCCAGCTCCCTGGTGACCTTCCTTCGCGTGAAGCTGCCGATCGTGCTGCCCAGTGTGCTTGCAGTCTTCGCGCTGAATTTCAATGCTCTGTTTACGGAATATGATATGAGCGCCACGTTCCAGTCCTCCTATGCAAAATCCTATGCCATGATTATTCAGAATATGACGCTGGAGGAGGGCAGGGAAGGCTACAATGTGAACGGCTCCGGCCGCAGATGCGCCTCGACCGTTTTCATCATGCTGGTCTCCGGACTGATTTTGTATCTGGTGTACGGTGTTGGGGCGCGGGACCTGGGTGAAAGGCTGGCGCGGAAGGAAAAACGGCATAAGCGTCTTCAGAAACTGCGCAGCAGGCTTGGCATCTCCCACGCGGCTGCGGAAGGAAAAAATGAGGATTGAGGGAAGCATGATTCGCAACATTGTATTTGACATGGGCAACGTGCTGGTCCGGTTTGATCCGCCTCACTTTCTGGATCGGGCCGGTATTCAGGACGCGGAAGACAGAGCTGTGATTCTTCGGGAACTTTTTCAGTCCGTGGAATGGGCGCTGATGGACCGTGGGCTGCTGACAGAGGAAACCGCTGAACCGCTGATTCTGCCCAGAGTTCCGGAAAGGCTTCGCCCTGCGGTGCGTCACCTGCTGTATCACTGGGCCGATCAGCGGGAGGAAATGCCGGGAATGAGGAGGCTTGTCGAGGAATTGAAAGCCTCCGGATACGCTCTTTATCTGCTGAGCAATGCCAGTCTCGCGCACCATCAGTACTGGCCCCGCTTCCCGGTCAGCAGCTGCTTTGACGGTGTTCTGATTTCCGCGGATCTGCGTCTGATCAAGCCTATGGATGAAATCTATACGGCCTTCCTTCGGCAGTTTCAGCTTCGGGCAGAGGAATGCGTTTTTATTGACGATCTGCCGGTTAATGTGGCCGGAGCAGTGGCTGGCGGATGGAAGGGCCTTGTTTACAGAGGAGACCCGGACAGGCTGCGGGAAGAGCTCCGTGCCCTGGAAATTGACATCTGATCTTCCTGCGAGAATACGGCTGTAAAGCATGGAAGCCCTCCCGGAATCAGGAATTGCGCTGCGGGAAAAGCGGGGAGAAAACCGGAGAAAATGCTTGACGAGCTTTATGAATTGTGTTATATTCTCCTTTGGTTATCAAAAGCTCCGCTAGCCCCGGTAGCTCTTGACAATAGACCGGACATGTGACCATCATGACCGGACACGCTGAACGATCACCGAGGAGGAAGGATCTTGAAGACATTTATTCCGAAGACCGCGGACATCGACCGGAAATGGTACGTTGTGGATGCGGACGGTATGGTGCTGGGTCGTCTGGCCAGCCAGGTTGCGAATATCCTGCGCGGCAAGAATAAGCCGATTTACACGCCCAACATGGACACTGGTGACTATGTTATTATCGTCAATGCTGAGAAGGCTGTGCTGACTGGCAAGAAGCTGGATCAGAAGGTTTACTATCATCACAGCGGATATGCCGGTGGACTGAAGGAAACCAAGTATCGTAAACTGATGGCTGAGAAGCCTGAGTTCGCTGTGCGTCATGCGGTGACCGGCATGCTGCCCAAGGGCCCTCTGGGACGTCAGATGGCCAGGAAGCTGAAGGTTTATGCTGGCCCTGATCATGAGCAGGCTGCTCAGAAGCCTGAAGTGCTGGATCTGAAGTGACGCGGAAAGGAGTTTAATTGAAGATGGCTAAGGGAGATTTTAACGCTGTTGGTCGTCGGAAGAAGGCTGTCGCCCGCGTCCGCCTGGTTGCCGGCGATGGAAAGATTACCATCAATAAGCGTGATATTGACAATTATTTCGGTCTTGAGACTTTGAAGATGACGGTTCGTCAGCCTTTTACGCTCACGAACGTCGGAAGCTATGACGTGTTCGTGAATGTGAATGGCGGCGGCCTGAGCGGTCAGGCCGGTGCGATCCGTCACGGCATCAGCCGCGCCCTCTGCAAGGCGGATCCCGAACTGCGTGCGACGCTGAAAAAGGCCGGTCTGATGACCCGCGATCCCAGAATGAAGGAACGGAAGAAGTACGGTCTGAAGGCTGCACGCCGTGCACCTCAGTTCAGCAAGCGCTGATGGCTTCTGTCGTATGATTCACAAAACCCCGGAAACTTCGGTTTCCGGGGTTTTGAATTGAAAAAGGATAATCTTTTCGGAATTCATTGTTTCCGAGTATCATTCTGTGTTATGATATTCTTGGTATGTAGTCTGAAGCGCAGCCCTTTTGCCGGGAGTTGGCCGATGAAGGAACATCAGAAGTCCTCCTGGAACAGAGACAGAGATGTTGATGCTTCCCATTGTGTATCTGCTGTGCAATGAGGGTATGAAGTGGAGGAAAACGCGATGGCTGAAATGACATTCAGAGCTAAAGTGGACAGACTGGATGAGGTTCTCGCTTTTGTGGATGCGGAGGCGACAAAGCTTGGCTGCCAGCTCAGGTGCCAGATGCAGATTGATGTGGCTGTAGAAGAGCTTTTTGTGAATATTGCGAACTATGCCTATACGCCAGGCGAGGGAGACGTGACCATCCGAATTGCCCCGGTGAAGGAAGGCGGCGCGCTGGAGATTACGTTTATTGATCGGGGCATCCCATACGATCCGCTTGCCAAGCCTGATCCGGATGTGACTCTTTCCGCGGAGGAAAGACAGATCGGGGGCCTGGGGATTTTCATGGTCAAAAAAAGCATGGATGACATGCGCTACGAATACCGGGATGGACAGAACATCCTGACAATCATGAAAAAAATCCGTTCGAATTGATAAGGCCTGTCGGGGAGAGCTCGGTCTGCCTCTGCCCCGAGCTGGAGGAGAATACAATGTTTCTGATTGCTGATGATGAAAACCAGAGTGAAACGTGGGATTCCGGCTGGATCGATAAATGTGATGAATGGGAGGAATCCATTCAGAGCCGCAGGGAGGAAGCGGACAGAAGACAGTCCCTGAAAGAACAAGAAATGTGCAGGGATATCGGTTGACAGCGCTGCCTCAGATCGTATACTTTTTCCTCATAAGCTGTTTTCATTGGGGAAAAGGAGGAATTGATCATGAGGAAGCTGATTGCGCTGGTTCTCTCGGTGATGCTGGTTCTGACCCTGACTCCCGCTTTGGCGGATGGGGTTCTGAAGGTTGGTATGGAATGCGGCTATGCGCCCTATAACTGGCATCAGATTGAGAAAACGGAGTATACCGCTCCGATTTCCGATGGCAGCGGTTATGCGGATGGATATGACGTCCAGATTGCCCGCAGGATTGCGGATGCGCTGGATATGGATCTTGAAATCGTCAAAACGGAGTGGGATGGGCTCCCCATGAGCCTCATCAGCGGCGGCATTGATCTGATTATCGCCGGGATGAGCCCGACCGCGGAACGGAAGATGACCATTGACTTCACGGATTATTATTATCAGAGCGAGCTGGTTGTGGTGGTCCGGAAGGACGGCGCTTATGCGGAAGCCAGGGAACTGGCCGATCTGAGCGGTGCGACGATTGTTGCGCAGCTGAACACCTTCCATGATACGGTCGTGGATCAGATCCCCGGGGTGAATCATGGCATGGCCATGGAAACTTTCCCGGCGATGATCGTTGCGCTGCGGAGCGGAGCCATTGACGGATATATCGCCGAAAGGCCCGGCGCGGAAGCCGATATCATGGCGAATCCTGAGCTGACCTATGTGCTGTTTGACGAGGGGAAGGGTTTCCAGGCGTCTGAGGATGATACGGCCATTGCGGTAGGGCTGGTGTACGGGAGTCCGTATAAAGATAAAATCAATGAGGTGCTTGCGGGCATCAGTGAGGAAGAACGGCTGCAGATCATGCTTGACGCTACGGCCAGACAGCCGCTGAACGCCGAGTAACAGAGCCTGAAGACCAACATTGCTGAGCGGCGCAGAATTCCTGCGCCGCTCAGCGTCGTGTAATAAGAAAGAGGGGATATTGTGCAGACGGCCATTCCAACCACCTTCTTTGCTTGGGTTCAGTTTCTGCTGGATAAGTATGGAGAGCTGTTTCTGCGGGGAACCGGCGTAACGATGCTGGTCGCGCTGTCTGGAACGATTCTGGGCTTTCTGCTGGGCCTGCTGGTTGCCATCCTTCGGACAATTCCATTGCCAAAGGGAAGCTGGATGAGGAAGCTGCCCATGCGCTTGCTGCACACGCTGCTGAATATCTATATCGAAGTATTTCGCGGAACGCCCATGATTGTCCAGAGTATGGTCATTTACTATGGCGCCATGCAGATTGGCATCAAAATGCCAGTTCTCGGCGCCGCTATTCTGATTGTCTCCATCAATACAGGCGCCTATATGGCTGAGATCATTCGCGGAGGCATCATCAGCGTGGATCAGGGGCAGAAGGAAGCGACGGTTGCAATCGGGATGACCCATTGGCAAAGCATGGTTCATGTGGTTCTTCCCCAGGCGGTGCGCAATATCATGCCTTCCATTGGCAATGAGTTCGTGGTGAACATTAAGGATTCCAGCGTGCTGAACGTGATCTCGGTCGGAGAGCTGTTTTTCATGAGCAAATCAGCTGCCGGCGCCTATCTGCGGTATTTTGAGGTGTTCTTCATTACAGCCTGCATCTATCTGGCTCTGACCTTTACGGTCACCCGACTGCTGAGACTGCTGGAAAGAAAAATGGACGGAAAGAAGAACTATGTGATCTTTGGCTCCCAGAGCGACAGCCGCAGCGTCCGTGTGATTTCAGAGGGGGAGTAAAGGATGAAAAGCAGCATTCTGGACATACAGCATCTGGAAAAAAGCTTTGGCGACCATCAGGTGCTGAAAGATATCAATTTCAGCGTGACACCCGGAGAAGTGATCTGTATCATCGGCTCTTCCGGATCGGGCAAGAGCACGCTGCTGCGCTGTATTAACTATCTGGAAGAACCTACGGGCGGCAAAATCCTGTATCATGACAGGGACGCCGGAAAGGATTGGAAGCGGACGCTCTATAACAGCAAGGTAGGAATGGTATTCCAGTCCTTTAATCTGTACGGCAATATGAACGTGCTGCAGAACTGCGTAATAGGGCAGCGCCTGGTGCTGAAAGTTCCCAGAGAGGAGGCAGAAAAGCGCGCCATCCACTATCTTGAGAAGGTTGGAATGGGTTCCTACCGTCTGGCCAGGCCTGCACAGCTGTCCGGCGGGCAGAAACAGCGGGTCGCTATCGCCCGGGCCCTGTGCATGCAGCCGGAAATTCTGCTATTTGATGAGCCGACAAGCGCGCTGGATCCGGAAATGGTGGGAGAAGTGCTGGAGGTCATGAAAGACCTGGCTTCCGGCGGAATGACGATGCTGATCGTGACGCATGAGATGAGCTTTGCCCGCGATGTGGCGAGCCGCGTGCTGTTTATGGACAGCGGAATTATTCTGGAAGATGCGCCGCCTGCACAGCTGTTTTCGCGGCCGGAGCGGCAGCGTACGAAGGATTTTCTGAAACGCGTCCTGGAACGGCAGCTGTAAATCAGCCTCAGAGGCCGGCCATGATGGAGGAGAGAACGCTGAAGGCGGCCCGCGCGCTGCGGATCACATTCTGCTGGAAGTCTCCGCCATTCCCGTCATAGGTATCGCTGATACATTTGACGGACAGACAGGGAATGTGATTCAGGAAACAGACCCGGGCAATCCCCGCGATTTCCATATCGCAGATATCGCAGCCAAGTGCACGGAGCGCTTTCTTTTCATCCTGCTTTTCGATAAAGCGGTCTCCGCTGGCAACGGTTGCTTCCCGAAGATTCGGACAGGCGCAGAGAGCCCGGTGAATCAGAGCATCATCCAGAGGAATAAAAGGATCGGGAAACTCCGCATACTGATTTTTTTCTACGGGATCGATGGGGGATACGTCATAATCGTAATGACGCACCCTGCGTACGATCAACAGATCCTCCACACGGAGAGAGGGATCCAGTGCGCCTGTGACACCGAAATTCAGGATCAGTTCACACTGGCTCCAGAGGATCAGAAGCTGCGTGGCAGCTGCTGCGTCGATCTCTCCATAGCCTGACTGAATCGCGAAGACTTCATGCCCATGAAGGCTGGTCTGATAGACGATCCTGGAGCCGACCCGTTCCTCCCGGATGCCGTTGCCGGATTCGAGAAAGGCTTTCAGTTCCCGTTCGATTGCAATAATGATGCCGATTTTCATCCGTTTTCCCTCCGATGATGATCGATTGTTTTGAAAGACGCGGCTCTCCGGATCCGGAGAGCCGCGTCCATGTCAGCCTGTTTTTACTTTCCCTGCAGCACATGATAGACTGTATCAAAAGAGGTTTTTATCTGGTTCTTTTCGGTAATCAGGCCGCCATAGGGACTGTTGAGCTTCCACGTATAATGATCTCTGGGAAGCTGGGGACAGTCCGAAATGCCCCAGATGCAGACTGCGGAAAGAGGAGCGCTTTCAGCGCTGTTGACGGCCATAAAGACCTCCTCAAAGAGGCGTCCGTAGAAAGCCGCATGCTCCTGCGCCTTTTCCTTCTCATAGTTTCTGACGGCCATCTCCGTCAGCTGGACCTCGAACCCGTGAGAAGCATACAGGTTGATGGATTCCTTCAGTGCCGTCAGGAGGCCGCTGTCCAGGCAACCGTCCTGTGAGCCATAGCCTCCAAGATACCCCTGCATGCCGATCCCGTCCATCAGCTTACGAGGCGTTCCGTTCTCATCCTTCGCATAGGTATTGACGCTTTCCGCCAGGGCGAGCGCTGCTGCCCGTTTGTCGGGCTGAAACATATTATAGTCGTTATAGAACAGATGGATGTCTGCTCCTAACCGTTCAACGGTATCCTTTGCACACAGGAAGGAATAGGCCACATAATCATCCCCGACATAATCCAGAAAGCAGTTGGAGGCTCCTGAGCGGGAAGTGCGGAGATGGCGGGGGTCTGCTGCATTGTATTCACTGCTGCTGTCGCCGATGGCCTCATTGACCACATCCCAGCAGTAGATGACGCCCGGGAATTTTTCCTCAAAGTGGCTGATGACCTGATCGATGTAGCTCGCAAGCCGGGCCCGCATGGTCTCGACAGAGGCGATGGGCTGCTTCTCATCATATCCCTCGTGGAAGAACCACGGTGTCATGTAGGCATCCCAAACCAGAACATGGCCGCGCACCTGAATCTGATGCTCCTGACAGAAGGCAATCATTCGGTCTGCGGTGGAATAATCCATTCGGGGCATACCGTCCTCGGATTTCCTCGAAAGGGCCTGGTTCAGGAGCGAATAGGCTTTCGTTTCATTGGTGCAGGTCAGGGAATTGAAGTGCCTGGCGATAAAATCCATATATCCGGCATTCTGCATATCCCATGCGCCGAAGCAGCCTCCAAGCTTGAAGCCAAAGGGCTCAGCCAGCGAGAAGAGTGGAGCATAGTCGCTGGAGGGAAGCCCGCTTTCTTCCGCAAGGGAGCAGGACAGAAACAGGGGAATGCTCAGCAGCAGCGTGCAGAGACGGCGTACGAGTTGAAAGTGTTTTTTCATGGAAACAGGGACCTCCTTCAGGTGCTTACTCTTCATCCAGGGTACATCCGCCGATGAATTCGCGCAGCAGGGACAGCGGCGGAATTTCCTCCAGCAGAGAACGGTCTACATCCGGCAGATAATTCAGCGTCTTGATCAGACGGCGAGCCAGGAGATATTCCGGTGAGCTGGAAGGGACGGCTTTGAGCAGATCATAGACAAACAGCTTCAGGATCGGAAGCTCGTAATGCAGCGCGGTGTTGAACATGCTGTTTGCATTCTCCTGGAAGGCGAAGATATATTTTTCTTCTCCGCGCCGTACGCTTGGCCACATGGCAAGGGTGTCCTCCGGATTCGTACCACGATACAGATGATCCCGGACAATACGCCGGAGCAGGCGTACATCCGTCGTTCGGATCCTGTTATGATCATCCAGATTCAGGCAGGTGAGGGCACTGACAAAAATGCGGTATATTTCATCGGCGGGCAGCAGATCCGAGACCTTTGGGTTGAGGCCGTGAATTCCCTCCAGAATGATGATTTCTCCCGGCTCCAGATGCGTCGGCGGAGTCAGATAGGTTCGCTCACCGAGGGAAAAGTCGAAGCTGGGAAGGAAGACCTCTTCACCGGCCAGGAGTCCATTCATCGATTCAGCGAGGAGCTGAATATCCACAATATCGATGGATTCCAGGTCCTTCAGGCCATCGGGGCCCTCGGGAATGTCTGAACGGTTGATGAAAAAGTCATCCATGGAGATCCGGCGGGAGGGGTGTCCGTACATCTGAAGATGGACTGCCAGGCGACCGGCAAATGTGGTTTTTCCGCTGGAGGAAGGGCCTGCCACCAGAATGATATGCTTGTTTTCCTCGGAAATGCGCCGGGCAATCGCATTGATGGCGGCTTCATGGAGCGCTTCGTTGACGCGGATAAAATTTCTGAGCTTTTTTTCTTCGATCATGCGGGTTACGTCCGTAACATTGCTGATCCCCAGGATTTCGCACCATTCAGCGCTCTGCCTGAAGATCTCCAGATGCTTGGGACGGTAAATATAAGGGGCCGCATGGTCGAAGTCAGTGCCTGCGGGAAGCTGCAGAACGAAGCCTCCGCGAAGCTCAAAGAGCGTAAATACGGAAACGAAGCCTGTGGATACGGTCATGGCGCCGTAAAAATATTCCCACATGCCGTCGATGGAATACATATTGAAATAGGGCACGGGACGGTGCTTGAGCAGAGCTACCTTATCCGGCTGTTTTTCCTCTTCAAAATACCGGATGGCATCCTCGCGGGTCCACTGCTTTTTTTCAAAAGCGAGATCCAGATCCACGATGCGGTGCATTTCATTTTCAATACGGACGATGTCCTGACGATGAAGCTCGAGGCCGGGGAGCCGGACAAACACGCCGTATCCGACCGAGTATTCTATGCGCACCTGCTGATAGGGGAAAAGATGCTTCAATGCCAGCAGCATGACAAATCGGAGGGAACGCTCATAGATACGCCTTCCTTCCTCATGCTCAAGCGTCAGAGGAATCAGAGAGCAGTCCTGAGTCAGGGGGTCATTCAGCTCACGGACGACGCCGCCACTGAGAGCTGCCAGGGTTCCCCGCGGAAAAGCACCCAGCTCCTTCAGACAGTCCTGAACGGTGGTGCCTTCGGGGAATTCACGGGTGGTTGTGCTGGATCGAATGATCATGAATGCGCCTCCTTATGTCGTTGCAGAGGGGAACGGGTCACTGAAGCTCGGAAGACAGATCCCCGGAGGGGAAGGCTCCCATATCCTCAATTTGCGCTGCCTGCTGCCGCTGCTGAGCCTGGAGCTGCTTGGTATGAACATAGGCTACCTGAGAGCTGCTGGCAGGGGCGGTGGTCCTGGAAATCATCCATCGGTCATCATCATCCCGCTGAAGACGGAGACGAATGAGCTGGCGTCCGTGTCCTGAGCATTTTGCAATGATGATAAAACGGTCTGAACCCTGTTTAATATATTCGCCATCCAGCTTCAAATCCCTGCCGCAGCGGGGACAGACCGGGTGCTGGGCGGCGTCGCTGGCAAGGGCTTCCGAAATGGTGGCAAAGGTTTCCTCAGGAAGCTTTTCGCGGTGAGTCCTGTGCCCATGGTTCAGCTTTCGCGGTTTCTGAACGAACTGGAGAACCGCAGTTGGATCCGGAAGGGTCCGGAACACAAGGGCCGTATACCAGGCATCGTTCAGCGCGTTATGAAAATGGCGGTTTTCATCCGGAGAAATCTGCAGCAGCTCCATGGCAGCCTTAAGCCCCGAACGATCCTTCAGATGATGAACCTGGCTGAAGAGGGGCTGAATATCGCACAGGGGGGCCAGAGGAATATCATGGCACTGGAAAAAGTCGATATTCTGGGCCAGTACACTGACGTCATCACAGCCCCAGGTCAGGAGGACGTAGTCAGTTCCGCACCAGTCTGAAAACTGTGTCAGCGCTTCCCGGAAGGAGGGCGCTCCTGCCAGAACCTCTTCATCCAGTCCGGTCATTCTGCGAATACGGGGATGAATTCGCTGATAATGGGTGGGGGAGATGGGGATGGAGACGGAATCGGCCGGATTCAGCTGATCATCCAGTTTGACGGCGCCGATCTGAATCATTTCAAACATCAGTCGATCACCAATTTCACGATAGGTGCGGCTTTGAAAGGAAATCGGCTGATTCCATTCCAGGTCGAGTACGATATAGTGCATCTGTCAATCAATCCTTTACTTCGATTCAGTTTGAACAGGATCCAGGGCAGCATGGGTTCCTGCGAGCGCGCCGGTTGCCCAGGCGATCTGAAGATTATAGCCGCCTGTGTGGGCATCGACATCGATCATTTCTCCAGCCAGGTACAGGCCGGATATGTTTCTGCAGGCCATGGTGCCGGGATTCACCTCGCTGACGGAAACACCGCCGCGGGTGACGACCGCCTCTGTGACAGGTCGGGGTGAACGGACGGTCATGGCCAGGTTTTTCAGCGCTTCTGCCAGCCTGATGCGCTGCTGCGCGGTCACCTGGTTGCAGGGGAGCGTGGATGGAATTCCGCACAGCCCGGGGAAAATCGCCGCCATTCTGGCCGGGAGCAGGACCGGTAGCATATGGCTAAGCTGCTTCCTGGCACCGGCGGACAGTTCCCGCAGGAGGCGCGCATCCAGCTGCTCCATGGAAAGGCCCGGCTTGAGATCCAGCTGAAGCATGGCGGGTTTACCGGTGCCGGGCAGATGACAGCTGGCGGTCAGAACCAGCGGACCGGACACGCCGTAATGGGTGAAAAGCAGCTCTCCCAGATCGGAATATAGCGTTTTTCCGCCGGAACGGAGAGCCAGCGCGACATTGCGAAGGCTGAGCCCCTGAAGCTGACACGGCCAGTCCTCGACCGTCTCAAGCCCAGTCAGGACAGGGGAGGGCGGCGTAACGGTCAGCCCCAGGCTTTCTGCCCATCGATATCCGTCCCCGGTTGAGCCGGTGGATGGATAGCTGAGCCCGCCGGTCGCGAGAACCACCGCGTCCGCCTGGAGTTCAAGGCCACTCGAAAGCTTCGCGCCGGTGACTCGGGACGCAGCTGATACAAGGGCTGTGACGCGTGTATTCAGAAGGACGTGAACCCCCTCGCGGAGCAGAAGCTTCTCCAGGGCCCGGGTCACATCACTGGCCTTTTCGGAAGCGGGGAAAACCCGTCGGCCACGCTGAACCACGACGGGGCAGCCTGTGTCTTCCAGCAGCGCCATCATATCCCGTGGGCCGAAGAAATCCAGCGCACTATAGAGGAAACGGGGATTCCTGGCGACTTCAGCCAGAAAGGTATCCCGGTCTGCATCATTGGTCAGATTGCATCTGCCCTTCCCGGTGATATAGATCTTCTTGCCCAGCTTTTCGTTCTGCTCCACCAGGGTCACATCCGCTCCTGAACGGGCGGCAAAAATGGCTGCCATCAGCCCGGAGGCGCCACCGCCAATCACAAGAACATGCTTCATGGTTTACCTCTTTCCTTCTCTGCGGCAGATGTGGCTCTGGGCAGAATGCAGGTGAAGGCCAGCCGGTCTTCCTGCTCCATGACGGCTGAGATGGAGCCTCCGTGCTTTTCTGTGATCGCCGCTGCAATGGCAAGGCCGATCCCGAACCCATTCTGCTTTCCCTTGCTTCGGGAAGGATCCGCGCGATAAAACCGATCGAACAGATGAGCGCACTGTTCCGGACTCAACCGCTCCGAAACAGGGTTGGACAGGGTCACAGCGACTGTGCCCCGGCCGTCAGGACGGCTCTCCATCAGGATGGGACCTTCTCCGGAAGCATATTTGACCGCGTTTTCGCAGAGCGTGGAAAACAGGCGATGCAGCGCTGCACGGTCTCCGCG
>ODAI010049157.1_pt1 | contig 17755 bp, 14 predicted proteins | sample 1539321 | NCBI WGS metagenome assembly ODAI01 (sample SAMN02144231, study PRJEB22623) | gut metagenome | biome: sheep rumen | host: Ovis aries | place: New Zealand | reverse complement strand
CACCCGGTTTTCGCCCTGCTTGAGTCCCCTGGCAAAGGGCGTCCAGGAGGCGTAGCTGCCGCTGGTCTCGGCTTGCGCCTGGGGAGCCGCCTTGGCGCGCATGCGGGGAGCGTCCTCCTCCATGGGGACCGCTGCCTCCATCCTCTCCATTCTGTTGGCGCGGTAGACGTGGTCTTCGCCGACAATCCAGCTGCGCAGGCTGGGCAGACCCGTGGTGCCTGTGTCGGCGGAAACCAGCGTGAGCTCGGCATCGGTCCAGTCCATGCCGGAGCGCTGGACGATGCTGGCTTCGAGGCGGACTGTGATTTCGCCCGCGCCGTCCTTGCCGGGAACGCAGTCGATGGCGTAGGAGGGCGACCATCCGCAGGAGCCGAGAGTGTAGCCGCAGACGACCTTGACCGCGGACGCTTTGGGCTCGCCGTCGAGCAGGGCTGTCACCAGCTTGCCCGTGGGCCGCTGGACCGGGAAGCGCTTCAGGGAGGCATTGATGTGCTCGATGCGGGCCTCGGCATCGGCGATGGCCGCGTAGAGCTCCTCCACCTTGGCGGTCTTCGCGGGATCCTTGAAGATTTCCTTGGCCTGTGCCTTCAGGGCGCTGACGCGGCCGTCAAGCACGCTCTTTTCGCGGAGCAGCCTGGCGCGCATGTCCGAGGCTGGCGCCGCAGTGGGGAGCAGGGCCGTGCCTTCGGCAATGCGGCTGATTTCATGGCCTTCGCAGCGGATGGCGACGTCGGCAGCATCGTCTGGCAGAAGCAGGGTGAAGAAGGCGCTCTTGCCGTCCTTCTGCACGGGAACCGTGGCCCGGGCGAGCACGCTTGCGCCGTTGTGGGTGACGAGCACTTTCTGGGGCTGGGGTGCGACGGGATCTGCTGGATCCGCCGATGCCGGCCGGGCCTGCGCCAGAGATGCCAAGCAGAGGCAGAGGCAGGCCAGCAGACGCAGAGGGCTTTTTCTCATGGGCTATTCTCCTTTTCGCAGGGGCAGGGCGGATGCCGGCCGTCCTGAGCGCCTGAAGCCTGCCGGGAACAGCTGCGCGAGCCTGCAGAAGCAGTCCGGAAGCGTGGCGGGACGCCGTCTGCCGTGCCTTGGAGATTGTTGCCGAAAGCGCCAAACTTGTCTAGAACTTGTGTCTGTTTTCAAAACGGCTCTGTTCCGGCATGCCAGCCGGCACGGCGCCAGCCTTGTAAGGAGCTTTCCATGCAGACCGCCAGCCGACTTGCCGCAGCCTCCCTTGTCCTTGCCCTCGGCGTAGCCCTTGCCGGCGGCTGCGCCTCCAAACCCAAGGGGCATGGCTTTGCCCTGCTCGACGACGGCAACTCCGCGGTGCGGGAATTCGGCCTCTCCCAGGCGCGCTTTACTCTGCGCGTTCCCCGCGACTGGCGCGTGGTGCCCGTGAGCCAGACCGGCGGCGTGCGCCTCGAGGACAGACGGCGGCGCAGCTTCTGCTTCGTCTTCGTGAGCATGGAGTCCATCGGCGCCAAAGACGCGGCCGAGACCTCCCACGAGATGTACGAGATGGAGGGCGCCAAGGTGAGCCCCCTTGCCAAATCCCGCGGCCGCTACAGCTTCACCATCTTCGGCAAGCCGAGGGCCGCCGGCTATGCCCAGGGCTCGAGCCGGATAACCCTCTTCGAGCATGCCGGCAAGATTGTCACCGAAGGGCACAGCGAAGGCGAGCCCGGCATTGCCAGCGCCGTGGCCCAGAGCCTGAATCTCAAGTTCTAGCCGAAGATCCTGGCGTCATCGTCCCCGTCCCCGTCACTGCGCATGGCAGAAAGGGCTGAAGCGAAGTTGCTCGTCGTGGATCTTCAATGTAGCGTATGGATATTTAAATTTATAATCGTTTGAGTATAGAAATGTAAACGACAAACTTGCTTCAATGTGTTTGTCTAGAAGTTATCGAAGTTACCAATAAAATAATAAAGTTTTCACATATTAGAAAATATTGCCTTCCTTTACCTTGTAGCTTTTTTTAGGGTCGCGGGGAACTTCATTAATCATAAGGTGTGTTGCGTCACGTGGCACATTAAAAGTCTGTCCAGATTTTACTTGAACAGTGTTCCAAGTAGCTCCATTGTTTCTTGAGACTTTGACATTAACTGGAGGAAATTGTCTTCCTCTATGTATTGAATAGTCCCAGCTAAGACGTCAGAAATGCCAAACATTCCTAGAATTGCAATAAGAATAAAGATCTTTTTTATTTGCAACTCAGTTTGATTTTTTGGAGTTTGTTGGAGAGTGCATTCCAACGAGAGAGAATCGACTCCTAGCCCCACGGCAAGCGCAACAGCTTTGCGAGGGGCAAATTGAACTAATCCGCGGAACAGGCTGCGTCGCCCTTGTACAGCTAGCACAGACAACAGGAAAGGGGGCTACGGCTTTCACCGCAACCCCCTGAAATTCCTGGTCGGGATGACTAGATTTGAACTAGCGACCCCTTGAACCCCATTCAAGTGCGCTCCCAGACTGCGCTACATCCCGACGCAAGAAAAGAAACTACGCCGAACGCTTCAGTATGTCAACGAAAAAAACGGCATTTTTCCGTGATGCAGGTGGATCGCCCGTAAAGCGTTGTGAATTCAAGTTGCTAGCTTTTGCCCTCAAGGCTTCTGACGAGCACGCGGGCCGTGCCGGCATCGCGCATGCCAAGCTTCTCCGCTGCCGTGCGGGTGAGGTCGATGATGCGGCTACCGGCGTAGGGGCCCCGGTCGTTGATGCGCACAACGACGCTTTTGCCGTTCCTGAGATTCGTGACCCTGACCCGCGTGCCGAGGGGCAGGAGCTTGTGGGCGGCCGTGAGGCCGTACTGGTCGTAGGGTTCGCCGCTGGCCGTGGGCAGGCCCTGGCATTCCGAGCCGTACCAGGAGGCGGTGCCGGCCTGGACGAAGCCGTCGGCCTTTCCGTAGGGCAGATAGGGATGGCCTTTGACAAGGTAGGGGTGGCCGAAGCCGCTCCCGCCTCCGCACCACATGGCGGGCACGTCGCCCCAGCCCGACAGGGGAATGGCCAGTGACGGCACGGCAAGAAGGACAGTCCGCAGGGCGCGGAGCAAGGTGGTGCAGCAGCTTGGCATGGCGGGGAGATAGGCTCATCCCTTGCGCTTGGCAAGACGATTCCTGGTCCTTTGCGCTGCGGTTTGGCTATGCCGTGGCCTTGGCGGGGAAGAGCAGCGCGCCGAGCACGAAGAAGACGGCTGCGCCGGCAGCGATGTGCAGGGGATACCAGGGGATGAGCGCCTCGGGCACGATGGTCGGCAGCACCGAGAGGGCGGCTGCTGGCGGACAGGGGAGGGAGGCTCGCTGGAAGACGAGGAAGCTTCCCATGCAGGCAAGGCCCGCTGCCAGGAAGAGGGGCATCCAGCCCTGCCAGGCGCACCAGGCAAGGCCCGCGCCGAGGCTGGCACAGGCGACGACTACCAGATAGAGCGCCACGGGCCTGCTCCGGAAGGGGCCGCCGGGGCTGACGAAGGTGATGCAGGCAATGATGAGGGGCGGAGCGAGCAGGAAGCGCCAGCCGATGTGTCGGGAAAGCCAGGCGACGAAGGTCGCAATGGCGAGAATGCGTCCCCAGCGCAGAAGGCTCACGAAGGCCTGCCGCCCTGCAGAAAGGGTCGGCGGGCTCTTCAGGGCGACCCTAGTGTAGTTGCCAAGGCCCCGCCAGTCGAGAATATAGCAGACCAGCATGATGATGCCGGTGAAGACGCAGACCGAGAGGGGATAGATCCAGCTGGTCTCGCCAGCCACAAGCGGCAGGATGGCTGCCGAAATGGAGGGCAGGACAGCGGAGCGCGTGACCCAGAGCCACGCCAGCACCAGCGCGAAGGCGGCGGCCGCCTGGCAGGCGAAGGGCAGGGGAAGCCAGCGCCCCACGGCGATGCCGACGACGCCGGCAACGCTTGGCGAGAGCCACATGTCGAGGTTGGTGGCCATCCAGGGCCTGGCTTTCGTGGCCCAGGCGCCGAAGGCGAGCGCCGCGATCTCGGGGAAGATGAGCGCGGAGCTCTCAAGGAGTTCGGCGGAAAGGCACATGCCCATGACGAGCAGGGCTGTGCAGACGAGCATGTCAAGGCGCATGGCGATAGACCTCCCGGGGGGAAACGGCGGGAAAAACCTGTCTCCACACTAGCGCCTTGGAAGAGCAAGGCAAGCAAAAAATGCGCGTTCATTTTGCACAAGCCCCGCAGGGGCTCCCTTGCACACCGTGGATCGGCGGGGTACACCAAGCCCTGCGCTCCGGCGCCGCCCTGCTCCGGAGCCCCTCAGGCAAAGCGGTACTTCGCGAAGGAGCGTGCCATGGAAAGTCGCCACGTGCTCATGATAGGTCCCTCGGGCGTCGGCAAGACGTCGCTGGCAGCAACGGCCATAGCGTCAGGCATCCGGCATCTCGGCGAAGCCAGAGACAGGGGAGAGAGTTCGCTTTCGCTGGCTCTGCCGGCGCATGAGCGAGCCCGGATCGACGCCGTCCTGGCCGGCCTTGCCGAAGGACCTGCGCCTGCCGCTTCGCCGACCAGGGAGCACGAAGCCCTCCACCTGACGCTGTCGGGCACTTCCGGCGGCCTTGCCAGGTTCCTGGGCGCCAAGCCCCTTGCCGTGCCGGTGGCCTGGCACGACTATCAGGGAGCGCTTGTCGGCGATCTGCCCCGTCTTGTCTCGGAAGTGACTCCGCTTGCCCAGGTCGATGCCGTCGTCGTGCCCGTGGATGCCTCCCTGCTCATGGAGGCGCAGACGCCGGCCCAGGAGACGGCTGCGCTCGCCATCCACCAGATGCAGCTCGTCGAGGAGCTGATTCTCGAGTGGGAGAAGTGCCGGGCCCGCAGCGGCGGCGGCCTGCTCGTACTCGCCCCCGTGAAGTGCGAGACCTACTTTGCGGACAACGGCGGCCCCGGATCGCCGGAAGAGGCCCGCCGGCTTGCGGACGCTGTCTGCAACCGCTACCTGGGCTCGGTGCTCGACATCATCATGGCCTTTGCTAGGGACATCAGCTGCCTCTACCTGCCGGTGGACACAGCCGGCGCCGTGATCGACGGCTGCCAGTGGGAGACGGAAGGCGAACGGCGGTCCTTTTCGCCTTCCTGGCAGCGCCTGCCGGGCGCCTTTGCCCCGCTGGGCGGCGAGGTGGTCATGCTTGCCGTGCTGCAGTTCATCCTGCGCGCGCTTTCCCAGAATCCCAGCCCCTCGCTGGGCCGTTCGGGCCGCAGGCAGGCCGAGCAGATGGCTGCCGAGATGGACGGCCTGGTCAAGGCCTTCATGGCGAGCGGACGCTATGAGCGGGCCATGCGCATCTGCTAGAACAAGCCATGCCTCGCTGTGGCCGCCGCCGCTGAACAAGCCGCCAAGGGGGCTCCCTGCATCGCTGCCCCGCGTGCCTTTGCGCGGAACCTCAGTCTGCCCATGAACGCTGCCGGCATTGCTGCCGGCAGATGTCGCGTGGGAACGGAAGACGCAGGGATCCTTGCGCTTTCCTGGCAACGTCTGCCGGAAGGTCTTGCCCCTTCGGCAGCGAGTCCCCATGCTTGCCGTGCTATTTCTCGAGGCGCTATGGAGTGGGGATGCTCAGCTTGTACAGGATATGATAACTCGTATTTTGTATGAGACAATTAGCTATTACGATAGTGCGGAAAACTACTATCATGGCTTCATGACAGGTCTCCTGCGCGGAGCTGGCTTGGCTGTGACCTCCAACCATGAGAGCGGCTTGGGACGTTCAGACATCATTGTCATCGAAGGCTGGCGCCGGCGTGCCATGATCATTGAATTGAAGCGAGCGCTGCAGTACGAGCGGCTTGAGGCTGAGGCCAGCGATGGACTCAGGCAGATAGCAAGGCTGAAGTACGCCTGTGGCCTGCCTCCCCAGATCAGCAAGGTGCTGAAGTACGGCATCGCCTTCTGGAAAAAGGAATGCTTCGTCGCGTTTGAGGAAGGCGGGACGAGCTAGGCCAGGGACGTCCGGCCGTTGTCCTGCGTGGCAGGCTGACGGCAGAGGGGTGCCTTGGCGCTGGCATGCTTCGGTTCAGAACTGCGGTGCGGGAAAGCCCTGTCTGGGTGGCTGGCACTGCCGAATTCGTCTGTCGGAGTCGCCTGGCGCGTCCTGCCTGCGGCAGGGCGCTTCGGATCCGGAAGGCTTCGCTTCAGGCGTTGCAGGCAAGTTCAAGCTGTGCTTGAAGGGCTGGGCGCCGAGGCGGTAGGCAGCGTCGCGCGGGAAGGCTGGATGTGCATCAAGGCCCCTTGCCGGCATGTGCTTTGGCAGGAGGGCTGAGCTCAGAGGCTCCCGGCGGGGTGCTGGGCGCGGAGGAAAGGAGCGGGCGGCAACAATGGCGAGCTGCACCATGCCAGGCGCAGCGGCTGTCAGGGGGCGGGAATTGCACGGTCAGTGGCAGAGGCGCAGACCCTGCCTGATGCCGGCGCCGGCAGTGCCGTGGAGGGCGCGCTGTTCTGCTGGCCGTGGCTTCGACAGCGCGAGGCGTGCCGGAGGAAGGGTGTCTCTGCTGCGGAGCCGGGGCACTGGCGGAAACGGCGCCTGCCTGTGGAAGGAACGGAATAAGCCCCTGGCCGGCACAGCCTGAGGCATAGACAATGCCAGCAGCCGCGCCAGCGCGAAAAGTCCGCACGTCGGCTTGCCGGCTGGCGGGATCGCCGTGCCGGGCGCAGAAGCTCCCTGCGACTTCGGGCTGGGAGCGCCGTCTCGTGAGAGGGGGAACCCGCGGCTTGCTAGACGGTCTGCTTGGTCTCGCTCTTGACTTCCTGCTTCACTTCTTCGGAAGCCACGGACCTGGGGGCTTCCTGCTGGGGAGCAGGCTCGGCCTTCTTGGCAGAGATGTCGATCTCGTCGGGCTCTTCCTGGGCCTTCCTGAAGTTGCGGATGGCGCGACCCAGGCCGCCGCCGATCTCGGGCAGCTTCTTGGCACCGAAAAGGACGAGAACAACAAGAAGAATGATGAGCATTTCCTGCATGCCGATACCCATGGTCAACTCCTTTGCTGCCTGTGGCAGGATTGGCTTGTCGAGCGCTACCTTGTACGCCGCGAGGGCCGCAGGGTCAAGAATGCGCCGAAATACCGAAATTCCTGAACTGTGAATCCCCGGAAGGCTGAGCATAGCTTTGCCAGCGGGGTGGTATTTTTTGTCGAGTTGGCGCATGATTCGCCAACCCGCAGACTGGACGGCATGAAAACGGTGATAGAGTCAACCATGATGGAAGACGAATTGCTTCTCTGCATAGCTCCTGGCGAAGACAGCAAGCATCAATTTAAAGTAGATATTCACAATGCAGAATCAATTGCTACTGAGATGGTAGCATTTGCCAATGCTGAAGGGGCGTTATATATATTGGTGTAGCTGATGATATGAGTATTCCTGGATTAAATATAGTTGCAGTCTCGCGATGCAATCAGATTATTAGTAATGCAGCAAGTCAGCTTATTCGTAGTTCTTTGATTGTCAACACTGAAAATGTTTTGCTTAAAAATGGTAACATTGTTATTATTGTTACTATGTCAATTGGTATAGACAAGCCTTATTTTGATAAAAATGGAGTTATATGGTTAAAAGTTGGATCAGATAAACGTCGTGTCAATATAAAATAAGAGATTCGACGGTTCTTTCATGAGAGCGTTCAGATTTATACTGATGAATTGCCAACAAAATCATGTATTAAAGATCTAAATATTGACAATTTAAACAAATTTTTAAGCAAATATTATAATATAGAGCTTTCAGAAGACATAGATAAGAGGAATCATCTTTAAAAAATCTTAATCTTATAACTAGTTGTAAAAAAATAACACTAGCTGGAGTTTTGATATTTGCTAAAAATCCTGAAAATATTGTTCATCAATTTTCAATTAAAGCTATTCGCTATCCTGGAAATGAGATGCATATTATGAATTATGTAGATGCAGAAGATTTTTCAGGAAACTTAAAAGAAGTTTTTGAAAAGCTAATGTTTTTATTGTTCGAAATCTTCATAAAATTCAAGCTGAACGAAGTGTAAATGCGCTAGGATTGATGGAAATACCTAATATTATTTTTTGAAGAACTTCTAGTTAATGCCCTCGTTCACAGGGATTATTTTATAAGCAGTCCTGTACGAATTTTTATATTAGATGATAGAATAGAAATTGTTAGTCCAGAACATTTGCCTAATAATCTAACTGTAGATAATATTAAAATTTGAAGCTCAAATATACGAAATCAAATTGTTGCCACATTTGTTGCAAAAGGACTAATTCATTATCGTGTGTTTGTGTCTGGAATAACTCGTGTATTGCATTCTTGGAAATATATAGATTTTATTGATGATCGTGAAAAGTGTACATTTACTACAATTATTCAGAGAAAATTTATAGATGAATATAAAACAAGTATAGACAAAATAAATGATAACATAATACATATATTGGAAGAATGAATCTGCCTTGACTGTCAAGCAGCTTGCATTGAAAGTAGACATGGCGCAACGGAGTGTGGAGTGTGTTCTTGCAGAGCTGCGACAGTCAGGGAGGCTTCGTCGCATTGGCCGAACGAAAGGCGCGAGGTGGGAAGTTCTAGGCTAGAGCTTGATCAGTTGGATGCGATGAGGCGCATGTCTGGAGATGACCGCAAGACGGGCGTATGGAGAGGGGGGCATGGTGGCGCACTGGCGATAGGCTTGACTTCTTGGCTTTGAAATAATCAGTAAAATTAGGTTGTTAACATGCCACTCGCACTGGTACCACCTCTGCTTCGGGGTAGATGTGGCGGGATTCCCGCCAGACTGGCGGAAATGCGTGGCGGTAATGCCGGTCAGCGCGAGGTGTATGAAAGCAAAAGCTATAGAAAATCAAGCTGTTGACAGGCACAGCCGTTGCCTCGTGAAGTACCTGTCCAGGCGCGGACATGGCGGGATTCCCGCCAGACTGGCGGAAATGCGTGGCGGGAATGTGCTGCTGGCATGCCATGCCGTCAGTGCCTGCTCCGGGTGCATGACTGCGTTTCCAGCCTGCGGGCCTGATCAGCTGGCCTGGTCTGGAGATTGCAGGCACCTGGGGGCTGTGCGGTCCTGGACGCAGGCTCCGGTGCCTCCGGCCCCGCGTACAGCAGGGCCCGCAGTTGTGCTTGAGGTTCCGGAATCAGCGCTTTTCTGCGCCATTGGCGGAGATGCCTTTCTGCAGATGCCGTGACATGGCGTGCTGCAGCCTCCTGAGCCACTGGTGCGCTGATGCGTGGCCTTGACGCGCCGACGAGTGCCGCTTTATGGCATCACCCGTCACGAACGACGGCGGCCATGCTGAAGCCAGAGACGGCATGCCGTGACATCTCCAGGAAAGCGGAATGCCATGCACCTTGCCTCGCATCGCGCCCGGCCTGGTGTGCGCGCCTGAGCTCGTGTCCCTTACCAGCAGTTCTTCACCTTCAAGGAGGCTTTCGTGAAAGTCCCTGCCTTCCGCTTGCCTGCCTCCGCTCTGGCGTTGCTTTGCCTGTGCGTCCTTGCGCTCCTGTCCTGGGTTCCCGTCTTCGTGGCCGAGCCTCCCGTCTCAACGCTCAGACAGGTGCAGGAAGAGATGTTATGAGCGCGAGCGAAGACGGCGAAGCAGAGACGCTCACCCGCCAGCATGCCTATGAGGGACTTGAGGACATGATTGTCGAGAAGGTGTTTCCTGGCGGGTCCATCTTCCTGCAGCACATGCCGGTCTTTGGCCGGCAGTCCGTGGACGGGGCGCTGGCCGCCTTCATCGACCGCGTGCAGGGCGAGTTTGCCAAGGCATGGGACGAGGCGTGCCAGCAGAAGGCTGACGGCGAAGCCTGCGGCTCCTGGAGCCGCAAGGGCAAGTACACGGTCTTCGAGTCCAAGGGCAGCCTGACTGTCGTTTTCTCGGCCTTCGAGTATCGCGGAGGCGCCAAGAGCGCGAACCATCTCGATGCCTTTTCCTACACCAGGGCCGGCGGACCCCTCGGGCTGAGCGGGCTCTTTGCCGACTCCCCCAAGGCTCTGCAGCTCCTCTCGGACTACTGCGCAGGGTATCTGGCGAAGAAGCTCGGGAAGCGCTTCAGGCGGGACGGCGTAAAGCCCGAGCCGGCCAACTTCAAGCTGCTTGTTCCGGTGCGCGACGGCCTTGCCGTCGACTTCCCCGTAAGCCGGGTCGCTCCTGGCGTCAACGAGGCTCCGCTCGGCGTGCAGGTGGTGAAGATTCCCCTCGACGCACTCAAGGCGGCCAGCCCCAGGCAGGGCATTTGGTAGCTCTTGGTGGCAGGGATGCCGGCATGTCGCAGGATTCGGCAACTGGCCGGAACGGCGGCGGCACGGCAGCCAGTTTCGGCGCAGCCGCGGGGACTGCAGATGCCCCAGGCTCCCTGGGGAAAGTCGCTGGACTGTCGCTGCAGGGCGGGCAGCTGGGGCAAGCGGCCCTGGGGCGCGGTCTTCGGCAACGCAAAGGCCCCCGCAGAGCAGGCTCGCGGGGGCCGTGGAAAGGGGGCGCTGTTCCGGCGTGCGCTACGAGACCGGCGTCCAGGTCTTGCCGGAGAGTTCGGCGAGGGTGCGGATGAGGGCCTGGGTGCCTTCCTTGCCGTGGTCGCGGGCCTGCATGCTGCGGTAGAACTTGTCGGCCAGTTCGGCGCCCGGCAGGACAAGGTGCATGCGGCGGCACTCCTCAAGCACGAGGCCCAGGTCCTTCACGAAGTGGTCGATGAAGAAGCCCGGGCGGTAGTCGCCGTCCATCATGCGGGTGCCCAGGTTGAGCATGGCGTGGGATCCGGCCGCGCCGGCGGCCACGAGCTCGTGCCACTGGCGCACGTCGAGGCCTGCCTGCTGTGCGTAGAGCAGGGACTCGCAGACGCTGAACATGACGCCGGCAATGGCGACCTGGTTGGCGAGCTTGGCCTGCTGGCCAAGGCCGGCCTTGCCGCAGTGCATGATCTTCTTGCCCATGACCTGAAGCAGGGGAAGGATCTTCTGGTAGCCCTCGTCGGAGCCGCCGACAAAGATGGAGAGGCTCGCGTTGCGCGCCCCCACGTCGCCGCCGGTGACCGGCGCGTCCATGGCGATGACGCCGGTGACGGCTGCCTTGGCCGCGATGCGGGCTGCCAGGGTGGGGCTGGATGTGGTCATGTCGCAGACGACGGATCCTTCCTTCATGCCGGCAAGACAGCCGTTGGTGCCGGCGATGACGTTCTCGACGTCCGAGGGATAGCCGACGATGGTGAAGACCACGTCGGAGGCTTCGCCGACCTCGCGGGGGCTGCCTGCGCGCACGGCGCCCCGATCGACGAGGGGCACGCATTTGGAGGGGGTGCGGTTGAAGACGGTAAGCTGGTAGCCGGCGTCGAGCAGGTGGCCTGCCATGGAGTGGCCCATGACGCCGGTGCCTATCCAGCCTATGCGGAGCTGTTCTGCCATGTGTGATCTCCTAGGGCTAGTTGCCCTGCGACTGCTGAATGTCCTTGAGTATGCCGTCGCGGGAGAGGCGCCCGCGGCGCATGACCTTGGCGTAGTGATCCTCGACGACGCCGAGGTTCACGGCCATGCGCCGGTTGAAGGCATCGCTGCCCTTGTAGGCATTCCTGAGGCTTGTCAGGGCGGCCTTGACGTGGCGGGCCTTGAGTTCGGCCACGTCGTCCATGTTCGACTTGTAGAGGTCGATGGTCTTTTCGATGGCTGCCTTGGTGCGCTTGCTGCCGTCCTCGATGGAGGCGAGGATCTTCTGGAGGTAGGCCCTCTTCTCGCCGCCCGCCGTCTGCAGCTTGTCGCGGGTCTGGTCTCCCTGGACCCGGAAGACGTGGATGCGGAACTGGTAGTTGCGTATGGACTCCATGGTGGAGACGCAGCTCTGCAGCTGGGCCACGGCTTCGGCCACCTTCTCGCGCTCCTGGGCGACGTTGCCGGCCTCGATGCTGGCGCGCAGGGACTGCAGGTTCTTGCGTATGCCCTCGTTCTCGGCCTGGGCGATGAGGCGGTCAAGCTCCTCGATGGGCGTCCCGGCAGGCCCCTGGGCGTGGCTTTCCTGCTCGCCTTCGGCGCTGCCGCCGCCGTCCTTGGCGTACTCGCGCTCCACGGCGTCCATGCGGCCGCCGCCGGGGGTGTTGATGCCGGAGACGACGGGCCTAAAGCCGAGATCCCTGGCCTTCATGGGGCCGTCCTGCATGAAGAAGGGCGCTTCCTCGCGGCGGCCCGGCATGATCTCCTCCTCGCCGGAGAGGAAGGATCCGCCCTTGCGCACGAAGCCGCCGGCCGAGCCGTGGAGCTTGCCGCCCACGGAGAAGCGGAAGCCGTCCATGGTCATCTCGGCAACGTTGCCCGCCGTGTCGTAGAGGCCAAGGGGGTTGGGCGCAAGGGATCCGATGCGCACCGTGTCTTCGGCCCTGTGGGAGGTGCCGGGCACCTGGTAGACGGCGTAGTCGCGGGGCGAGGTGCCTTCCTTCATGGCGAAGAAGGGCTCGCGCCTGAGCTCCTGGGTGCCCACGGCATGGCCGCCCCTGGCCGCGTATTCCCACTCGACCTCGGTAGGAAGCCTAAGGAAGCCCGTGTTGCGGGAGTCGCCGCGGTAGCGGGGCAGGGAGTCGGGATGGTTGGCCAGGAGCCACTCGGTGTAGCGCCTGGTGAAGTCCAGGGCCTCGTACCAGGTGATGCCGGCCATGGGCCTGAGGTCGCTGGGCGTGGGCTGGAGGTCTGCGCCCGGCTGCATGACGGCCTTCCACTGAAGCCTCGTGACCTCGTACTTGGCGATGAGGTAGTAGAAGTTCTTCCCTTGGGGCAGCAGCGCTTGCCAGGCCTTCGGCAGATCCTCCTTCGAGAAGGGCGCGGAGAGGCTGGTCTTCCAGGGACGGTCGTAGAAGGCGCGATCTTTTTCCGCCGTGGGGCTGCCGGGATGCAGGGAGAGATCCCAGAGGAAGCCCTCAGTGGGGACGGCAACGATGTGGAAGGCCATGGAGAGGCCTCCCGGCATGGGCAGGAGCACGTCGCTGGCATCGGGCCTGGGATTGCAGGCGCCCTGCACGGTGGCCTCGTTTTTCTTGGGCAGGGCCGCCTGGGCGCCTGCAGCCGCCAGTCCCTGGCAGAGCAGGGCCGCGGCCAGGGCAAGGGCCGCGGGGCGGAGGAGCTTGCTAGACATCGCGAATGACCTCCGATGGTTCGATTTTGGTGCTGCGCCAGGCGGGTCCCAGGGCCGCCAGCAGGGAGAGGCCTGCCGAGGCGCCGAGCGCCAGGCCGTAGTGGCAGGGCAGGAGCCGGCAGACCTGCTCGAGGCCCTGGAGGGAACCCTGGAAGAGGCTGTTGATGACGTGGGCTATGGCCAGGTACACGAGGCTGGCAAGTCCCGTGCCCAGCAGCGCCGTCAGGACCACCTGCACCAGGGGGAAGAGCATGATGGCGCCCGTGGAGAAGCCGGCGAGCTGCAGGAGGCCGAGCGTGCGCTCCTTGCGCTTGATGCCGGCAAAGACGCTCGAGGCGGTGGAGAAGAAGAAGCCGAGGCCGGCGGCCGCGCACACCAGAGAGAAGATGACGTTGAGGCCGCGCTCCAGGGACTTGATCTGGGCTATCTCCTCGGCGTGGGTGTAGGTGGCGACGTTCCTTTCCGCAAAGCGCGCGCGGAGCAGCGGCACGTCGTCGAGCGTGGCCGCGTAGAGCCGGAAGCCCGGATAGACGCGCTCGCCTTCGGGCACGGGCTCGCCGCTCCAGCCGTTTTCCTCGCCCAGCGCCGGCACGCCCCTGCCGTCGCGGAAGTCTTCGGAGGCTTCGAGCAGGGCCAGGGGGATGTAGGCGCCGTCCTTCTGCTGGGCAGCCAGGGGCAGGATGCCGGCAACGCGTATCTTGACCCTGGCCGTGGAGATCTTGCCCTCAAAGGCCCGCTCGAAAGAGCCCACGAGCATGTCGCCCTTGGCGCAGCCGAGCTTTTCGGCAGCCTCCTGGGTGAGCACGGCGCCCGAGAGCTGGAGGCTTGCCAGATTGACGCCAAGGCCGCCGCGGGGCTGGGCCTGGGCGGGGTCGCGCTTTTCCAGATGCAGAGCAGGCACCTCGCAGCCGTAGCGGGCCAGCAGGGGATCGCCGGCAGCCGTGGGCTCGAGGGAGACGATGCAGCTTCTACGCCGCCCGTCGTCCCCGGGCAGGGTCGAAAGCTTCATGGTCGCAGAGATGGATCGGGTCCGCGGCAGCACGAAGGCAACGCCCTTTTCGCTTGCCAGCTCCTTCAGGGTGCGGGCCTCGAAGCGGCCGGAAGACACGGGCGAGACCTCGAGCATGCGGGGATCGTTCTTCATGCGCTCGGTCATGGTCTCGACCACGCCGAACTTGACCCCGTAGAGGATGAGCAGGGGGGTGAGCACGGCAGCAAGGCCCAGCACCGAGCAGAGCGAGAGCAGCTTTTCGTGCCTGTAGTCGGCGCAGGCCAGGGAGAGCATCTGGAAGAGGCCGGCCATCACGCCCCCTCCTGCAGCCGGGCTGCCGAGGTGCGGTGGCGCAGGGTGGCGACCACCTCGCCCTCCCTGTTCCCGATGGCCATGGGCACGAGCTTGAAGCCCGTGGCGCGGGCCATTTCCTGGTCGTGGCTCACCATGACCACGGCAACGCCCTCGCTTTGGGCAATCTTCAGAAAGAGTTCCATGACCAGCGCCGAATGGGCGGGATCAAGGGCTGCCGTGGGCTCGTCGGCCAGGACCACGGTCGGCCTGTGGGCCAGGGCGCGGGCAATGGCGACACGCTGGCGCTCGCCCACGGAGAGCTGGGCGGGGGATTTCGCCAGCAGGCCCGCGATGCCGAGCAGCCTTGCCATGGCCATCACCGCCTCGGCGCGCTCGTGGACGATGCCGAGGGCCTTGCAGGCAAGGAGGATGTTGTCCCGCGCCGTCAGGAAGGGCAGGAGCCCTCCCGTCTGGAGCACGTAGCCGAGGTAGCGCATGCGCACGGGCGCCAGGGCGTTGACGCCGCCGTTCTCCCAGCAGGCGAGCACGTCGCGCGTCTCCTCCTTGGCCGGCGCGAAGACGAAGCGCTCGCCGGCATCCGGGCGCAGGGCGCAGGAGAGGATGTCGAGCGCCGTGCTCTTGCCGCAGCCGGAGGGGCCCACGAGGGCGAGGGCCTCGCCCCGGCGTACGGCAAAGGCGGGAATCTCAAGGCGGTAGCGCTCGGCGCCGGGCCTGGTCTTGACGATGCCGCGCAGGTCGAAGACGGGAGGACTGGCGGCGTTTTCGGCTGTCTTGTCCATGGCAGGCTCGCAGGGCGTCCTAGGGCAGCATGTCGAGCGGCACGCGGTAGACCCAGTCGCCGGCAGAGCTCATGCCGAAGCTCTCCCAGTTGGCGCGGTCGCGGTCGTATTCCTCGTAGCGCGCGATCTTGGACTTCAAGCGGTTGATGAAGGCCGTCTGCTCGCCCACGCTCTTGCGGTACCAGTCGTCCTCCTTGAGGAGCATGACCTCGCTGCGGTAGGGCAGGCCCTCGAGGAACTCGCCGAGCACGCCGAGCTCGGCCAGGGTCTTGCCCTCGGTCGGCATGTTGGGGTCGCGGGCCATCTTGGCGGAGGCCGAGAGTATGCCCTTGAAGAAGTCGGCGGAGTCGGTCTTCTTGGTCCGCTCGGCGCTGTCGATGATGGCGCTGATCTGGTCGCGCAGGTCGCTGAGCTGGTTCTTGGTGAGCAGCACCGCCACCTCGACGGCAGGCACGGGCTCGGAATGGGCAAGGTGGGCCAGATCCTTGTCGGGTATCCAGGAGCTCACGACCTCGGGCGCCTCGGTGTTCTGGCGCTTGCCGAGGAAGTCGAGCTGCATGGCGTAGCCGAGGCGGCTGGCCATGTCCTCAGCCGAGTCCACGGGGGCCTCTTCGGGAGCGGGCTTGGGCTTCTCGCGGCGCTCGGGCAGGGTCATGAGCTTGCCTGAGGCCGTGGACTTGACCATGGTGACCATGGAGCCGGCTATGCTCCTGGCCACGGCTTCGAAGTACTTGGCGCCGGTCTTGGGATTGGGGGCGTTGATGGCCTGGTAGTTGGAGCGGCCGTCGGCCGTCTTGGACAGGGCGCGGTAGGCCTCTTCGGCGTACTGGTGGTTCTTCTTGCCGCCCGGGCTCTTGACGTGCAGGGCGACGATCCAGATGCCCTTCTGCTTGGCGAAGTCGTCGAGTTCGGCCGGCCCCATGCGCACGCTGGCGTAGCGGTCCTCCTGGCGCAGGGGGCCTGCGTCGGAGACGAGCATGACGATGCGCGAGTCGTAGTCTTCCCAGCTGAGGGACTCGATGGCCTGGTAGACGCCGGCCAGCGAGTCTTCGTTGAAGTCGTGGCTCGAGGCCTTGGCCTCATCCACCTTGGCGAGGCTCGCCTCGAGCTTGGCGCGGTTCTTGGCCGTGACGAAGTCGCTCACGATCTCGGTGGTGTAGCCGAGCTTGGGCGTGGCCGCCGTGCTGCTCCTGAAGGCCACCACGGCGAAGCCCACGCTTTCCGTGAGCCCCTCCTTCTCGATGCGGTCGTAGATGGTCTTCACGACCTTGAGGCTCTGGTCGATGTAGGGCTTCATGGAGATGGAGGTGTCGATGACGATGGCGATGCCGGTCTTGGGCGCGCCGTCCTTGCCCTCCTTCCTCGCGCCGTCGCCTCCGTCCGCGCCCTTGGGCTTGCCGCCCTTGCCGGGATTGATGGAGGCGACCTTCAGGAACTTGACCCCGTCGAAGGGCTCCTGGGTTTCCAGAATGGGCATGAGGTAGAAGCGCTCCGAGGAGACGGCGGAGTCGGCGGGCTCGGCGGCGACGATGCGCGGGTCTTCCTGCCTGGCCTTGGCCTTCTCCATGATCTCGCGCACCTGCCTATCCATGTCCGTGGCTTCGCACACGGCGCGCAGATCGTCGAAGGAGTTGTAGAAGACCACGGGATCGCGGCCCGTGCGGGGCGCGAAGAGCAGGGTCAGCGACTGGTCCCAGCGCGTGGAGAGGGATTCCTTGAGCCAGCCCTGGGGCCGGTGGGTGTCCACGCCTACGTTGATCCAGCCGTCCTTCCGCTCGAAGACGTAGAGCACGGTGAAGGTCTTGAGGCTGCGGTTGACGACCTCGCTGGACTCGCTGGCGTCGGCGTAGAGCTGGGCGCCGGGATGGCTCACGACGCGCTGGTAGAGGGTTTTCTTGCCGTCCTGCAGGAGGGGCGCGCAGTCTGCGCCCTGCACGCAGGCAAGGAGCGGGCAGAGAAGCAGGAGAAGCATGAGCAGATATCGCATGGTCTTTTCCTTCGTCAGGCGTTGGAGGAGGCGCGCCTACCAGCGGCTCAGGAGGCGGCGGCAGTCTCTGTCGCCGGCCTTGGCCTTGGCCTCGGCGGTCTTCTTGAGCTCCTCGAGGGCTGCCTTGGCTTCGGCGTTGCCGGCGCTGGCCGCCTTGCGGTACCAGTCGTGGGCCTGCTCGATGTCGGGCTGGATGGTGCCGCGGGGGAGCTTGCAGTTGGGATCGTAGAACTGGGCGTAAAGATGCATGGCCTCGGGATTGCCCTTCTGGGCCGCGTCCTCCAGCAGGAGGAAGGCGCCGTCGGAGTCCTTCTCGCTTGCGCCCTCGCTGCGCAGGGGCTTGGCGAGGCGGACGCTCTCCGCAGGATCGGCGCCGCCGCGCAGGTGATCGCGGGCCTGGTTCATGAAGGGCTTGGCCGGAGCCGGCGCAGGCTCTGGCTGTTGAGGCTGCTCTGGCTGCTGAGGCTGTTCCGGCTGCTGGGGCTGTTCCGGCTGCTGGGGCTGTTCCGGCTGCTCGGGCTGCTGGGGCTGCTGGGGCTGCTCGGGCTGCTGGGGCTGCTCGGGCGTATCAGGCGAGTCCGGATTCTCGGGCTGTGCAGGCT